>ERZ1034913.905-NODE-905-length-20382-cov-8.116003_pt1 | contig 20382 bp, 22 predicted proteins | sample MGYA00520697_ERZ1034913 | MGnify/ENA primary metagenome ERZ1034913 (study PRJEB33766, sample SAMN09781786) | gut metagenome | biome: gut microbiome | host: Homo sapiens | place: Madagascar | study: EMG produced TPA metagenomics assembly of the PRJNA485056 data set...
GCCAAGTCACAGCCCCTGGCGGCCTACCAGGCGCAGCGCCGCGGCGGCCGTGGCGATGAGCGCGCCCGCGGCGAGCGTCAGCGGGCCGGCGGCGCTCATCGCGCGCCTTCCGAGAACCAGTCGCGCTTGAGCTCCTCGCCGGCGAGGAGGAACTTGCGCTGGATGTTGGCCGGCGGCATGTAGCCGCACGGCACGTGGCGGCCGACGATGCGGTCCTCCTCGTAGCGGTCCAGCTCGAACTCGAAGAGCTTCTGCATGCGCATGGTGCCTCCCTCCATGCCCGCGGGAGCCGAGATCTCGAGCACCTTGCGCTCGCCGGTCTTGTAGAAGCGCTCCGAGTGCACGATGAGGTCGATGGCCATCGAGACCTCGTTGCGTATGGCCTCTATGGGCAGGTTGTGCGCCTGCAGGATCATGTCCTGCAGGCGGATCATCACGCGCTCGGGCGACGATGCGTGGATGGTGCCGATGGACCCGTCGTGGCCGGTGTTCATGGCCTGGATCATGTCGCTGGCCTCCTTGCCGCGGACCTCGCCGATGATGATGCGGTCGGGCCTCATGCGCAGCGTGCCCTTCAGGAGCGCCTCGATGTCCTGCCCCCCGGCGCCGTCGGCGTTGGCGGGCTTGGACTGCATGGGCACCCAGTCATCGAGCTTGATCTTCAGCTCGCGCGCGTCCTCGCAGGTGATGATGCGCTCGTCGGGGAACACGAAGCCCGACAGCACGTTGAGCAGGGTGGTCTTGCCGCTGCCGGTGCCGCCCGAGATGAGGATGTTGCAGCGGGCGCGCACCGCCGCCGCCAGGAAGTCCATCATATCCTGCGACATCGTCCCGTTCCCGAGAAGGGACCCGGGGTCGGCCATGTCGTTTCGGAACTTGCGGATGGACAGCGTCGGCCACGGCGTCACCGGCGGCACCGTGGCGTGGATTCGGCTGCCGTCGGGCATGTTGCCGTCCTCCTGTGGGTTCATCTCGTCGCAGGTGCGGTTCAGCGGCCGGAGTATCTTGTTGATCACCCATCTGATGTCGTCGTCGCTCGAGAAGACGAGGGGGCAGGGCATCTTCTTGCCTCGCACCTCCACGAAGGTCTTGCCGGGTCCGTCGACGAGGATGTCGCTCACGTCCGGGTCGTCGATGAGCTGCTGTATGGCGCCGTAGTTCACGATGTCGTCCACGACGATGTCGCAGAGCTCCGCCACCATCTCCGGCGTCATGTGCAGGTAGGAGGCGCGCTGCTGCACGATGCCCGTGATCTGGGCGCGCACCTGGGCGGGCGTGGGCCTCGACCCGATCCCCGCGCGCGAGGCGAGCTCCTCTTGGACCTGCTCGCGCATGTTGCGCGCCACGTCCCTGATGTTGATCTCCTGGTCCGCCATGGCGTCTCCTAGCCTTGGCGGTTGTCGAGGGTGATCTTCAGCCCGCCGCCAGAGCCCGCCCCGCCGGCGCTCATGATCCGGACCGCCTGCTCTTCGGTGACCTGGAGGGTGACCGTCGCGTAGGCGGTCGTCTCGGAGCCCAGCTTGTCGTCGAGGGCCACGACCTTGACGCCGCGCAAAAGCGGCGACCACGCCTGCTTGCCGTCGGCGTCCTTCTCGCCGGCCTCGTAGAGGGTCACGGTGTCCCCTTGGCCGATCAGGCCCGCCACCGAGCTCTCCGAGTCCACCGACACGGTGATGCCGACGGTGCCGGGCTCGAGCTTGCGCGACAGCGACGCCGCGTTCTCCGGGCCTGTGGCGAGCCCGCCCGTGACCACGGTGTTGCGCGGGATGTCGGTGACGGCCGCCTGGCCGACGAGGTCGGCCGCGTCCGAGACCGCGCCGTCGGGCCGGAAGGCGGCGGGCACGTCGGCGTAGGAGATGGAGGACTGGTCGATGGTCTGCCCGGCCTTGACATCCTGCGTCGTCACCACGACCTTCTGCATCCCGCCCGATACCTTGGATTGGATCGCGGACGCCTGGTTGGCGGCGTTTATCCCGAAGCCGACGCCGCCGACCGCCACCGCGCACGCGGCGGCCGCCACGATCGAGAGGGCCTTCTGTCCCTGGGCCTGGCGCTCCGCGCCGCTCGCGCCGGCCGCCTGCCCCCCTTGTTTCCTGCCGAATGCCATGATCAACGTTCCTTTCGGGTCCTTACGCGGCGCGCCGCGCCCTACATCTTCGCCAGCTCTTGGTCGAGCTGGTCTTTCAGCTGGTCGGGCATGTTCTCGAGGCGCATGCCCTCGTACCGCATGCTCCCCGCATCCTGCCCGGCCTCGAGCGTCCACTTGCCGTTTCTCGCGGAGGCGGGCCTCCAGACCTTCTCCTTGGCGTAGGGGCTCGCCGAGCCCGTTATGCCCGAGGCCACCTCGAACTGCGGCTTTCCGGCGAGGGCGCCGAGCTGCGTGTCGACCTCCGTCGATGCCCTTGCGAGCCAGGCGAAGGCGCGGTTGGCCTGGTCGACCTTCGCGTTCGCCCCCTCGGGCACCTCGTAGAACCACACCTCGACCTGTCCGTCGAAGCCCGATTCGCGCATTGAGGAGGCGATCTGCCGGGCGATCTCGCCGCCGGGGTCCTCCGAGTTCTTCACGATGAGCGAGCTCGCGGGGGCGGCGCAGCTCTGGGCCGCCTGCGACAGGCTCTCCTGCTGCTGCAGCCTCGCCACGAGGGCGGGGGACAGGTCGACGACGAGGGCCGTCACCATGAGAAGGGCGGTCACGACGGCGGCGAACGCCGCCACGACCTGCCCGGATTCGTCTCTTCTGCGTGCCATCTAGCTCACCTCGAACCTGTACGACGAGATCCTCAGGCCGTCCACGCGGCGCTGCACGTCGGCGGTCCCGATTCCCGGCAAGACGCCCTCGAACCGGTAGGTGACCGTCGCCTTGATGCTCGTGCGGTTCACGGACTCCGTGGCGCGGCTCACCCTCAGCTCGTCCCATTCGCTCGCCGCCAGGCCCTGCTCCTTGGTGCTCTGAGAGCCGTCTATGGCGACGTCGGAGACGGATATGCGGTCGGGGTCGAGGATGACCGATCTTGCGGCGATGGCGCGCCTGAGCGTCTCTGCCTCGTCGCCGGGGGCGATCTGCTGGGAGCTCACGTCGGTCTGGGCGGCCGCTATCGCGCTGTCGAGGTCGCACTGGGACGCCACGAAGAACATCAGCTGGACCACCGTGAAGAAGAGCGCGATGAACAGCGGCAGGGCAAGCGCGGCCTCCACCGTTCCCTGGCCGCTTTCGCGGGCGCTCCTCGATGCCATGCTCACCACCCCCCGACGGTGTCGTCGGCCGTGGCGGTGGCCTCTGCGGAGATTTCCAGGCCGTCCGGGTTGCCTCCGACCGAGGCCATGAGATCCGGCAGGGGGGTGAGCCAATCGGGCGAGCAGGACACCTTGGCGGTGACCTCGTGCTCGCTTACCGACGACTGCCGCTGGGCGAATGAGCTGCCGGTCCAGATGTGGTGGGTGTACCGTTTGGACTCGCTGCTCCCGAACTCGACGGACGCGTCCGCGCCCGCGATGGCCGGGTAGCGCTCGGCGACCCACGCCGCCGGGTCGTCCGCGCAGCCGGGGTCGGCCGCGCACTGCGCCGCGAGCGCGTCGGCGGCGATGTAGCACTCCGACGCGGCGATGGCGACGCGGCCTATGTCCATCGCGCCCGCCGCAAACAGGGCGAGGATGGGCACGATTATGGCGAGCTCCAGCGAGGCTTGCCCATTCTCGTCATGTTTGCGTTTCATCCGCTGCTCCGATCCGGCCCGGCCCCGGGTGTGGCCCCGGGGCCGTTCTGCGCCATTAGTGCGAGGTGTAGTTCAGGATGTTGTTCATCGTGTTGGTGACGTTCGACCACAAGGTCGCCACCTGCTCGCGGAACAGCGACATCGCCACGATGACCGCGACGATGAACAGGCCGATGAGCAGCGCGTACTCCGTGGTTCCCTGGCCGCCTTCGGTCTCCGCCGCCAGAACCGCGGCCTCGGCCTTGACCAAGCGGCCCTCGCAGGCCGACTTGATCTTCGAGAATGCCTTTCCGAACATGGTCTCTCCTTTCTGTCTCTCGGTCCTTTTCCTTGCTTATGGGCAGGCCCGCGCTAGATGGGCGCGAGCGAGCACATCGATCCGACGACGGCCGCGAGCGCGAGGGCCGGGCCGTACGGCACGTGTTCCTTGAGGCCGACCTTGCCCATGGCCGCGGCGCCTGCCAGAGCCAGCGCCGCGGCGGCCAGGGCCGCCAGCGCGCCGACCGCGCCGGCGGGCCCGGAGCAGGCGGCGACGGCCGGGATGAAGGCGAGGTCCCCGCCTCCTACCTGCCGCCGCCCGGTCGCCCGCTCCAGGGCGGACCCGGCGATGGCCACCGCCGCGGAGAGCGCGGCGCCCGCCGCCAGCGACCCGGCCGCGGCGGGCAGCCCCGACGCTGCCGTCTGCAGCGCGAAGCCCTCGGCCGCGGCCAGCGCCGCCAGCCAGAACGGGATGACCCTCGCAGCTGTGTCGACCCTCGCCGCCGCGGCGCAGGTCGCGCCGATCGCGGCCGCGAGGGCCGCGGCAAGGGCGCCGTCTGCCGCAGCGGCGAACGCGAGCGCGCCCGCCGCCAGCGCGGTCCCCGCCGACCAGGGTATGGACGGCGGCACGTCCCAGCGCGGGGGCGCCGCGCGGGACGACGGGTCCTTCTCGGGGAGCTCGAGGCCGGCATCGCGTATCTCGGCGGCCAGCTCCGGGTCCAGCGTCCCCGCCCGCGCCATGGCCTGCTTGCAGCGCAGCCACGTGCCCGCCGCCTCGGCCCTGCCGGCGTCGGCGCCGCTCGCCGGGGGAGCCCCCGGCGAGCAGAGCTCCTTGGCCGCCGCGAGGCTCTTGGCGTCCCACCTGGCCTCCTTGCGCCGGTGGCGGCGCAGGATCGCGCGGGATGCCGCCGTGTGCGTTGCCGCCGCGGCGGCCGCCGCGAGCGCCGCGGCTATCGGCGCGATGGCCATAGGCTTCCCCTTTCCTGCGTGTCATACGATGTTAGCACCATATTAGCACCGGTGCGACGATGAGGCACGGCGACTTCGTCGGCGGCCTAGCCCTCGCGGCGCACCCAGACGGCGTACAGGTCCGACCTGTACGCCTCGTCCATCCCGGCTATCTCCATCTGCCTCGCCGTGTCGTAGTCCTGCTCGTCGGCCGAGATCACGGCGAACTCGAAATCGTGCCTGGCCAGCAGCTCGGAGAGGGGGATCTTCCCGGCCCTCATGTCCAGGAACTCCCCGGCTATGTCGTCGCCGCCGTTGACCTCCGGGCACCAGAGCTCCGCCCGGGCGTCCATGTACGGCCGGTACCCCATGAACTCGAGGTACGCCCCTTCGTTGAAGCTGGCGTACCCGCATGCCCCGGGCTCGACGCCGGCTTCCTCGAGGGCCTGCACGCATGCGGCCTGCTCGGCCTGCTTCTCGGTCGCATCGGCTTGCGGGTGGGTCGACAGGGCGCATGCGGCCAGGGCGCAGGCCAGTGTCGCCGCGCTCGCGGCGTTCACCGCGAGCATGGCTTTCGACGGGCGCGCGCCCGCGGCCGGAGGCCTGGCCTCGACCGCGGAGGACAGCACCATGGCGGCGGCGGTGTAGAGCAGGAAGCAGACCCTCACCGAGGCCAGCGAGCCTGCCCACAGCCCCACGAGCAGCGCGTCCTCCATGCGCACCCGCCAACGCTTCAGGGGATCGGGCGACGGCCCGGGGTAGCCCCTCCTCATCCACCAGAAGGCGGCGGGCATGGCGAGCGCCGGCCAGCCGGCGAACGTGTTGGCGGACGCCGGCGAAAGCTCGCCTATGCCGAAGGCGGACAGCGCCGGGGCCGAGAGCGAGGCGAAGACGTACGCCAGCATGCCGGGGCCGTACGGGTTCGCGCACGCGGCCAGGGCGCCGGTCGCCAGCGCCGCCAGAAGAGGCGCCCTTTTCCCCTTCGCCCGCCAATCGAGCAAGGCGCATGCCGCGGGCATGAGCGCCACCGTCCACATCGAGCCGTGCAGGTTCGCGAGCGCCAGCGAGCACGCAGGCACGGCCGCCAGCGCGCGCTTCGGCCCGCCGTCCAGGTACGCCGCCGCCGAGAGGAGGCAGGCTGTCAGCGCGATCGCGTCGAACGCGCGAGGCGTCGACCTGGTCATCAGCATCGATAGGACGCACGCGGCGGCCACGAGCAGCCCGGAGCGCAGGCCGAGCGCCTTCTTGCCGGCGTATCGGGCCGACGCCTTCCACAGGAAAGCCGCCGAGGCCGCCGTGAGGGCCATGTAGATGCCCTCGACCCCCGCGCGGCCGAAGGCGTCGTACGCCGCCGCGTCCACGACGCAGGTAAGCCATTGCTGCGAGAGGTAGGGGAGCCCTTCGTGGGACGACAGGGGGTCTGTCGTCGAGAGCCCGTTGGCGATGATGTCGCGGCCGGTGGCGATGAGGAAGTACATGTCCCCGTCGAAGAACAGGCCGGCCTGCGCCGAAAGCGCGATGAAGGAGGCCAGCACCGCCGCCGGCATCAGGGCGTCGGCGGTGCGGGGGCTCGCCGCCAGCGCCGCTGCGCGGCTGAGGGCGCTCACCCTACGATCCCGGAGCCTATGAGGGCCAAGGCGACCCCGACCACGATGAGCGCCGCCGGGACGGCGATGCGGGGGATGCGCCTGGCGCCTTGCTTCTGCTCGCCGCCCGGCTCTCGCTTCTCGGCCTTTTCGGCCGCAGGCGGCTCCTCGCCGCCGGCCGCGGCCTTTCCGGCCTCCCATCGGCGCACCGCCTCCAGCGCGGCCTCGAGGGCCGCGGCGCGGGTCTTCTCGGACTCCTCCTTTATCAGCTCGGACAGGCCGTCGAGCTTCTCGTCCATGCGCGCCGCCACTATGAGGATGGCGACCGCCACGGTCTGGTTGGCCTCGAACACCTCCGGGTTCGACATCATGATCTCGGTTACCGCGTCGAGCGCGTTGTCGGCGTCGGGCAGGGACATGATGGCCTGCTCGATCACGGCGTCCTCGGGCTCGACCACCGTCGTCTCCGCGCTCACAGCCCGACCTCCGCCGCGCCCGCCTGCGCCGCCGCGCGCGCCTGCCTGCGGGCCATCTCGGCGGCGCGGCGCTCCATCGCCTGCTCGCGGGTCGCGCCCTTCGCGTGCGCCCAGCCCTTGTGCGACTCGATCAGCGCGTCGAGGTCGGGGCCGGCCTCGACGGGCTCGATCGCCTCGGAGCCGTCGGGCTTGACCAGCGCGACCCACCTCGGCTTCGGCTCCCGCTCGGCGCGCTCCTCGCCCGCGGCGGGCGCGGCCTGGGCGCCCGCCGGCTTTGCGGCGGGGTGGCGCGGGACGGACGCGCTCAGGTCCTTGGGCAGCATCCCCGCGGCGACGGCCGACATGTCCGACGGGCCGCCTTTGGCCCATCCGCAGGGCGCGGGGCGCTCGACGGCGCCCGCCGCGCCGAGGTGCTTGGCGAGGGCCGCGGCCGGCCGGGCTTGGCCGGGGAGGCACGCGACCGTCCACGTCGCATCGAGCTTGGCGCTGAGCTCGCGGCAGCGCTGCCAGCTCCAAGGCGTCGCGGGAGCGGCGAGCGCCTTGACGTCGATCTTGCCGCCTGGCCACGCTTCCGGCTCCGGGTTCCCGCCGATCCAGCCCAGGTCTGCGACGACGCGGCCGCGCGTCGGCACCTTCTCGCCCGGAGACGGGAACGACACGCCGGCTATCTCGAGAGGCCCTGCGGGATCGCCGGCTGCGCGGCGCAGCGCGTCGTGGGCTTCGGCGTCTGCGAAGATGCAGCTCACCTTCTCTTGGGGGGCCATCTTGGCGAGCCACAGCGCGCACTCGACGGCCAGAGCCGCCGACGCGCCGTCGTCTGCCGCCCCGGCGACGACCATCGTGTGCTTCAGGCGCGCCAGGTCCGGGTCGATCCCCGCGCGCGCGAGGTTGGCCGCCATGTCCTCCTCGATGCTCTCCGACAGCTTCTTGGCCAAAGCCTCGAACTTCGCCTCGAACTTCGCCTCGAAGCTCTCGCCGACGGCTTCGGCGGGCTCGGGCCGAGGCGGCTCGGCGGCGTCTTTCCGCCTGCCTAATGCGCCTTCTTCGCGTTCATCGTCCTTCTCGCGGCGCAGGGGCGCGTGACCGCCTTCGCCCTCGGGGCGCGCCTCGGCGGGGTGTGCGGCCGGCCTTTCCGGCTCCTTCGCGCTCCTGCACTTCCTGAGCATCTCGCCGTAGCGCGCGAGCGCGGCGTCGTCGCCTGTCTGCCGCGCGCTTTGCGCAGGCTGGGCCTCGGCCACGGCCTTTCTGGCCGGGTCCGTTCGGGGCGTCGGCTCGTAGGCGGCGCCTGCCTCCCCGCGCTCCTTCGGTGCCGCGGGCGCGACGGCCGGGGCCGCGCCTTCGGCTTTGCGCGGGGACGGCATGTACCCGCCGGCGGCGGGCTTTGCGGCGGGCTCTGCCTTGGCCGGCTCGTCGTTCAGGCCCGGCCTCGGGTTCGGGACGTACCCGAGGCTGCGGGCCGGCAGGTCGATCTTCTCGGTCTTGTCGGCCGCTTGAGCGGGCTTGCGCCTCCCGAAGATCGAGCTCGCAAGGCCGCGCCTCGGCTTCTTGGCCTCTTCAGGCTCGAGCCAGCGCGCGCAATCGGCGTAGGAGGCGGGGGACTGGACGGCCTTTTCGATGCCGCCCAGCGCGTCCGGGCCGGCGGCGGGGCCGACGATGTCGTACACCTCGGCCGAGATGAGCTTGCGGATGAACTCGTCGCCCGGCTCGCGCTCGGCGCCGGCGACGAAGATGAGCTGCGTGCCGCGGCTCTTCTGCGACGACAGGAACGAGAGCACGTCCGCCTCGTTTACGTCCTTGTACGGCATGCCGTCGTCGCAGATCACGACGACGTCGATCCCCATGGCGGCCTGCTCGCTCAAAAACCTCCTCACGTCGGGGTTGGGGTCTGAGTACATGATGGAGTTCGGCGGCAGGAGCCTCTGAAGCTGCGGGATGCTCTCCTCGCCCGTCAGCGCCGCGAACGTCTTCTCGGTTTCCATCGTCAGGTCCTTTCGTTTGCTCGCCGGCTCATCGAGCCGTCCTTTCCTTAACCTTCAAGCGACATCCCGAACTGCTTCGCCGATTCGGACCATGTCGCCTCGATCGTCCAGCTGCCGCCGGAGCCGTCGGAGCACTGGATCTCCCAAGCGTCCCCGTCCGACGCCGAGAGCGGCACCCAGCATTGGGACGGGTCGGCTGCGAGGCCCTTCGTCTTCGAGAAGCCCGTGACCGCGGACGCGAGCGCCTCGGCTGCGTCGGCGGGCATCGCCTGCTTGAGGGCCTCGACGTCGTCGACCCTGGCGGCGGCAACGTTGCTGCGCCCGTCGACGGTCGCCTGATCGCGGCTCTGCACCGCGGCCCCCGAGCTGTACACCGGTTGGGCGGCCTCTTCCGATTGGGCGGCGGCGTAGTTGATCTCGGGGAGGCCCTGCGGCATGTCGCAGGGCGAGAACGAGAACGTCCTCTCCGCAGGGTCGAACGCTACCTCGTAGAAGCGCTCGCCTGATGGGCACGAGACCCAGCAGACCTGCTCGGACCCCCGCTGCTCGATCTTCGAGTAGCACATCGCGGGCGCGCCGGACGGGGCGCCCTGCCCGTCGAGGTAGCTCGACAGCTCCTGCTCGAGCCTTTCCCTCGACTCTTCCGACAGGTGGGCGAGCGCGTCGGCGTTCGCGAGCTTGTGGGTCGCCGCCTCGGTGCGCTCGGCGCCTTGGGAGGCCGCCTGGCCGGTTCGGGGCTCCTCGCCGCCTTGGGGCTCCTCGCCCGTGACGCCGCAGGTCGCGAAGGCGGCCAAGGCGAAGGCCGCGAGGGCTATCAGGCATCCGGCGGCGGCGAGCGCGGCGAAGCGCCGCTCTCGCCGGTCAGCCGGCAGCTTCGATATCTTGCCGTCGAAGGCGTCCGCGTACCCTTTGGCTGCGCCCTGGTCGTCGATCGGCCTGCCCCAGCCGTCGAGGCGGGGCCTTATCGGCTTGCCCCACATGTCGAGAGGGCCGCCGTCCTGGCCCTCCTCCTTCCTTCTCCCGAGAAAACCCATGCGGGCCTCCTATCTCCTTTCGAATCCTGCATCACCTCAAAAGGGCCGAGCAGCCGAACGCCCCGCCGGAAGACGAGCCGGCAGAGCCCGTCGACGTCCCTGCGGGCGGGCGCGCCCTGTACTGCCATTTCGTGTAGCTGTTCGGCCGGCGGGCTATCTCGGTCCCGCTCGAGTCGCCCGGCGCGCCGTCGAAGTCTCCCACGGAGTCCACCACGTTCCCGTCGCCGGCGTAGAAGGCGACGTGCCCGTTGCTTTGGCTGTAGTGGTAGATGAGGATGTCGCCGGGCTGGATCTCTCCTGCGTCGTACGGCGCGACGTCCCAGCCCATCTTCGAGAGGCCCTCTGCGGCGGCGCCCGTCCCGGTGCCGTCCTTGAAGCCCCAGGGCGAGATGTCCCAACCGTTTTGCTTCAGGCACCACTTCACGAAGCCCTGGCAGTCGAACTCGTCCGGGCCCATCGACCCTGTCCGGTACCCGTGGGAGTCGTCCTCGGCGACCTGCATCGCGGTGGTGAGGTACCCGTCGCCGCCGACCGCCGACGACGAGCAGCCGCCCAGCCCGTCCCCGTCCGCCTTGCCGCCGGTGCCGTAGTTGCGGCAGGAGTTGACGGCCTTGCCGCCCCACTCGCCTTTCCAGGCCGACGAGCCGGGGTTGCCCCGCTGCATGTAGACCGAGCGCTTGACCTCGAACTCGATGACGTTGACGGTCCCGCCCGTCATGTGGCCCCATTTCGTGTAGTTGGCGTCGCCCGAGCTTTTGGCGTCGGCTATGATCGACGGGATCTCGGTGCCGTCCTCCAGCACCCAAACCACTTTGTCGCCGACCGAGCCGAACGTCTCGGAGCAGGCGACGAGGTACAGGCCGTCTATGACGGCGATGCCGTCGTCCCATTCCGACCCGGATTCCTGCCACTGCGAGCACACCGCCTCCTGCTGGGTCCCCGACGCCCATCGTCCCGCGAAGTCGTCGTAGCACGTCACCGTGTACACGCCTTTCTGCGGCACGTCTGCGGGCACGGTGATCAGGGTGCAGTCTCCCGAGATGGACCTCGAGCCTTCGTCTAGGCAGCCCGACATCCCCGGGATTCCGCAGGCGACGAGGAGCAGCGAGAGCGCGCAGGCGGCTGCCTTCGCGGCGGTGCCTGCGCGCCTCACTTGCCGCCGCCCTTGCCGAACATCTCGAGCTCCCAGTCCTTGAGGGTCACGTTCACCCAGCTCTTCTCCGCGCCGGCCTGCACGATCATCTTCCCCCGCCTGGCGGACGCCAGCTTGGCGGCCACCTCGTCGGGGATGCCGAGCAGCTGCTTGACGTGCCAGAGGTTGCCGCCTGGGGCGTCGTCTGTGGCCTTGCCGAAGAATCGATAGGCGGAGTTGTAGACCACTGAGCGCCCGGCGGACTCGATGGATTCATCCATCATGTCGATGACCTGGGGCGTTATGCACATCATCCCGCCTCCGTACTTTCGGATGCGCTGCACGATGTTCTTTATCTGATACGCCGCCTCCAGCGACTGCTTGTTCATGATCGTGTGCAGCTCGTCGCAGACGATCCTCAGGTACTGGTCGGAGAAGCGTCCGCTCTTGCACTCGGACCAGGTCCACGTCAGGATGTTGTAGTACTGCGCGCGCATGATGTCCTTGTCCGCCGACAGGCCCTGCGTGTCGATGACGATGAAGTCTGTCGAAGGCGAGAACGACGTCCTGGAGTTCCACAGCGCCCGATCGCGCCCGATCGCGGCCGGGCGTATGGTCAGCGCGAGCCGCTCGAACTCCGCGGAGAAGTCCGGCAGCGCCTCGGCCATCTCGAGCAGCTTGTCGTAGAGCTCGACCATGATCGGGTAGGACAGGCCGCGCCGGCGGTAATCGGCGAAGGTCGTCTCCGGGTATATGCCGTAGTCCCCGTAAAGGCTCTCCAGGGCGGCGTCCAGATAGTCGATGAGGTCGTCGGGGATGCGGTACGCCATCTTCAGGAAGGTCATCAGAAACGGCAAGGTTGACGCGAGGACGAGCTCCTTGCCGGAGCTCTCCGCGTCGATCTCCTCGCCGTCCTCGCCGATCACGCCTATGTTGCGCGGCTCGAAGGGCGAGAACTTGCTGTCGACGCCGACGCGGCTCACCTCGCCGCCGCAGCTCAGCGCGAGCCGGCCCCACTCGCCTTCGGGGTCGTTGGGGACGATGACCTTGGTGCCGAGCACGACGTGCTCGGTCAGCACGATCTTCTTTCCCGTGGTGGACTTTCCCGATCCGGTCTCGCCGCTGAGGAATATGTTGCCGTTCGGGAGCTCCTCGGTGTGCTCGGTGCAGTTGAGGCGGACTATCCCGCCGCGGTCGTCTTTGCCGATCTCCACGCCTACGAGGTGGTCGAGGCCGGACGTGCCGGTCGGCAGGCCCCAGGCTATCGTGATGGCCGGAAGGGGCACCGAGCTCGTCTTGAGGGAGTACCAGTCGTCGGCGAGCAGGGGGGACGCGCCGAGGAACGCCTCTTTTGTGTTGAAGATCTGGTGGACCGCCCCGTTGCCGTAGTGCGACAGCGAGCTTTTGAGGTAGTCCTCCATCTCGTCGAGCTTCTCCCTGCCCGTGCTTCGCAGGATCACGTAGCAGACCGTGTCGAACATCTTGGCGTTGTCCTCGACCAGCAGCGCCGCCATCTCGTTGGCGTGGGCCGCCTCACGGCGCTTCTTCATGATGTCGGTGTAGCTCATCATGCCCTCGCCGTACGTCGACTCGGCCATGGCGATGGACCTGTTGATCTGCTCCGCGAGCTTGCCGGAGCTTGCGGGGCGGCACACTATGGCGACCGGCGCGCGCAGCTCGTCGCTCGCGACGAAGCCGTCGCACCAGCCGAGGGCCTGCTGCTCGCGGAACTTGTTCACCACCATGGGCCGGAAGTAGACGTCGTCGGAGACGCCCCACGTGTCGTTGAACTGCAGGCGGCCGGGCGAGATGGAGTTGATGAGGTACGGGTTCTCGGCGGGACCCGCCTCGGCGGCGCGCCTATAGCTTCTTGCCATCATCGGCTCCTAACGCGGAGGGGCAGGACATGGTGTACCCGAGGGAGCTTCCGGCTACCGCCGAAGGCGTGAGGTACAGCTCGAGAAGCGTTCTCACGTCGGACTCCTCGGCGCGGCGCGCGGGCTCGCCCAGCTTCTCGTCGCACATCTTCTCCACCATGTCCATCGTGCGCCTGGCCTGCTCCTCCGGCATCTTCGCGGAAAAGCGCAGGGCGACCCAGTTGGGCCAGACGGTCCGGGCGCCGCTCGTGGCCTCGCGCACGGCGTCGGGCCTCATGTGCTGCTCTAAGATCTTGACCTTCAGCTCGGCCGCCTCCCTCGCCTGAGGCGTCGGGGCCGAGAACATGGCGGACCGCTCGCGGGAGATGGCGCGGTCGATCTCGGTGAGCTGCTGGGCCGCCGGCGCCGGCAGCGGGTACTTGAGGATCGCGAACTCCACGGGGATGGACGCTATGACGTCGGCCATCGCGTACGCCTCGTCCTTCTTCTGCTCCTCGGTGTAGAGGCTGTGGTTGATCCCCGGCAGCTCCAGGAAGCCGACGCGGGAGCCGTCCTTCATGATCGCGTACGGCCCTTTGACGTCGGCGATCGGGAGGACGTCCTGCACGATGGCCGTCCTTTTGCGCCCGGCCCGCCTCCTCCTCGCGCCAGTTTTTCTCTTTTCCATCCCGTGTCTCCTAACCCGACGTCAGCCGGCGCGCTCCAGAAAGCCGCGCGGGTCCGACTCGAAGGCGCTCTGCGCCTTCCTGTGCCTGCGTATCCTTTTGATCTCCCTCGCCACGGTCGTTCCGCGGGAGAACTCGATGTTCAGCGCGATCGTCGCGATGATGGGGAGCAGGAAGAAGATCACCCATCTGGGCAGCATGGGCATGACCGGCCTGAGCTCCGGCGTCGTCTGAGGCACCATGGCCCTCAGGTCGTCGTCGGCCGTGCCCGCGGTTATCCCGAGCTCGGCGGCGCGCTGGGCGTCCTGCCGCTCGGAGTCCGTCACGTCGATCGCCGAGAGCGAGGCCGCGCCTGCGGCCTTCATCCTCGAGTCCAGGCTTTTCACCGTGGCCCGCACCTGCTCCAGCTCCGCGACCTGGGCCATCCTCTCCGAGTTTCCCATCGGGACCTCCTCCACGTGCTTGATCGCCCCGAGCGAGAAGGCGAGCAGCGCGCCGAGCGCGGCGGCGAGGGCGACCTTGCCCCATTCCGCGCCTCCCAGCAGCAAGACGGTCGCCCTGGTCTTCAGCGGCCTGAACGCCGGCATCGTGTCAGGGCGGGCGCTAGCCTGCATCGACGTCCCCCTTCGCGGCTTTGACGCCGTCTCCCAGCGCGTCGGCCATCAGCTCGCCGAGGCATGAGGCGGACGCCTGCCCGGATTCCTTCGCCGCCATGAGGGCCTCGTTCGCGCGCGACTCCAGCTCGTCTGAGTAGCCGACGTGGAGGACCTTGGCTATCTGGTCGGAGTCGAACACGTAGGACTCGCCGAGGTAGGCGTGCTCGGAGAGGTCGGTGACGTAGCCGGCGGGCCAGTACGCCCCGGCGTAGTCGTAGACGCGCCCGTCGGTCGGCGAGGCCGCGTCGGCCCCGGGAGCGCGAACCATGCTCGCGGTTGGGCGGCGCGCCGTGACCACGAGCTTGATGCCCGCGTCCTCGTAGCGGTCGATGAGGACGACCGACCCCAGCGGCAGGTAGGCGGCTTCGAGGTCGAAGTCGACGCCCTGCTCGGGGTCGTCCTGGCCTTTCCCGCCGCCCGGCCCGCCGCAGCCGGCCAGGGCGGCGCACGCTCCCACGGCCGACAGGGCGGCCGCGCAGGCGAACCCGCGCCTCGTCATGCTCTTTGTCCCGCCGTGCGTCATACGGCGCCTCCTTTGCTCCCGCCGTGCCCGCTGTCCACGAGCAGCTTGTCGCATTTCGCGTAATAGTCCTCAAGGGCCTTCTTGTAGTCGTCGGCCGCCTGCATCTCGGAGTAGGGGTCCGTGCCCTTGGTGGCCGCGACCGCCGCCGCGGCGGCCTTCACGGCCTCGGCTTCGGAGGACCCGTCGTCGACGAAGCCGCTCGGGAGGTTCCCGCTGTAGGCGTCCCCGTAGTAGTAGTCGCCGTCGGTCGTCCATCCCTGCCTCCAGTTGCTATCGGACCAGGAGTCGGGGATCCACGAGTCTTTGCCGACGGTGCCCGACGAGGCCTGCAGGAACGACCAGCCGGCGTTTCCGGAGGTGACGGCGTTCGACACGGCGAGCCCGCCGCCGCCCAGCAAGAAGCCGATGCAGAGCACGAACCCCGCGATCCTGGCCGCCCGGCCGACCGCCCGGTCGGCTTCCTGGGCGCCCTCGAAAAGCGACAGGGCGTGGCGAAGGAGCGTCACGACGAGCCCGACGAACGCCGCGGCGGCGGTGACCCCGCCGACGGCGACGAGCAGGGTCCTTGCGGCCTCTATGGTCTCGGTTCCCATGGCGCTACGCCTTCTTCGTCGCCGCGGAGGCCGCCGCGCGGGAGGCGTTGCTCACGGCGCCCGCGCCCTGCCTGACCACCATGGCGGCCATCATCGAGGCCGAGCGCGACGACCCGCCTATGAACGTCCAGCGGTCGAGCAGCTGCGGGGCGCCGAGGGCCGCGCCGAACACGGCGAAGCACATCATCATGTTCACCCACGCCTGGCCGTCGAAGGTCAGGATCTCGAGCATCCCGGTTCCGCTGTAGAACGCGCCGAGCATCTTCAGGGCCACCATGAAGAACAGGTACTGGATCCACTGCATGCAGCACATGCCGAAAAGGCCGACGAGGAGCTCCCCGGCGGCGTTGCTGTCGCTTTCCATGGCGGACTTGATGGAGATCCACGGGGCGGCCACCGACAGCACGAGCATCTCGATTTGCCGCTTGCATATCTGGTAGATGATCTTTATCGCGAGGAGCAGGCAGGCGAACGAGCATATGGCGCCCGGCAGCATCCCGAACACGTTTTGGACGAAGGCCTGGCCAAGATCGCTTGCCTTGAACGCGAACGGGGCGAAGTCCAGCTCGCCTGTGTTGACAAGCGAGCTGCCGCCGGCGTACGACGCCGACACGATGTCGGAGAGCATGGCCTGGCCCGCGTACATGACGAGGTTGCACAGCACCGGCATGAAGCCCACGAGCGCGACCACCGCCACGCTGCGGAACATGTACTCGCCGAGTGAGGCCATCCTAGGCCCGCCGTTCTGCAGCACGCCGTCCCTGACGCCCACGAACACCCTGATGGCGATCGCGGCGACGACGGCGATGCCCTGGCCCCACAGGATCACCGAGTTCACGACGGGGATGTTGATCCAGTTGAGCATGTACGGGGCGACGCTGTTGATCAGCGGCGCGAGTACGAACTGCGAGAGCGCGCCCAGTAAGCAGATGACGCCTATGCCGATGACGGCCGCTATCAGGTAGCCCATCCCTGGCCCCTGCTATTTCGCGACGGTGCCGAGGTCGACGCCCGTGCCGGCTATGGCGGTGAAGCCGTCGACGATGAACGGCATGAAGGCTGCGACGATGCACAGCGCGATGACCCCGATGCACACGGCGATGCGGCGGTTGAACTCCGGCTTGCCCGCTTCGGCGAACATGGGGATGATCTCTTTGACCAGCACGACGAAGGCGATGCCGCCCACCAGCGTGAGGCCTCCGTAGCCGAGGGCCAGAAGGATGCCGCTCACGCTGCCCGTCAGGTCGTTGAGCGTGCTCTGGAACGAGCCGTTCGCGGCGTATGCCGCCGTCGGCGCCATGGCGGCAACGAGCGCGATTGTCGGGGCGGCCGCGGCCGCTTTTCGGAGTCTGCCCATGATTCCTCCTCGGTCAGGTTTCGTATGCGCGTCTGCGCGAGGAGCGATGGGAAGGGCGGGCCGGCTCGCGGAGGCCGGCGCCCGCGATGGACGTCCCGCGCCTTTGGCCCGCTTGCCGGCCCTCGGTCGCGATGACCGGCACCGTACGTCCTCGCCAGAAGGACGAAACGATGTTAGCACAAAACTAGCACCGGTGCGAAAATGCGACGGCCTGCGGACCGGCGGGGCCTATATCTGATCGGAATCCATGTTGGGCAGCTGCATCTGCCCGTCGATCGCGGCGCGCCGGGGCTTTCGCTGGGCTGGCGCCTTTGTCTTCCGGGCGCCGCCGTCCGCCCCTCCTTTCTCCGGGCCGCGCCCTTTGGCCTCTTTCGCAGGCGCCTCCGTGCTTTCCCGGAGGAACTGGGAGCGCAGGCCGGCGAACCACTTGCGCTCGGCTTCGCGCATCTCGTCGTCCGTGTAGGCCCGCCCGCGCTCGCTCATCTTCTTCAGCTCGGGGTACCACGGCTGGGGCATGTCGACATCGCCCTTGTCGAGCCTGGCCATCACCTGTTCGGTCTTCTCCCGATTGTGCTCGGGGTCGCCAAGGCCCATCCTCGCCGTGGCCGCGAGCTCGGACACGTCGGGCAGCGGGACGACGTAGGCCGAGTCCGCGGCGTCGGTGAACGTGACGAGCGCGCCGTAGGACGGCCGCCAACGGGACACCTCCTCGGGGTAGAGGCGCATGCGCTCGGCGTACGAGACGGATTGGGTGCCGTTCTCCTTGAAGATCGACAGCCTCTTGCCGGACTTCGAGCTCGACCCGATCTCTATGGTGCAGCGGCCTATATGATCCGAGAACCATCTTCCGGTGCGCTCGTGGTCGTTCGTCTTGAGAAGCGCGATCATGCCGCACGACCCGATGACGATCTTGTCGTCCGTGTCGTCGTAGGAGCTGGCGAGCTGGGCCATCGATTGGAGGATGAGCAGCCAGCGGATGCCCAGGCCCAGGCAGGAGTTCATCTTCTTGTGGAGGTTCGGTATCGGCGGTATCTGCCCGAACTCCTCGCACAGCAGGTTGACCCTGAAGGGCAGGCGGCCGCCGCGGTCGGCGGCTTCCTCGATCAGGACTTGGTAGAGCTGCTGGATCATGAGGTTCGCGAACATCCCGTAGGTCTCCTTCTCGACCGGGATGATGATGTACACCGCGCATTTCTCGGTCCCGATCCTACGCGGGTCGAAGTCGGTCTTCGACGTCATGTAGGAGATGTTGGAGTCGCGGAAGTCTCGCAGCACGGTCTGGGCCGTCGTGATGAACGCCATGCGCTCCTTGTCCACGGTGTTGGCGATCGGGTCGTACGCCTCCCTCGCCGGATGGTTGACGCCGAGCCTGTCGAGCATCATCTCCCACGGCACGTACGTCCTGCCGTTGGGCTTGTCCGGGTCGAGCGGCCTGGCCGAGCAGTATTTGCCGAGCATTCGGGAGACCGTCGTCAGGTTGCGCTGGTCGTCCGGCACCGTCTTCCAGGACGCTACCCACAGGATCGCCGACTTCATGTAGGCGCGGGCGCCTTGGTTGAAGTAGCTCGACTGACCGACGTCTTGGGAAGATGGCAGCAGGTGCTCCACGAGGTCTGCCGCGGCGCGGTCCGCGGCAGACCAGTCCGGGCCGCCTTCGGCGCGGACCGCGTCGATGACCTGCTGCATGAAGTTGAACCTGTCGCCGGCGCGCGGCTTGCGGAAGTTGAAGACGACGACCCTGGAGGTCTTGGCGGCGCCTTCCGAGGTGAGGCCCGTGAGCTCGCCTTTGGGGTCGATCGCCACGAAGGACTCCTCCGAGGCCCTCGACAGCAGGTCGATGGTGGGTATGAGGCACCGTCTGGTCTTGCCGGCGCGGGTGTCCGCTATGACGGTGGAGTTCATGTCCTTGGTCGAGTAGACGAGCCTCCTCCCGATCGGCTTCCGCTGCGGCCGCTGCGGGCGGTCGCCCCCGGAAACCTTGCATATCAACAGCTTGAGCCCCCAGATCAGCATGCCGATCCCGTGCGCCGCCACCATCGGCACGCGCTTGCGCCAGGGCTCCTCTATGGAGCCCACCACCACGCCTCCGAGCTGCAAGTCCTCCGCATCCTCCGGGCTGGTCTCGAAAGCCCTTTCGATCTCGTTCGGGTCGTCGATGAGGCGGCCGGAGCCGAACTCGTTGTGACCGGCGGGTTTGGGGATGCTGTCCAGCAGCTTGTTCTTGGGCCTCGTGCGCTCCGCGTAGAGCGCGTCGAACCCTTTCTCCAGCCTCCATCCGAGAATCGTCGCCGCGAGCAGCGAGGCGAACCATATGGCAGGCGGGGGCGCATAGTGCGCGCATGCGAGGGAAACGGCCCTCCATCCGCTGAACAGAAAGGATGAGAGGTAGTCGACGAGGTTGCCCAAAGCGAACAGCAGGCCCATTCCCGGCTGACCGAGCGACCACAGGCCGAAAACGGTCATCCATAGGGCGGGCGCGGCGATCAGCGCAACCGCGAGTGCGACGGCGGCGATGCCCGCCAGCCACCCGTAGGCAAGCAGGGTGCCGCGCGGCGGGATCTTCGCCGCAACGTCGTCGACCAGCCGCTTCTTCCTGATGCGGCGGTGCTCGATCACGACGACGTCGTCTCCATCGCCTGCCAGCTCCACCTCCAGAGCGGGCGCGAGCTCGTACTCGAAATACGACAGCTCCTCGTAAGCGCGCTCGAGCTCTTCGGAGATGTCGAAATCCCCGTCCTTTAGGGCCGATGCCACGCCGCGCGAAAGGGAGCCCAAACCGGCCTTGACGCTCCTCCCGTCCAGCGTGGGCGGCGCGGGGGGAGCGGTTTCCACGAACCGGTAGACGCCCGGCGCGAACTCATGGCCGATGTACTCGTTGTCCTCGTGGTCCTCTGTGGGGCTGTCCCAGTCCACGTCGATGGTGAACCTGCCGATGCCGCGCCGAACGTCGCAATCTCCGAAAGTGTCTGAGCGCGAGATCGTTCTTATCAGCCTTCCGTTCGGGTCGTACACGTCGACCTTGGCCCCGAAAACCTGCGATCCGTCCTCGGCGTCGACGAGGAAGACGCTGAAATCCATGCTATTCCAGGTTCGAGAGCGTTGCCGCCGGGTTAGAAAGGCCGTCGGCCGCGGATTGGGCGACGGTCGACGCGTCGGCGGGCGACCCCGACAAAATCGTCGAGATGATCGATGGGACGTACGGGATGATGAACAATATCACGACGAGGGCTATCAGCGAGGCGATCTTCTGTCCCCTCTGCATCGGGCTGAAGCACACGATGGCGCCTAGAAGCAAGGCGAGCACCATCAGAACGGAGGTGTTCGGGATCAAGCCCCAAAGCCCGTTGACTACCGGCTCGATGAGCTGTTGATTGAAGGTTTGGAAAATGTTGTTGATGATGTCGGCGAGACCCATGGTCGCCTAGCCTTCCTCGCAGGCCTGGCGTGCCGCGGGGTCGCTTTATCTAAATACGGTGCACGGAGATTCTACCACGGGGTCGAGCTTTGCGCTCGCCGTTAGGCTGGCGGATGAATCTTGTCCGAGAACCACGGTGCCATGGTAATGGCAGCGTGGTTCTCGGACAA
>ERZ1034913.906-NODE-906-length-20375-cov-4.352559_pt1 | contig 20375 bp, 16 predicted proteins | sample MGYA00520697_ERZ1034913 | MGnify/ENA primary metagenome ERZ1034913 (study PRJEB33766, sample SAMN09781786) | gut metagenome | biome: gut microbiome | host: Homo sapiens | place: Madagascar | study: EMG produced TPA metagenomics assembly of the PRJNA485056 data set...
GTCTGGCGCGGAACATATGCGCCGCACTGGGCGATATGAAAAGACATGACGGATATTTTGAAGGCGGCGGCTGTATTGTAACATGGGCGTTCGGTCACCTTTTTTCACTGGCGGATATAGAGAGCTACTCACCGCCGCCGGAGGGGAAAAACTATTGGTGCATGGACAATCTCCCGTGTTTCCCGGAGAAGTTTCGGTTTGAGCTGAGACGCGACAAAAACAAAAATCCCGACAGCGGAGTTGAAAAGCAGTTCGGGATAATAAAGAGCCTGTGCCGTCGTGACGATGTTGACACGGTTGTGAACGCGGGCGATGCCGACCGCGAAGGCGAAATCATTGTCCGTTTGTGCATATCGCACGCGCTGGGCGAGGACGGGAGCGGAAAGCGGCTTATGCGTATATGGCTGCCCGACCAGACCCCCGAAACGGTACGCGAGGCAATGGCGGCGCTTAAGGACGAGACAGAGTATGACAACCTTGCAAACGAAGGCTTTGCAAGGACGTATATGGACTGGCTCTACGGAGTGAATCTGACGCGGTACGCGACACTCAGAACGGGAACGCTGCTCCGCGTGGGGCGCGTTATCGTGCCGATTGTCAAGGCGATTTACGACCGCGATATGGCGATACGGAATTTTGTTCCCGACATATATTACGTTGCGGCGAGCAAAGCGGAAACAAACGGCTATCCAATAGAGCTGACAAGCAAGAAAAAGTTTGACAAGACCGAGCTTGACAAGGCGCAGGCGCTTTGCAGCGAATACAATGCCTGCCGCGCGTATGTCAAGTCGAAAAAGAGGAAGAAGGACACTCTTGCGCCGGGAAAGCTGTATTCGCTGTCAAAGCTGCAAAACTTCCTCGGCAAAAAGTACAAAATGCCTATGGAGGAGAGCTTGGCAAACGTCCAATCACTGTACGAAAAGGGGTATGTTACATACCCCAGAACAAACTCGGAATACCTTGCGACAGCGGAACAGGGCAAGATAAAGAAGATAATCGAAACGGTCGGAAAAATGGGGTATCCCGTTGCGTTCAAATTTTCAAAGACCATTTTTGACGATTCCAAAATCGAGTCGCACTCCGCGCTTACGCCTACATATAAAATACCCGACAAAACAAAGCTGACTGACGGCGAGCTGAAGGTGTATTCCGCGATAATGCGGCGGTTTGCGGCGGTTTTCTGCTCCGAGGAATGTGTGGTTGAAAAAACGGAGATTACGATTAACGTGGGCGGACTGGAGCAGTTTACGCAAAAAGGAACGGTCATAATAAGTCCCGGTTGGACGAAGTATGACGATTACACCAAAAAGGACAAAATCCTCCCGCCGCTTGAAAAGGGCGACGAGGTCAATATCGACTTCAAGCCGTGTGAGAAGGAGACAAGTCCGCCGCGGCATTATACGATAGAAACACTGAACAACTACCTTAAAAATCCGTTTCGCGAGGAAAAGGCGGCGTCTGCGGAGTCGGAGGACGATTCCGAGGAATACCGCGCGATGTTCGAGGGACTTGAGCTTGGCACAGAGGCGACCCGAACGGGAATAATCGACAATGCGCGAAAGAGCGGCTACATATTGCTTAAAAAGGACACCTACACCATATTGGAGGGCGGCGAACACCTCATCGAGTCGCTTACGCGTATGAATATTATTATGGACAAGTTCAAGACCTCGCAGATGGGCGCGGCGCTGAAAAAGGTCTACCGCGGTCAGCTCACGGTTGACGGGTCGCTTGCACTGGTCAGGGACGAGATTAAATCGGTGTTCTCGGAAAGCGAAACAAACCGCGCGGCATTTGACGGCTTTATAGGTGACGTTGTGGGCAAATGCCCGCTGTGCGGTGCGGAGGTAAGACGCACAAAGTTCGGCTACGGCTGCAGCGCGTACCGTGACGGCTGCAAATTCGGGAGCGGGAACATTATCTGCGGCAGAGTCATATCGCGCGATGACATGAGCTGCCTTTTGGAGAAGGGCGAAACGCCGTTGCTTGAAGGGTTTGTTTCCAAAAAGAGCGGAAAGACGTTCTCCGCACGGCTCGCACTGGAGGGCGGGCGCGTAGTGTTTAAATTCTGAAACAAATAATCCGAACTCCGTTTTGGAGCTCGGATTATTTGTTATGCACACAGGAGTTAAACCCAAGATGCTATATAATTGAAAAAGCATAATTTTTTTATATCGTTGTCCTCAAGTGAGTATGCCAAACCCGCCCGAAAAGGTATAATTCGGCTTGTCATCTTTGCAGGTGTGCCAAACAAGTCTATTTTGTTTAAATTATCCGCGCCTAACGACAGGCGTCAATGCCGTTTTGAATTATCCCGCGCGCCCAATCCGCCTGTTCGCGGGTTACATCCGGAGTGTCGCCGAGGGGATAATCAATCCCCAGTTTTTCGTATTTGTATCTGCCGAACGAATGATACGGCAGCGTTTCCACCTTTTTCACGTTGGAAAGCGTTCCAATAAACTTGCCGAGTCGGAAAAGCTCGTCCTCGTCAAGCGTAATATTCGGCACAACAACGTGTCTTATCCATACGGGTATTTTTCTTTCGTCAAGATATTTCGCAAATGCCAAAATGTTTTTGTTTGACTGTCCCGTGAGCTTTTTGTGTTCCTCGTCATCTATGTGCTTGATGTCAAGCATAACAAGGTCGGTTACGTTAAGCAAAGCGTCAACCTCGGCGCGGTTATCGTCACGGAACATTATTCCCGAGGTGTCAAGACAGGTATTTATGCCTTTTGCCTTTGCCGCGGCGAAAAGCTCGGTAACAAACGGCATTTGCATCATCGGCTCGCCGCCGCTGACGGTTATGCCGCCCTCTTTTCCCCAGTAGGTCTTGTATTTAAGAGCCTTTTCCAGTACCTCGGCGGCGGTGTGGGTTTCGCTGCCGCGCTGCCATGTGTCGGGGTTGTGGCAGTATTGGCAGCGCATGACGCAGCCGCTTACAAAAACCACAAACCTTACTCCCGGACCGTCAACCGAGCCAAAAGTCTCGAACGAGTGAATATATCCTATCATAGGCTTTCTCCTTTTTATTATGAAATTTCTCATATCATTAGATTACCCAAAATACCGTTTTAAGCACTTGCCATCGGTTATATCAATTCAGCCACCGACACAGAGTGCCGATGGCTGAAACGGTAAGATACTAACGGATAAACCGCACCGAATGTCAAAGTAAATCGTAAACCGTCCGAATAATCGGAAATTACATTGACTTGTGGCAGGTTCTCTTGATTACGTCCTCCTGCTGCTCGCGGGTCAGGTCGATGAACTTAACCGCATAACCCGAAACACGGATTGTGAAGTTTGCATATTCTTCCTTTTCCGGATGCTCCATAGCGTCAATCAGCTTCTCCGTACCGAATACGTTTACATTGAGGTGATGCGCGCCCTGGCTGAAGTAACCGTCAAGAACATGAGCAAGATTGTCAACACGCTCGTCATCGTTGTGACCGAGTGCGTCGGGGCTGATTGTCTGGGTATTGGAGATACCGTCAAGCGCCCATTCGTAAGGCAGCTTTGCAACCGAGTTAAGCGATGCCAAAAGTCCGCTCTTCTCTGCGCCGTAGCTCGGGTTTGCACCCGGTGAAAGCGGCTCGCCCGCACGTCTGCCGTCAGGCATAGCACCTGTAGCCTTGCCGTATACAACATTCGATGTGATTGTAAGAATCGAGGTTGTCGGCTCGGAATCACGGTAGGTGTGACGCTTCTTTATCATGTCAAGGAAGGTTCTGAGCAGCCATACGGCAATCTCGTCTGCACGGTCGTCATCGTTACCGTAGCGCGGGAAGTCGCCCTCTGTCTGATAGTCAACAGCGATACCTGTCTCGTCACGGACAACCTTTACCTTTGCGTACTTGATAGCGCTGAGCGAGTCAACAACGTGAGAGAAGCCCGCGATACCTGTTGCAAATGTTCTGCGCACATCGGTATCGATAAGCGCCATTTCCTCTGCCTCGTAATAGTATTTATCGTGCATATACTGAATAAGATTCAGTGTGTTTACATACAGTCCTGCAAGCCAATCCATCATAACGGTGTACTTTGCGATTACCTCGTCATAGTCAAGGTATTCCGCCGTAATCGGCTTGTATGCGGGACCTACCTGCTCGCGGGTCTTAACGTCAACACCGCCGTTGATAGCGTAAAGCAGGCACTTTGCAAGGTTAGCTCTTGCGCCGAAGAACTGCATTTCCTTACCTGTCTGTGTTGCGGATACGCAGCAGCAGATTGAGTAGTCATCGCCCCATACCGGCTTCATTACATCATCGTTCTCGTACTGAATCGAGCTTGTCGTGATTGAGATGTGCGACGCGTACTTTTTGAAGGTTTCCGGTAAATCCTTTGAGTAAAGAACTGTGAGGTTCGGCTCAGGTGACGGACCCATGTTTTCAAGTGTGTGCAGGAAACGGTAGTCGTTCTTTGTTACCATTGAACGGCCGTCTACGCCGATACCCGCAACCTCCAGCGTTGCCCATACCGGGTCGCCCGAGAACAGCTGGTTGTAGGACGGGATTCTTGCGAACTTAACCATGCGCAGCTTCATAACAAGGTGGTCGATAAGCTCCTGTGCTTCTTCCTCGGTCAGCTTGCCCGCAGCCATATCTCTTTCCATATATATATCAAGGAAGGTTGAGATACGACCGATACTCATTGCCGCGCCGTTCTGCGTCTTGATTGCGCCGAGGTAGCCGAAGTACAGCCACTGTACAGCCTCTTTTGCGTTTGCGGCAGGTTGCGAAATATCAAAGCCGTAGGACGCAGCCATTTCCTTCAAGCCTTTGAGAGCGTTAATCTGGAGTGTAAGCTCCTCGCGCTGTCTGATAACATTGTCGGTCATTGTGCCGTCGCCGCAGTTTGCAAAATCCTTCTGCTTTTCTTCGATAAGGAAGTCAATACCGTAAAGCGCAACGCGGCGGTAGTCGCCGACGATTCTGCCTCTGCCGTAGGTGTCCGGCAGACCCGTTATAATCTTGTTGTGTCTTGCCTTCTTCATCTCGGGAGTGTATGCGCTGAAAACACCCTCGTTATGAGTGCGGCTGTATTTTGTGAATATCTTGTGCAGCTCGGGGTCGGGAGTATATCCGTAGGTTTCGCAGGCCTGCTCCGCCATCTTGATTCCGCCGAACGGCATGAACGCTCTTTTAAGCGGTTTGTCGGTCTGAAGTCCGACTACAGCCTCGATGTCCTTTGTGTCCTCGCCGATGTAGCCCGGCGCGTGCGATGTCAGTGTAGATACGATTTTTGTATCCATATCAAGAACGCCGCCCTTTGCGCGCTCCTCCTTCTGCAGCTCCTGGAGCTTGCCCCATAGCTTGTTTGTGTTTTCTGTCGGTCCTACGAGAAATTTCTCGTCGCCGTCGTAGGGTTTATAGTTTTTTTGTATAAACTCTCTTACATTTATTTCCTCTTTCCAGATACGGCCTTCAAAGCCGTTCCATTGTTCAAAGCTCTTCATTCGCCTTTTTCCTCTCTTTCTCATGATGTGATTACATTTTATCACAAATTTCGCAAAAAGAAAATACCCAATTCAGAATAGTGTTATTCCAAAAAGGGTATGGCATTTTTGTATATTTTTACCTTTTTAAGCCCGTTCTCTTTGTAGCTTTTTCACAACTTTTTTAACAATAGTGACAAAAAGTTTTTCCTGTCGGTTAAGCTTGTAACCTCTGCGATAGATAAGAACGTCCTTGTAGCGGTTGTTTTCGACGTTACATTTTTTCTCGACAAGCGGCATTGTGTTCAGAATGTTTGCGGGGGTCGGCGATGTCCACATATAGGTTGTGTGAATGTTGCGCAGCAGCTCGAACTGGCTTTCGCGCTCGAATACGGCAATCTCCTTTTTTTCGCGGCTGCGCTGCATCATCTCCATAGCCTTTGACACCGGCATGGAGGGAATCGTCAGGTAGCCATGCGTGATTTCGATATAGTCGTCCAAATCGGAATATCCGATGTTTTTTTCAACAGCAAGCGGGTGCTGCACCGACATAATCAGCTGGTACTCAAAATCCCATATAGGCTCGACAACAAGGTCGTTTTCCTCCAAAAACTGGAGGTAATATTTTTCGTAGATGTTCTGATAGCGTATGATTGCGATATTGTTGTCGTTGTTTATAACGCTGTTTATCGCAAGCAGCGAGTTTGTTTCGTGATAGCTTATGTCAATGCTTTTGCTGTCGGCAAGCTCGGTGACAAATTCGATGAACGCCTGAGCCACATAGCACGCCATGGGAACGGAAACGTCAAATTTGTGGGTGTCGGGGTCGCGGTGTTTGTACATCTGCTCGACTTCCTCGACCTGCTCGACAATTCCGCGCGCATAGACAAGGAACTCCGCGCCGTCCTTTGTCGGAACAACGCCCTTTGAGGTACGGTTGAAAATTTTTATGCCGATGTTTGCCTCAAGCTCCTTGATTGCTTTGCTCAGGTGCGGCTGCTGCATATACAGATTCTCTGCCGCCTTTGAAATAAGACCCGTTTTTTCTACCTCCAGAGCATATTTTAAATGTTCGATTTTCATCCTGCCGCCCACCCTTCAACGATGTTTTTTTACGGTATTAGTATATCCCGTTTATTTAGTATATCATACAAGCCGCCGTTTTTCAACGGAAGAAGGAAAAAATCGTCAGCCTGCACAATAAACTTCCTTATAAATATATCCGAAAATGTGTAATTCTGCGTGAAAATATAATAAATTCGGATAAAACGCTTGACAACGCGGGGAAATAGTGGTATAATGCTTAAATGTCGGGTTTTGTCCGCGGCTTTGCGGAAAAATTCGCATATAAAAAATACACACACCGCAGGATTGGCGGGGGCGTGCTGCTTTTACCCATGACAGCTCCCCGATTCAAGGCGATTGCGGTGGAGGTATAAAACTTTTGGAGGTGTAAAATCATGGGAGTAATTCAGATGAAACAGCTTTTGGAAGCGGGTGTTCACTTCGGACATCAGACACGCCGTTGGAATCCTAAAATGGCGGAGTACATCTTTACGGAAAGAAACGGTATCTATATTATCGATTTGCAGAAAACCGTAAAGAAAATCGAGGAGGCATACTACTTTGTACGCGACATTGCGGCAGAGGGCGGCACGGTTCTTTTTGTGGGAACAAAGAAGCAGGCTCAGGACGCAATCCGCGAGGAAGCCGAAAGAACCGGTATGTATTTTGTAAACGCAAGATGGCTCGGCGGTATGCTCACCAACTTTAAGACAATCAAAAAGAGAATTGACAGACTTTATCAGCTCAAGAAGATGAGAGAGGACGGCACAATGGAGCTTCTTCCCAAGAAGGAAGTTCTTAAGCTCAACCTTGAGGAAGAGCGTCTTGAGAAGTTCATGGGCGGTATAAAGGAAATGAAGGAGCTTCCTTCCGCAATATTTGTCGTTGACCCGAGAAAGGAAAAGAACGCTATTGCAGAGGCTCACAAGCTTGGTATTCCGGTAATCGCTATTGTTGATACAAACTGCGACCCGGAGGAAGCTGATTATCCGATTCCGGGTAACGATGACGCTATCCGTGCGGTAAAGCTTATCGTTTCTACTATCGGTAACGCTATTATCGAGGGCAAGCAGGGCGAGGAAATGGCTGCGGCTGACAGCGACGAGGCTGAGACTGAAAGCGATGACGTTTCTCTTGACATGATTGAGGAATAATTTCCTTAATAAATTATAACGAATTTGTCGGATATAATTATAATGAAGGCGAATTTATAGGGCGAAGGTCTGCCGCGTGCGTATTCCGCGGCGGACGGCGCCTCTTTACGGAACGGCTTGCGGGCGGCGATGTTTTTCGGCGGGCGCGCCTTTCCTATTGAATTTGAATTATACAGAAAGTGAGTGAAGATAAAATGGCATTTACTGCACAGGACGTAAAAACTCTCAGAGAGATGACAAACTGCGGTATGATGGATTGTAAAAAGGCTCTTACAGAAACCGACGGCGATATGGACAAGGCTGTTGAGTTTCTGAGAGAGAAGGGTCTTGCGACCGCTGCGAAAAAGGCGGGCAGAATAGCGGCGGAAGGTCTTGTAAACGCTTCCGTTTTCGGCAATGTCGGCGTTGTTGTTGAAATCAACACAGAAACAGACTTTGTTGCAAAGAACGCAGACTTCCAGAACTTTGTAAGCTCCGTTGCGGAGTGCATTGCAAAGACAAACCCCGCTGACGTTGAAGCTCTTAAAAATACAAAGCTCAACGATACACAGACGGTTGGCGAAGCTCTTACAGAGAAAATCGCTACAATCGGTGAGAATATGAATCTTCGCCGTTTTGAGCGTTACGAGGGCGTAAACGAGGCTTACGTTCACGGCGGCGGCAGAATCGGCGTTCTTGTAAACTTCAAGCTCGGTGACGACGCAAAGGCAGCGGACGAAACTTTCAAGGCTGCGGCAAAGGATATCGCAATGCAGATTGCGGCTGTTATGCCCCGCTATGTAAAAGAGGACGAGGTTCCCGCAGAGGTTGTTGAAAAGGAAAAGGAAATTCTTAAAGCACAGGCTCTTAACGAGGGCAAGCCGGAAGCAATCGTTGAAAAGATGGTTGGCGGACGTATCAAAAAGTTCTATAAAGAAGTTTGCCTTGTTGACCAGCCGTACATCAAGGACGGCGATATGAGCGTTGCTCAGTTCCTTAAAAACATAGGCAACGAGATTGGCACAACCGTTGAGGTTGTTAAGTTTGCACGTCTTGAAAAGGGCGAGGGTCTTGAAAAGAAGGTTGACGATTTTGCGGCTGAGGTTGCAAAGATGACATCGGGCAACTAAGCTTTATAAGGCTTTAAAGCGGCTTTGAAAATGCCGCGGCTGAATATTTTAAAAACAGAGAGGATTTCGGTTTATATATTCCGTGGCGTCGCGGTGCATATAATCGGAATCCTTTTTTTGGTTTTGGCGTGTCGGTCTTGTATATAACCCGATTTGTGCGGAATGGGAGTGAGAATTATGGGAAATGCCTTTGGCGTGGCGGTCAACGCTGTGTTTACGGTCTTGGCGGCGGTTACCGCTGTGGGATTTTTGGTCGGCTTTATTAAAAATCGTAACGCGGCGGAGAAAAGTGTTTCCGCGACCGTTGCGGATAAACAGACCTTTGTAACCGAAGTGATGAAAAAATTCGTACCTCCGCGGACGGAGTACAAATATACCGTAACCTTCCGAACGCCGGACGGTGTAATGACGTTTGAGGTGTCGGAGGATACCTGCAAAGGCTGCAATTTGTCCGAAAAAGGTACGCTGCGGTATAAGGGCAAAAGGTTTATTGACTTTGATTCCGACAGCCGCGATTCAGCGGAACGCTGAAAACCGCAGCAAGGAAAAGTCGCGAAACGCAAGGAAAAGTAACGAAACGCAAGGAAAAGTAACGAAACGTGTAGAGAAAAATACCAAAAACATGACCCCGCGGCTTGTCCGATTTTCGGACTGACCGCGGGGTTTTATATCCTGTCTGCACTCGGCGGAATACATTTTACATTATATCTGACTTTGACGGAATACCTTTTACGTTGTGTCCGATTGTGACGGAATACCTTTCGGCGTGCCTGACTTTGACGGAATAATGCTTCTGTTCGCTCACATTTGCTGAAATTGCCCGCCTTTGATAAAATGTTTTTCTGTATGGCTTGCTGTTGACAAAACATTTTTCCGTATTACCTGTTTTGCCGTAATATCCTTTCAGATTCCCGTTTTTTGTGCCGCGATGCTTTTGTATTCAATCAAAAGCTGCTCGTAGCGGTTTTGCTCCGACTGAATTTTGTATATATAATAATCAATCAGCTTTGGCTCGGTGACATTGTTGAAGTTTGACATAGCGGCGTTCATTTCCGACTTTGTGTATTCAATATGCTCCTTCAGCTCGCAGAGCTTTTGACGGCGCGCCTCGGCAAGAAGGCGCAGTCTGCGCCGCTCGGCAAAGCTGTTTTTAACAGACTGCGCCGCGGGCGCGGCGCTTGGCACGCTTATTGCGCTGAACTCGGTCATACTGTCTTTGGTAAAATTGCGGCGGTTTCGGTTACTTTTTGCCGCAAAGCACAGATTAAGTACATAGTGTCTGCCCTCGGTAAGACTGCATAAAAGCTCCGCGGACAGCTCTTTCAGCTCGCGGGCCTTGTCCGACGCCGCGGCAAACATATTCTCAAATCCTGTATTCATAACAGTCACTCCCTCTTTTGTTTTTCGTCCGTCTTGACGGACCGGATGGTTCCGAAATTTTAAACGTCTTGCCCTATACATATTATATACCTTTTTATGAAAAATATTCCATAACGCGCCGAGATTGATTTTTTCTTCGCTTTGTGGTATAGTAAGTCTGATAAATATTCAGGCAAAGAGGAGAGCGAAAAGCGATGGAAAACAACGAAAAATGGCTGAGTTGGGCGGTAGAACTGCAATCAATCGCGCAGGCGGGACTTTTTTACGGCAAGGATAAATTCGATTTGGAGAGATACGAACGCATACGCGAAATATCCGCGGAAATGCTTGCGTATAAAACCGATATACCGCTTGAAAAGGTACGCGACATTTTTTGCTGCGAAACAGGCTATCAAACGCCAAAACTGGACACCCGCGCCGCACTGTTTGAGGACGGAAAAATCCTGCTTGTTAGGGAGAATGACGGCAAATGGTCGCTGCCCGGCGGCTGGGTTGATGTGGATTTGTCGGTCATGGAAAACGCGCTTAAAGAGGTAAAGGAGGAGGCGGGACTGGACGCCGACCTTGACTTTGTGATTGCCGTTCAGGACAGAGATAAGCACAACCTTCCCGTATACGCGTATAAAATATGCAAGGTGTTTGTGATGTGTACCAAAAAAGGCGGCAGCTTTGCTGCAAATTCCGAAACGGTCGGAAGCGGATATTTCGGTCTTGATGAGTTGCCCGAGCTTGCGGAGGAGAAAAATACAAGAGAACAGATTGAGATGTGCTTTGCCGCACATCTTGCGGAGAATTGGAAAACACTGATAGATTAAGATTGTCAGGTATTTCACACGGCGAAAACGGAAATCCGTCTTTCAAAATCGGAGTTCGTTAGCGAACGCGAGCTGAACACAATATCGGACTTAACACCAAAAAAAGCGTCGGCGGGGTTAAAAACGTGACTCTGCCGCGCTTTTTTTGAGTATATTTTCATATTCGATTTTTTTCGGCGTTAAAAAAACGGTAAATGATGTTAATATTTTGTTACAATACTTGTATATTTAAAAAAAGTATGATATAATAATTAGGATTATATGTAGATTGGATACATATGCGTTACGGAGGTTAAATAATGAGTGTAAAAAGTTTTATAGAACGGATCGTGGGTACCTACAGCGACAGAGAGCTGAAACGTATATACCCGATTGCCGACAGCGTTATGGCGCTGGAGGGTGAAATGGAAAAGAAAACCGATTCGGAGCTGCGCGCAATGACGGACATATTCAAAGAAAGGCTTAAAAACGGCGAAACGACCGAGGATATACTTCCCGAGGCATTTGCGGTTTGCCGCGAGGCGGCTTGGCGAGTTCTGGGAATGAAGCATTTCCGCGTTCAGGTAATCGGCGGTATAGTCCTCCACCAGGGCAGAATTGCCGAGATGAAAACAGGCGAAGGTAAAACACTGGTTGCAACGCTGCCGGCATACCTTAACGCGCTGACCGGTATGGGCGTTCATATCGTAACGGTCAATGACTACCTTGCAAAGCGCGACAGCGAGTGGATGGGTAAGCTTTACAGCTTCCTCGGACTTTCGGTCGGTCTGATAATACATGAGAAGGACAACGCGGAGCGCCGTGCGGCATACGCGGCGGACATAACCTACGGCACAAATAACGAGATGGGCTTTGACTATCTTCGCGACAATATGGTTATATACAAGGAAAACCGCGTCCAGAGAGGTCATCACTACGCAATCGTGGACGAGGTGGACAGCATACTTATCGACGAGGCAAGAACGCCGCTTATTATCTCGGGCATGGGCGACAAGTCAACCGCGCTTTACGACCGGGCGGATATATTCGCAAAATCGCTGAAATGCCGCAGGGTTGTTGAAACCGACTCCAAGGAGGAGGACGAGGAGGTTTACGGCGACGTTGACTACGTTGTTGACGAGAAGGCAAAAACGGCTGTTCTCACCCCGGAGGGCGTGAAAAAGGCGGAGCGCGCGTTTAACGTCGATAATCTTACCGACCCGGATAACATGACGCTTTCGCACCACATAAACCAGGCGATAAAGGCAAACGGAATTATGCGCCGCGACAAGGACTATGTTGTTAAGGACGGACAGGTAATAATCGTTGACGAGTTTACCGGACGTCTTATGTTCGGCAGACGCTACAGCGACGGACTTCACCAGGCTATCGAGGCAAAAGAGGGCGTAAAGGTCGAGAACGAGAGCAAAACCCTTGCAACGATAACCTTCCAGAACTTCTTCAGACTTTACTCAAAGCTTTCCGGTATGACCGGTACGGCACAGACCGAGGAGGACGAGTTCCAGGAGATATACAAGCTGGACGTAGTCGTTATCCCGACCAACAAACCGCTTAAAAGAGAGGATTTGCCCGACCTTATCTACAAGACGGAAAAGGCGAAATTCAACGCGGTAATTGAGGAGGTCGTTAAGGCTCACGAAAAGGGTCAGCCTGTTCTTATCGGTACGGTTTCAATCGAGAAATCCGAGCAGCTGAGCGCAATGCTCAAACGCCGCGGAATAAAGCACAACGTGCTCAACGCAAAGATGCACGAGAAGGAAGCGGAGATCATCGCGCAGGCAGGTAAAAAAGGCGCGGTAACAATCGCGACCAACATGGCGGGCCGCGGTACCGATATTGTCCTCGGCGGTAATGCAGAATTTCTTGCAAAGAAGGAAATGGAGCGTCTTGGATTCACTCCGGAGCAGATTGTACAGGCTACCGGTTTTGCGGAGACCGATGACGAGGAGGTAATCAATGCAAGAAATACCTTCCGCGAACTGAATAACAAATACAAGGCGGAGATTGAGCCGGAGCAGAAGGAAGTTCTTGAGGCGGGCGGTCTTTATATAATAGGTACGGAGCGCCACGAGAGCAGACGTATAGACAACCAGCTGCGCGGACGTGCGGGACGTCAGGGCGACGTCGGAAAATCAAGATTTTTCCTGTCGCTTGAGGACGACCTTATGCGCCTGTTCGCAGCCGACAAGATAAACAGGATTATGGAAATGGTCGGCTTTGAGGAGGATGAGGCTATCGAGAGCAAGCTGGTTTCCAATTCGATAGAAACCGCTCAGCAAAGAGTCGAGGGTCGTAACTTTGACATCCGTAAGCACGTTCTTAACTATGACGATGTAAACAATCAGCAAAGAGAGATTATCTATAAGCAGAGAAACGACGTTCTGGACGATGCGGATTTAAGACCGACAATTCTCAACATGATGAGGAGCGTAATCGAGAATATAATCACACGCAACACAGGCGGCGCGGCGGACGCGGAGGAATGGCAGTGGGATTCGATAAAGGAGCAGCTAAACGAGGAGTTTATGCCGTTTGACGAAAGCGACTACGACTTTGACGCCCATGACATTGACCATATGACGGTCGAAAGCCTTACGGAAATCATGACCGAGAAGGCGGAGGAGCGCTATAAGGAGCGCGAGGCTATGTTCGGCGACAATATGCGCGAGGTTGAGCGAGTAATTCTTTTGAGGGTTGTCGATGCAAAGTGGATGGATCACATAGACAGCATGGAACAGCTCCGCCAGGGTATAAACCTGCGTGCATACGCTCAGCGTGACCCGGTTATCGAATATAAGTTCGAAGCAATGGATATGTTTGAGGAAATGATTGCGGTAATCAAGGAGGAAACAATCAAGTATCTGTTCCACGTTGTGCCGCAGTCACAGATAGAGCGTCGGCAGGTGGCAAAGCCTGTTGCGGAAAACCTCGGCGGTGACGGCACGGTTCAGAAAAAGCCGGTTGTCAAGTCGGAGAGGGTCGGAAGAAACGACCCGTGTCCGTGCGGCAGCGGCAAGAAGTATAAGCACTGTTGTCTTGGTAAGGACGAGGCAAATCAGTAATAATTTATATATTTAATATTTAAGGATGTGATAGCGTGATAGAGTTTGACGAGTACAAGATAGAGCTTGACGGAATGAAGAAGGATATTACGGATTTGAGGGATTCACTTTAACATAGAAAAGACCGAGCAGGAAATTGCGGAGCTTGACAAAAAGACCGCCGACCCAGACTTTTACAGCGATATGGATGCGGCGGGAAAAATCCTTCAGAGAATAAAGGGTCTGAAAAGCAAGATAGAAAAATACAATGCCCTTCACGAAATGTGGGAGGACATGACGACCCTTGTCGCTCTTGCAATCGAGGAGGACGACGAGTCCGTATATGACGAGATAAAGAGCGGGGTTAAGGAGCTGCGCGAAAATCTTGAAAACATGAAACTGGAAACGCTGCTTTCCGGCAAGTATGACGCGTGCAATGCGATTCTGACGCTGCACGCGGGCGCGGGCGGCACAGAGGCACAGGACTGGTGCGAGATGCTTTTCCGTATGTATACGCGCTGGGCGGAGCGCCGCGGCTTTAAGACCGAAACGCTTGACTTCCTTGACGGCGAGGAAGCGGGCATAAAAAGCGTGACCTTTCAGATAGAGGGTCTTAATGCCTACGGCTATGCGAAGTGCGAAAAGGGCGTACACCGCCTTGTCCGCATTTCGCCGTTCGATTCGTCGGGGCGGCGGCATACGTCGTTTGCATCTCTTGACGTAATGCCTGCGATTGAGGACGATATAGAGGTAAACATCAGACCGGAGGACTTGAAAGTCGATACCTACCGCGCGAGCGGTGCGGGCGGTCAGCACATAAACAAGACCGAGTCGGCGATAAGAATAACTCATCTGCCGACAGGGCTGGTGGTAACCTGTCAGAACGAGCGTTCGCAGCATAAAAACCGCGATATAGCTATGAAAATGCTTAAATCAAAGCTTGTTGAGATTGCGGAGCGCGAGCAGAAGGAAAAGATAGAGGATATCAAGGGCGTTCAGATGGAAATCGGCTGGGGCAGTCAGATTCGCTCATATGTGTTCCATCCGTACAGTATGGTGAAGGATCATCGCACCAATTACGAAACGGGAAATACCGGAGCGGTAATGGACGGCGATATAGACGGCTTTATAAACGCTTATCTGACGGCGCTTTCGCGCGGCGAGCTTGAAAAGTAAGGCGGTCGGGTTTTTTAAAAAGCCTCCGCGCTGAGGGGGTTGTTATGAGAGATTTTTTAACAAGGCTTGATAAAAGGATATTGAGCGCGGCTGTGTGGCTGAATGTGCTTCTTGCGCTTTTTGTGCCGGGCAGTGACAAAAAGTCGGTATTCCCGTTTTTGTTTTGGACAAAATACCGAAACGGGGATTGGTTTATGTCAATCCCGGGCGTGCTGCTGAATGTGATATTTTTCTATGCAGTGATTTATTGGGCGGTAAAGCTGATAAAGAAGGCGCGAACCCAAAAAGCGAAGAACGGGAAATCAAAAGTGAAGGGAAAAAGAAATGTTTGAGAAATTATCGTTTATAGAAAAACAGTATGAGGATTTGGCGGCGCGGATAAGCGACCCGGAGGTAATAGCCGATCAGGAAACATGGAGAAAGCTGTGCAAGGAACATTCGGACATGACTCCGATTGTCGAAAAGTACAAGGAATATAAAATGAACAAGAACACTATCGAGGATTCAAGGGCTATGCTTGACGACCCCGATACCGATAAGGAGTTCAAGGAAATTCTCCAGGAGGAAATGAACGAGGCGAAGGAGAACATCGCAAGGATTGAGGAGGAGCTGAAAATCCTGCTTTTGCCGAAGGACCCGAACGATGACAAGAACGTCATTATGGAAATCCGCGGCGGCGCGGGCGGTGACGAGGCGGCTCTGTTCGCGGGCGACCTTTACAGAATGTATTCAATGTACGCCGAGTCAAAGCGCTGGACAATAGAGGTGCTTAGTATCAGCGAAATAGGCATAGGCGGAATAAAGGAAATCTCGTTCATGATAAAGGGTCAGGGCGCATACAGCCGACTCAAATTCGAGAGCGGCGTACACCGCGTTCAAAGAGTGCCGGAAACCGAGGCGGGCGGCAGAATCCACACGTCAACCGTTACGGTTGCGGTTTTGCCGGAGGTTGAGGACGTCGAGGTAGAGATCAACCCCGACGACCTTGAAATCGACACCTACCGTTCAAGCGGCGCGGGCGGTCAGCATATCAACAAGACCGAATCGGCAATTCGTATCACGCACAAGCCGACAGGACTTGTCGTGACCTGCCAAGACGAGCGTTCGCAGCACAAAAACCGCGAATCCGCAATGAAAATGCTCCGTTCAAAGCTGTATGACATAAAACAGCGCGAGCAGCAGAGCCAGATTGCGGCGGACAGAAAGAGCCAGGTAGGAACGGGCGACAGAAGCGAGCGTATACGTACCTACAATTTCCCGCAGGGGCGCGTGACCGACCACAGAATCGGACTGACGCTTTATAAAATTGAGGCGATAATGAACGGCGACCTTGACGAGATAATTGACGCGCTGATTACAACCGATCAGAGCGAGAAGCTTAAAATGCAGGCGGAGGAATAGCGAAAAAAACAGCGGCCGCGCGGCTTATGCGCCGCGGCGTGCTGCATAAAAGAAGGCAATATATATGGAAACAAAAATTCTTACAGGCTCCGAATGCGACCTTGAGGTCGCGGCGGAGCTGATAAGGGACGGCAAAACGGTTGCGTTTCCGACCGAAACGGTCTACGGACTGGGGGCAAACGCACTGGACGGCGATGCGGTGCGAGGCATTTTTGCGGCAAAGGGCAGACCGTCCGACAACCCGCTTATAGTCCACATTGCGGACACGGCGGAGGTCGAACGGCTGGCGCGCGAAATACCGCAGGGCGCAAGGACGCTTATGAAGCGGTTTTGGCCGGGTCCGATAACGATAATACTTAAAAAGCAGCCGTGCATACCCGACGAGGTGACGGCGGGACTTGACACGGTCGGCATCCGTATGCCGGAAAGCGAGCTTGCAAGGCGGTTTATAGCAAAATGCGGCGTGCCGATTGCGGCGCCAAGCGCGAATATCTCCGGCAAGCCGAGCCCGACAACCTTTGAACATACAAAACAGGACATGAACGGCAGAGCGGCGGGAATTATAAAAGGCGAGGACTGCCGCGTGGGCGTTGAGTCCACGGTAATCGATATGAGCGGTGAAATTCCGACGGTTTTAAGACCGGGAGGTATCTCGGCGGAGGAGCTGCGCGGAGTGCTGGGCGAGGTGCGGATAAGCGCGGAGCTTGTTAAGGACGGCATACCAAAGGCGCCCGGAATGAAGTACAAGCACTATTCGCCGAAAGCTCAGGTCTATATCCTTCGCGGAAGTGCGGACAGCGCGGCGTGCTTTGTCGAAAAACGCAGCAAAATGCGTAGGACTGCGGTCATTGCATTTGACGAGTTTAGGGATTTAATGCCAAAGAGCGCGGAGTTTATCTCGCTCGGCAGTGCAAAAGACCCCGAAAGCGCGGCGCACAGGCTGTTTGACTGCCTAAGGCGGTGCGATAAGGATAATATAAAGGAAGCGTACGCGCCGGAGATACCGGATAACGGACTGTGGCGCGCGGTGAAAAACAGACTGTACAAGGCGGCGGCGGGGCGGCTTTTGAATACCGAAACGGCAAAGAGCGTTTTGTTTGTCTGTACGGGCAACACCTGCCGAAGTCCTATGGCGGAGGCGCTGTTTAATATTTCGGGCAAAAATGCGGTCGCAATGTCGGCGGGACTTGCGGCAAGCGGAGCGTTGCCCGCATCACCGAACGCGATTGCGGCGGCTCGGGAATACGGCGCCGATTTAAAAAATCATATATCGGTGCAGATAACGGCGGAAATGATAGAAAACGCCGATTTAATACTGACGATGACAAAGGCGCACAAGATGTACCTTCCGCAGTCGGACAAGATAAAAACGCTCTCCGAGTTTGCGGGAGCGGGCGGCGATGTAAGCGACCCGTACGGCGGAGATATAGAAGTTTACAGAAAATGCGCCGCACAAATAAAGGAATTGATTGATGTGATAAAGCTATGATAGAATACAAAAGCATGACAGAGAAGCATATACCGGGCATGGTCGAAACCGAAAAGGAGTGCTTTGACTCGGGATTTGCGGAAATCACGTTCCAAAGGGAACTGGAAAACAAAATTGCGCATTACGTGGTCGCGCTTGACGGCGAAAAGGCGGTCGGGTACGCGGGACTTTGGAATATCTGCGGCGAGGCGGATATAATGAGCGTAGCCGTAAGACTTGCGTATCGGCACTGCGGCATTGCGGAGAAAATGCTCTCCGAGCTGACAAAGTGGTGCAAGGAGAACGACGTCTATGTAATGCAGCTTGAGGTCAGAGAGGGGAATGTTCCGGCTCTTTGCCTTTATGAAAAAATGGGTTTTGAGGTTGACGGAGTGCGGCCGGGTTATTACGGCGGTACGGAGGACGCAATCCTTATGTCAAAAATGGTGTAGCGCGCTCCTTTCAAGGCTGAAATTACATAGCGGCGTAACGCGGCTTTTAAAAAGCCGAAACAGCGCGGCAAAAAGACGAAAGGAGAGAGATTTTGGTGCGGGCATTGGATTTTGATAATACTATATATGACGGTGAAAGCGCACTGGATTTTTATCTGTTTGCGCTCAGATTCAACCCGCGCTCAGTGAAGTATATACCGGCGGTCTTGTGGAATTTTTTAAAGTATAAGCTCGGAATAATTAAAGCTGAAACGGTAGAGAAAAAAATACAAAGGTATGCGGAAGGCTACCTTAATTCATTTGCGGATTTGCCGCGGATTGTCGGGCTTTTTTGGGACGCGCATATGCGGAAAATCAAAAAATGGTATACGCCGCAGCAAAGCGACATTATAATTACCGCGTCGTTTGACGTGCTGATTGACGAGGCGTGCAAAAGACTCGGCGTGGAAAAGTATATATGTTCAAGGTTTGACATGAAAACCTATAAGGTTGCCTTTCTCAACTTCGGCGAAAACAAAAAAAAGGCTTATCAAAAGGTCTTTGGCGATAAAAAACCCGACGAGTTCTATACGGACAGCGGATTTGATATGCCCATGGCGGAGCTTGCCCAAAAGGCATATCTTGTAAAAGGTAATAAAATCAGGCGGATAAAATAGCCGCTGCAAGGCATACCGAAAAAAACGCCCGCACGGCGCGGCGGTACGGTATCGCTTTGATATATGCCGCGGAATACGCGGCGGAACGGAGTAGTAAATGAAAATACTTGCGATTGAAAGCTCGTGTGACGAAACTGCCGCGGCGGTGGTCGAGGACGGAACAAAAATACTTTCAAATATAATAAATACACAGATTGACCTGCATAAGCAGTACGGCGGCGTAGTGCCGGAGATAGCGTCGCGAAAGCATATAGAGAATATAAGCAATGTTGTAGACAAGGCTCTGTCGGACGCGGGAGTTACTCTTGACGGAGTTGACGCGATTGCGGTTACCTACGGCCCGGGACTTGTCGGAGCGCTGCTTGTGGGCGTTTCAACAGCAAAGGGACTGAGCTTTGTATCAAAAAAGCCGCTGATTCCCGTGCATCACATAAAGGGTCATATCTGTGCAAACTATATCGAACATCCGGACTTTAAGCCGCCGTTTATATGCCTTGTCGCGTCCGGCGGTCACAGTCACATAGTTTATGTAAAGGACTATACCGATTACGAAGTGCTTGCGCGGACAAACGACGACGCGGCGGGCGAGGCGTTTGATAAGGTGTCAAGAGTCCTCGGACTCGGCTATCCGGGCGGCCCCGCGGTGCAAAAACTGGCGCTTGAGGGCGACAGAAACGCGATACATTTTCCGCGCGTAAATATGGGCAGCGAGGGTTTTGATTTCAGCTTCAGCGGAGTTAAAACAGCGGTCATAAACTACATACACAACGCGGAGCAGAAAGGGATAAAGATAAACAAGGCAGACGTTGCCGCGTCTTTTCAGGAGGCGGTCACGGATGTGCTCAGCCGACATTTGATAGAGTGCGCAAACAAGCACGAGGTTACGCGGATTGCCCTTGCGGGCGGCGTTGCGGCTAATGCCGCGCTGCGCGAAAGGGTAAGTGCGCTTGCCGCGGCGGAGGGAATGGAGTTTGTGTGTCCCTCGCTGATTTACTGCACGGATAACGCGGCAATGATAGGCTGCGCGGCGTATCATGAATACAAAAACGGCGCGGTTGCGGATATGTCGCTTAACGCCGTTGCAAATCTGCCGCTTTAGCTAAATGCGGCTGAATATAATACAGAGTTTAAATCCTGTGCGCCTTGACAAATTAAAATCCGTTTCGGTCGGTTCGGCTGCATGGCTGACCGGCTGCACGATTGGTCTGTTGCATGGCTGACCGG
>ERZ1034913.910-NODE-910-length-20190-cov-5.192501_pt1 | contig 20190 bp, 17 predicted proteins | sample MGYA00520697_ERZ1034913 | MGnify/ENA primary metagenome ERZ1034913 (study PRJEB33766, sample SAMN09781786) | gut metagenome | biome: gut microbiome | host: Homo sapiens | place: Madagascar | study: EMG produced TPA metagenomics assembly of the PRJNA485056 data set...
GCATCCATAAGCATTCGATAAAAGGCTTAAAAATGCAACGACTTAAAGATAGGAGTGTCGCTATGTACGAGTTCTCGCCTCTGTCGCCGCGTGTGGAGAGGGTGCGCGCCAAGTATCGCGACACCGTGCCGTATCTCGACATCAACCGCTACCGCCTGGTGACGGAGTTTTACATGGCCAACCGCAACGTCGAAGGCGGCCTGAAGAGAGCTCTCAACTTCCGTAACCTTTGCGAGAAAATGCCTGTCTTCGTACGCGACGATGAGCTTATCGTCGGCAGCTACACCGCAACGTTCAAGGGTTCCGCGCTTTATCCCGAGTACAGCATTCGCTGGCTTGTCCCGGAGCTCGAGGACGGCTCGATTACTACTCGTGACGCCGACCCGTACCAGTGTCGTGAGGACGATCGCTCCTACATTCTCGAGACAGTGCCGTTTTGGGACGAAGAATGCCTTTGCGCGAAGGTGAACCCCTACATCCCTGAGTCCTACAAGTCAATTGCCAATAGCTGTGTCGTTAACTTCACGGCGCAGGATATCTGTCCGCAGCCGGTCGGGCATTTCGCACCCAACTACAAGCGCGCTCTCGAGCGCGGCTTCGCATCGGTCAAAAACGAGGCCGACGCCAAGATCGCCCAGCTCGAGGCAGAGGGCATCCCCGGTGATCAGGCCGAGTCCTACAACTTCTACCGCTCCGTTTCCATCGTCTGCGAGGGCATGATCACCTTTGCCAAGCGCTATGCCGATGGCTGCGCTCAGATGGCCAAGGAGACCGCCGATGTCGCGCGCAAGACAGAACTCGAGCGTATCTCCGCGACTATGGCGTGGATTGCGGATAATCCCCCGCGTGACTTCCGCGAGGCGATCCAGATGCTGTGGTTTTATCAGATGTGCGTGCTTATGGACGCCAACATGCATGGGACGAGCATCGGCCGTCTCGACCAGATCCTGGGGCCCTACGTGCAAAAGGACCTGGACGAGGGTGCTATCACCTGGGAGCAGGCCCAGGAGCTCGTCGACCTCTACTACCTCAAGGTCGCCGAGTGCAACAAGGCCTGGGCGCTGCGCACCGTGTACTCCGCGCCGGGCTACACCTCTGGCCAGCTCATCACCCTTGGTGGCATCGACGCGGACGGCAACGACGCCACCAACCCCATCACCTACATGGGCCTCGAGGCCATGGGTCGCATGAGGATGCACAGCCCCACGCAGGGCCTGCGCGTGCATCCGGGTACCCCGCAGAAGCTGTGGGAGTGCGCCATCGCCGTCAACCGAATCAACGGCGGCGTTCCCAGCTGGTTCAACGACCAGATTATCATGAAGGCGCTCAAGAAGCGCGGCATCGCGGACGAGGATCTGTGGAACTACTGCCTCATCGGTTGTGTCGAGCCCTCTATCGGCGGCGCCGAATGGCCTGCCTGCGGCGGTCTGGGCATCAGCTCGTATGTCAACTTCGCCAACATCCTGCAGTTTGCCATCAATGCCGGCAAGTCCTACCGCACCGGCCCCGGTCCCTTGGTCGATTTGGAGACCAAGTTCGGGCCGAGTGAGAAGCGTCTGTACGAGATGGAGAGCATGGACGAGATCCTCGCGGCATACGAGGGCGAGCTCAAGTACTGGGTCAACTGGTACGTTGCGATTAACAACGTCTACGAGACCGTCGCGCGCAGGGTCATGCCGCAGCCCGTTGTGTCCGCCATGATGTGCGGGTGCATGGAGAGCGGCCGCGACGTGGTCGACGGCGGCGCCAAGTACAACTCCACCGGCGTCTCCGGCATCGGCTTGGGCAACGTGGTGGAAAGCCTCAACGTCATCGACAAGCTGTGCTTTAAGGACAAGAGTGTGAGCACGCGCGAGCTCTACGACGCGCTCATCGCCAACTGGGAGGGCTACGAGGAGCTACGCGAGAAAATCGCCGGCGACGTAGTGCACTACGGCAACAACGACCCCGAGGCTGACAAGTACTGCCGCTTCGTGGCCGAGTCTTTTGCCGATTACGTGAACTCTCGCGTTGGCATGCGTGGCAACCACTATGCTGCGGGCTTGTATCCTGTGACGATGAACGTGACCTTTGGCAAGTTCACGGCCGCGACGCCCGATGGGCGCCGCAAAGGCGAGCCGCTGTCCGACGGTATCTCCGCTGTGCAGGGTTACGACGTCAACGGGCCGACGGCGATTTTGGGCTCCGTGAGTAACTTCGACACGAGCAAGTACTCCAACGGCTTGTTGCTCAACATGAAGTTCCACCCGTCTGCGATCAGCGACGATGCGGGTGTGGCAAAGCTGGCGTCGCTCATGCAGACCTACTTCTTCAACATGGACGGTATGGAGATGCAGCTGAACATCGTGTCCGCTGATACGCTGCGCGATGCCCAGAAGCACCCGGAGAACTACAAGGACCTCGTGGTTCGCATCGCCGGGTTTTCCGCTTATTTCACCGAGGTCTACAAGGCCGCACAGGACGATCTGATTCGCAGGACCGAATTGAGCTTGTAAGTGCTGAGTTTTGGCTCGGTCCTGATGATAGCGACCCTCTTGGGGAGCGGGACATCGCCTACATAATTGCCGGCTCTTTTTAAGCTCGGGCAAAGGTGAGGCAGTGCACGTTGCGCCCGCCTGCTTCCCGTATCGCGTCGCACGCTGCGAACAGCGTGGCGCCTGTCGTGCACACGTCGTCGATGAGCAGGATGCTTTCCGGCGCGCTCGCGCCCGGCAGGGCGGATACGGCATGCGCCATGTTCCCCATGCGCGCGCGGCGCGAGAGTGCGCGCTGGTCGTGGGCGCGCGGCGGGGAAAGCAAGGGGATAACGGGACGCCCGATTACGAGCGCCACCTCCTGCGCGAGCAGCTCTGCGTGATCGAACCCGCGGCGCGCCCGGGCCTTGCGCGAGGCGGGGACGAACGTGACCCCTGTCACTTCGCTCGCGATCTCGGGGGAGAGGTAGCGTGCCATGTAGCGCGCCATCTCCGTTGCAAGTCGTTGCTCGCCCCCGTCCTTGTAGACGACGGCGATGCGGCGTGAGTTTTCAGTGAGTTCGAAGGGGCTCGCGAGGCTCGAGAACGCCACGGTTTCGCGTCCCGTTGCGGCAAGCATCACGGGATTGCACTCGGTGCACTGCGTATGTCCCCAGGGAGCGCCGCAGATGGGACACGCGCGCCAAAGGTCGATGAAGGGAAGCTCGCTTCTGCAGCGTTCGCATAAAAGCTCGCCGGGCTCGTCGCAGATGGCGCAGCGGGTGGGCCAAAGCGTTTCCGCGACAGCCTGCGCCGCTGCCTCGGCGTAGAGGCGCGCGGTGTCGGCGAGGGTGGTTGTCGCGAAGGCTGTCATGATGCGAAGTGTAGCGAGCGATCCTGGCAGATGACGTGCACGAGCCTTGTCGAAACGCGGCGCGATGGGAACATTCTTCAAGCGCGCTTTCCAAGCCTTTCAAGGAATCTCATGGCAGCATTGCCATGCTTCTGCGGGATTTCCCAGCAGCATTTTGCTGGGCGCGCGCATATTCCGCCTTCCGTTCGCTCCCGCAATTCCCAAAAACCTTGCAAGAACCTGGCAGGACCCGCTGGTTTTTAGCCAAGGCGTCGCAGCTTCGCCGCGCTATTCGCGCCATCTTCCTTTTCTAGGCATTGGTTATGTGCCGAGGATACAAAAAATCGCTCTGTTATTGGTTTCTGGGCACATACTCATCTTATCTCGCGCTTCCTATACTTCATGGCTGAGAGGGACCTGACGGGGGTCTCCATCGAGGAGGAGAGAGGCGAGAAGATGAAGTTCAACGAGAATCTCTATCGCAAGGAAAAGCACTGGAAGGAAGGGGAATTCGACGTCTATCGCAACATGCAGTGGACGGGTCCAGGCTGCCACGAGGGGTGCGGCGTGTTGTTCTACGTCAAGGACGGTAAGGTCGATCACATCGAGGGCGACCCCAACGATGAGTTCAGCCGCGGCCGTCTGTGCATGCGCTGCCTGAATATGGTCGACGAGGCTATCAACAATCCAACCCGTTTGGGCCACCCCTTGAAGCGCGTTGGCAAGCGCGGCGAGAACAAGTGGGAGCAGATTTCCTGGGACGAGGCGTACGACATGATCGAGGAGCATGTCCGCGCTGCCTGGGACGAAATCGGCCCCGAAGCGATCATCGCCCTTGAGGGCACCGGCCGCAACGTCGTGTGGCAGATTCCGTTGCTCGAGTACTCCGCATTCAAGAGCCCGAACTTCGGTTGCGGCTTCCTCTCGGGCGACTCGTGCTATCTGCCGCGTTGCTCGGCTTCCGTAGGCGTTATGGGCGGTCCTGCCGTCGTTGACTGCGGTCAGTACGATCCGCGCCGCTACGACAATCCTGAGTACAAGTTCCCCGAGGTAATCCTCCAGTGGGGCTGCAATGCCGTCAAGACCAATGCCGACGGTTTCCTCGGGCACTGGCTTATCGACTGCATGAAGGAAGGCGGCTCGAAACTCATCAACGTCGACCCGCGCGTCACCTGGATGGGCTCGCGTGCCGAGTACAACATTCAGCCCCGCCCCGGCACCGACGCAGCCGTCGCGCTGGCGATGATCAACGTGATTATCGAAGAGGACCTCTACGACCATGACTTCGTCGAGAAGTGGTGCTACGGCTTTGACGCGCTGCGCGAGGAGATGAAGGACAAGACGCCTGAATGGGCTGCCAAGATTGCCCAGGTCGATGCCGACGACATCCGTGGTGCGGCTCGCCTCTATGCGTCCGGTAAGCCCTCTGCCTTCCACTGGGGCCTTTCGACCGACATGACGCCGAACGGCGTTGGCCAGGCTCACGCGTTCATGGTGCTCGAAGGCATCACCGGCAACGTTGACGTGCCCGGTGGCAACTACCTAGCGACCGGCCCCTACGGCGTCGACGCGCTGTACGGATGCGGCTACAATTACTTCATCTCGCCCGAACTTCAGGAGAAGCGCATCGGTGTCGAGAAGTACCCGATGCACAAATACGGCGCCGCCGCCTGCGCTGTCGGTGACGAGATTCTGGTTCAGCTCGAGACCGAGCAGCCCTATCAGATCAAGGTTATGTACCTTGCGGGCACGAATCCCATCGTGAACATGGCCGCCGAGGCGCCGCGCGTTTACAAGGCGATGCTCAAGTGTCCGTTCATCGTGGTTGCCGATATGTGGATGACGCCGACCGCGACTGCTTGCGCCGATTTGGTCCTGCCCGTCGCCATGAGCTGCGAGCGCGATTCGTTCCGCGAGTGGTGGACTCCGAGCCGCGCTATCACCAAGATCACGCAGTACGAGGAAGCAAAGTCCGACGAGGAGATTCTCGTCGACCTCTCCTTGCGGCTGAACAGCGACAACGTGCCGTGGCATGACGTCGAGTCCCTGCTCAACTGGGTGTTGGCGAAGGATAATGCGCCGCGTACCTGGACCGAGCTCAAGGATATGATGTACGAGTACAACTTCCAGGGCTACCGCCGTTACGAGTCGGGCAAGCTGCGCCCCGACGGACAGCCCGGCTTTAACACGATGACTGGCAAGCTGGAGCTGCAAAGCTGCCTTCTGGGTGCGCTCGGCTACCACGACCTGCCGTATTTCGAAGAGCCGCCCGAGAGCCCGGTCACGACGCCCGAACTCTATAAGGAGTACCCGCTCGTGCTGACCACCGGCAAGCGTCACTGGGAGTTCTTCCACTCCGAGCACCGCAACATGCCCACGATGCGCGAATTCCGCCCCGAGCCGACCTTCGACATCAACCCGGCAGACGCCGAGAAGTACGGCATCGAAGACGGGCAATGGGTATGGATCGAGAACCAGCGCGGCCGCTGCCGTCAGATCGCCCACCTGGTTCCGACGATGAAGGAAGGCTGCATCTGCGCCGACCATGGCTGGTCGTTCCCCGAAACCGAGGAAGCGGCGCCGAACCTGCAGGGCATCTGGGACGTCAACATCAACAACCTGACCACCCAGTGCGTGGTCGGCGAAACCGGCTACGGCGCGCCTTACCGCTGCCTGCTGTGCAAGATTTACCCGGTGACCGAAGAGAACAGCAAGGTAACCCCCACCCAGGTCGTCGCCCAGATGATTGCGGATGCGGAATAGGAGGAGCAGGAAATGAGTGCAAACGGTCTTTTCATAAACTACGAGTTCTGCACTGGTTGCCACAGCTGCGAGGTGGCGTGCAAGAAGGAGCACAAGCTCCCCGAGGGCCAGTTCGGCATGCATGTGCTGCAAGATGGCCCGCGACAGATGCTCGACGGCAAATGGGAGTTCACCTATATCCCGTATCCCTCGCACCAATGCGACCTGTGCGCCGAGCGCACGGCGGAGGGACGCCTTCCCACCTGCGTGCACCACTGCCAGGCGGGTGTCATGGAGTACGGCCCGCTCGAGGAGCTCGTGAAGTACGCTGAGAAGTATCCCAAGTCGATGATTTACTCGCTCTAGAACGCTGTCAAAGCCATAGTCATCTCGCCTGACGAAGCCGGCCTCGCCTCTCTGCGGCGGGCCGGCTTTCGTCGTGGGCGATACGAACCGAGCGATGCTGCCCGCTGCCTGCTGCGCGGCGGGTCGGCGGCTCTGTTGGAAGGAGTCCCGTCATGGGCTGCATGAGCTGCAACCCCTTCTGCGGAAAGTGCCGCCCGCCTCATCCCAAGCCGGTCGTATGTGAGTCATGCGGAAAACTCGTCATGCGCGGTCGCTACGAGAAGTGGGCATGCCCCCGTTGCGGCGTTGCCTTGCCTCCCCGCAAGCGGCTCCGTTGTAACTGGACGGGCCTTCTGTGCGATGTCCCTTGCATGTACAATGTGCGCGAGAACTTGACGGGCGAGCTTCATCCCTGCAGGTGGCCAGACGGCAGCCATCTCTACAAAGGCTGAATAGGGGTTCGCTAATCTGGCTTCTGGCAATCTTTGCGCCTGTTAGTCTAAGACCCCGAAAAGGTAGTGCAGGAATAGGCGCGTATCGCAGTTGTCGAGGTCGAGTCGATAGTCGTTTTTGATCTTGTTGAGCCGGTATACCACGGTATTGCGATGCATGTTCAAAAGGTCGGCTGTCTTTTTTACGCTGCAGTCGAAGTAAAGGTAGACTTTCAAAAGGCCGAAATCGTTGGTTCCATTTTCAGCGTCGGCGCGGCGGAGCCTGTTCGCGAGGTTCGGCGACGCGGCATACTTCGCGAGGAACTCGGCGGTGTCGGCGTAAGGGTCAACCAAGTAGCAGGGGAAATAGCGATTGAATCGGAAGACGCAGTCGAGGTAAGGCTCGCTCGCTTGCAACGCGAGATACTTCGAGAAGTTCTTCTGGCCGTATTCCAAGGCGACATCTGCCTCCATGCGTCCCATGTGGCAGTACTCGAGCATGTCGAATCGTGAGGAAAGCCCCATCTTCGCCTTGAGCCGGGAAACCATCTCGAAGAGCTCGTCTTCCATGGTGGCAATTCTTTTCGAGCTTCGCTTTGCCGAGATCATCAGCACGTAGATGCGCTGGTCGATTATCACGGTGCGGCACGCTTGAAGTCCCGTGCGAATCTGATGTGCGATGTGCGCGACGCCGCCGCATTCTTCGGCGCCTGTAATCACCGCTATCTCGAACACTCCCTCAATCGGCAGGTCGAACAGGCGGGCTTTCTCCTTGAAATCATAGTGATCGTGGATGCCGCCATCCATTATCGTCGAGAGAAACGCCGCTCCCTTGTCTCGCGAAGGGAGGGTCGTTTGCCAGAACCGATCGAGACAAGTACCGACTTGGTTGGCGAGCAGGTCAAAAAGGAACTGCCGCCAAGGCTCGATCGCTTCGGAAGACACCATGACGAGGTGAGCTGCGTAGTTTCCCCCGAGCCGATAGACTCGCGACATGCTGGGGAGAGGATTGATAGCGTTGCCGCCCTGGTCGAGGTGGCTTTTGTTCTGCGTATGCCAGCGTTGGCTTTGCGCGAGACGCTCGATTGTCGGAATCATTGAGGTGGGGTAGCTCCCCGTCTCGATGAGCGCGCGGCTCATGTCGTCGAGCGGAGGGAAGTGCGGTGTCGCTGCGACGCGCGCATAGAGCGCATCGGAGAGGGCGACGTATTTTTCGATTATCTTCTCGCTCGGTTCGATGAGCTGCTGGGTCGAGCAGTTTGAGAGGACGAGCCGCGACATCTCGGCGTCCCATTCTCGGATGCTCACGAGGTAACGGTTGATTGCGGCGCAGACAGCGGCAGGGGAAAGCGTGGTGGCGGCGACGGGGAATGCCGCCCGACCGTCATCGGGCGCTGCATCTTGCGCCTCGTCGGGCGCGACGAGCACGAGAAGCGGCCTCGTCCGGTTTTCCCGCGCGATTTTGCACCCGCAATCGGAGGGAACGACGAGGAGCACTTGCTGGTCGTCGTCCGCCTTGACGCCCGAGGTGTCGTCGCTAGCGAAGGAGAACGTGCGCAGGGCCCAATCGGGTGGAACCTCGATGGGCACGCCCGCCTTCTCGAGGCAGGGTTCGATGATGCTGAGCGGGAATAGCAAGGAGACCCCCTTTGGTGCGCGACCTTCTCGTTGCCATGCATTCGTTTGCCCCCATATTACCCCAAGTGCCTTCTTTTCCCGCTTCCATGTGGAATGATGTGTGTGCTTCTATTCGCCGTTGCCGTTCTGCTACACTGAAACGTGCTTCTTTCGGGTCTGTAGTTGCGGAAACGCCCCGAGCGTTTCTCAGTCCAAGGCAGACGCGGTCAAAAGGATCCACGTAAGTTGCGCGTTTTGCGCGCAGCGAGCATGGCGCGTCCTAGAGGTAAGTCGCACCGCCCGATCCCATTTTTCGTGCGGCACAAGGCCGCCGCGGGCGAGAGGTACCACGGGTGCAAGCTCACGTCCCAGTGCGCGAGTGTGGGGGCAAAGACTAGGTCAGCCGAAAGAAGCGCATGAAAAGGAACAGACGGAGGTTACGGTGACGAAGCGTTTTCGGAAAGCTATCCTTTGCGTGGCGATCGGTTGTGTCATGGCTCTTGCGTTCGCAATGACGGGCTGCTCGACCGATTCCACTTACGAGCCCGAGACGAAGACCCCTCAGGTTCAATCGCCGACCATTAAGGAAGCCGGCGTTTTGCGCGTCGGCGTGAACACGGGCCGCGCCCCGCTCGCCGGCATGTCGGGCAACAAGATCGTTGGCATTGACGTCGACGTGGCGGCTGCCATCGCGGACAGCCTCGGCCTGAAGCTCTCCATCGTCGATACGGGCAGCGATCCCGAAGGCGCGCTCAAGGACGGGTCGGTCGACATCGTGCTCGGCATCGACAAGTCCTCGGCTGATGGTTCGTTCTGGAAATCTGACTCTTATCTGCCCACGGGCATCGCGCTGTTCGCCATGTCGGAGAACGCCGCTGTCCCGACCGCGACGACCGGCGCCAAGTTCGCCGCGCAGGTTTCCTCCACGAGCGCTTGGGCCGTCATGAACGAGTTCGGCGACACGTCGCTCACCTCCACCTCCAGCCCGAAAGAGGCGTTCGCGGCTTTGAGCTCGGGACAGGTGCAATACGTTGCCGCCGACGCGGTCATCGGCAAGTACTATGCGAACGGGTCGAACATCAACGCGAGCATCATCGCGCTTATGCAGCAGCCGAGCGGTTATTGTGTCGGTGTACTCGATAGCAACTCGGACTTGAAGACCGCCATCGCCAACGCCGTGAGCTCTCTGAACTCCAGCGGTGTCATGGGCGTTATCCAGTCGAAGTGGCTGGGCGGCAGCATGGACCTCTCGTCGGTGAAGCTCACCGCCGGGGCGACGTCGGGCGCGAAGGCGAAATCGGATTCGACGGCGAACGGCACGACCTCGACCGACGCGGCGTCTGCTGGTGCGAGCGCGCAGGGTGCTACCTCGACCGATACGACGTCGGGAGGCGCGTCCTCGGCTGGGTCGAACGCCGTGAAGGCTTCGTAAGCTACACCACCTCAGGTGGCGGCTTGCCATTGCCCGATCCGCAACTCACAAGTGGAAATGCTTCATTAGTTGAAACGCCTCCTTTCGGAGGCGTTTCGCATTTAGTGCAGCGATTTCGTGCCAGAATCTCTTCAATTCGATGTACTTTTCCGACTCGCAATGCGGGCTCGAATCATGCGGGCGCGGTTGGGCACGCCTCGGGCGCAGGCGCTTGCGGCCCGCACCCGGTATGGCGAAACCCTACTCTCCGAGCAAGTCCACCACAGTGAAGTCGGCCTTCGCGCTCTCGATGATCTCGCGGTTGCCGAACACGCAGGTGATGTTCTTGTTCGCCGCCTGGCTCACGGCCTCGCCGAGCGCGCGTACCTCTTCGATGGTCGCATTCGCCACCTGCGAGCGTGTGACCAGGCGTTCTGCCGGGTCGATGTGCGCGAACACGTAGCCGTCCTGGCGCCGCGCGAGCTCGCGCGGCTTCAATGGCGCGTCGAGGCCCGCGACGGTCGAGACGATGTAGCCGTCCATCTCCGGTTCGCTCGGGCTGAAATCGGAAAGCCACGCGCCTGCCGCGCGGAAGCGCTCGAGGGTCTCGTCGACATGCGGGTCGCGATACGAGTAGAAGCGCAGGTTGCCCGTGCGGGTGGGCGAGAACCCTGCTCCGTAGGCGCCGCCCTTCACTCGCACCTCGTTCCACAAGAAGTCGTAGGATAGCGCCCTCGACGCCACGAGCCAGGCGCCCGAATAGGGGACTCCGAGCAAGCGGCGGTCGAACCCGAGCGCGGTGTAGGTCACGTCCGTCGGCACGACGAACGCCTCGCCGGTCGCGGGCACGTGCGGCTCGGGCACGACGAGGCGCGCCGTGCGGTCCGGCTCCCCGGTGCGTCCCGTGGCCATTCCCGCGCCCATCACGCGGTTGAAATCGTCGTCCTTGCCCGTGAAGCCGATCGTGCAGTTGTCGTCGGTGAAGATGCGGCGCGCCACTTCGGCAAGCTTCGTGGCGAGAGTTTCCTTCTCATTGTCGAACGTGGCGAGCGTGCGCTTCAGGAACCGATAGAAACCCACTCCGTCGATCTGCTCGCGCACGACGGCGGCGGGCAGGTAGTAGGACGCGACGTGCGCCATCGCCGCAGTGTGCCCGGCGTTCGCGAAATTCTGCTCCATGCCGACGCGCTTCTGCACGAGGATGTCGCGGATCTTGCCAAAGTCGTCGTAAAGCGTCTCTTCGATGATCTCACTCGGCAGCGTCGCCGCCCACTCGGCGTTCTCGGCGAGCGCCGAGCACGACACAGTCAGCTTCGGGGAAAGCGCGCTGCGGTCGTCTTCCCGCTCGTGCACCTCGGTGTAGAAGGCGAGGTTTCCGAGCTTCGCCTGCGTGAGCGTGTCGATCTCCGTCGCGGTGTGCTTGCTCGTCGCAAGCTTGCCGAGCACCATGGCGAGAAGCTTCGCATAGGGCAACTCCTCGAAGGCGAGGCGCTCCAGGCCGTAGTAGCGATACGCGTACACGATGCCGCGCGTCGCCACATCGTGCCTGATCACGGGAATCTCTCCCGATTCGTCGAGGCGGAAAGCGGGCTCTGCGGCAGCCTCCCCGATGTCGCTTGCGCGCATGCGGGGAAGGGTTGCGAGCGCCTCGGGCGTGTCGGGCTCCTCCTGCGCACGGCGAAGGGCGGCGACGTCGGCTTCGATCGCGGCGATCCGCTCGTCGTCGAGCTCACGTTCCATCTGGGCCAAGCGGGCGGCCGCGGCATCGTCGTCATCGGGGGCCTTGTCAACAGGCACGACCTCTGCGTCGGCCACGTGGTCGTTCTCCAGGAACACCTCGCGAATCAGCTGCTCGAAGTAGCCCTCGTCGAGCTTCTTGCGCAGGCTTTCGAACGCATCCTCGTAGCGCAGATAATCGAGCGCGGCATCGTCGTCGTAGAGCCAGCCGGCCATGCACGAGCACGCGAGCGCCACGCCGTCGGCGATCCCGAAGTTCTGCTCGCGCATCACGAACTCGGCATGCGAGAGGGCCGCCGCCACCACGTCGTGGTCGAGCGCACCGTCCGCAAGCTCCGTAAGCACACGAGAAAGCGCAGGTCGCAGGCGCTCGGCGGCGCCTTCCTCAAGGCCTTTCGCCTGCACGACGGCAAAAGGCTGCAACATAGCGTCGGCCATGTAGGCCACGATGTCGCAGGCGAGGTTCTCGTCGAGCAGCGCGCGCTTCGCGGGTGCCTCGTTCGAGCCGAAGATCGCGTCGAGCAGGATGTCCATCGCGATCATGCGCTCTCTGTCCGCGGCGGTTCCCGCCACGAAGCCGACCGCGCAGCAGGCATTCTCGGGCGCCGTCTTCATGGGCGTCTTGCTCCCGAACGACGTTACGGGCGCCTGCAGCTCAAGCGGGTTCGGCGCACCATCGGCGCCTGCCTCGGCGGCATCGGGCGCGAGATAGCGCTCGTCGAGGAAAGCGAGGAACCTCTCGATATCCATGTTCCCGTAGAGCACGATCTTCGCGTTGGCCAGGTTGTAGTGTCGGCGGTGGGTGTCGAGGAACTCCTCGTAGGAAAGCGTCGGGATGGCGGAGGGCTTGCCGCCCGACTCGAAGCGGTACGCCGTGTCGGGGAACAGCGCCGCCGAAAGCTCGTCGTAGAGAATCGACTCGGGGTCGGAGAGCGCGCCTTTCATCTCGTTATACACCACGCCGTTGTAGGCGAGCTTGCCCGAGCCCTCCTCGCCGGCGAGTTCCACATGCCAGCCTTCCTGCTCGAAGATCGCGCGCTTGTGGAAGATGGCGGGGTGCAGCACGGCGTCGAGGTAGACGTCCATGAGGTTCAAAAGATCTTGCTCATTGGTACTCGCCGCGGGGTAGATCGTCTTGTCGGGGTAGGTCATGGCGTTCAAGAACGTCTGCATCGAGCTTTTGAGCAGGTTCACGAAGGGCTCTTTCACGGGGAACTTGTCCGATCCGCAGAGCACCGAGTGTTCAAGGATATGGAAGACGCCCGTGTTGTTGGCGGGCGGTGTCTTGAAAGCGATCGAGAACGCCTTGTTCGCGTCGTCGTTTTGCAGGTAGAGCAGCTGCGCGCCCGAGGCGTCGTGGTCGAGCACATAGGCTCGCCCGTCGATTTCGGGCAGGTCGGAGGTTGTGCGCACGGTGAACCCATGCACGGTTTCACAGGGGGTGAGTTCCATAGGGCGTCTTTCTCGAAAGGGCTTCTCGTTCGCTCCCCATTGTTGCACAACGCGCCTCGCCGCCTGGGGGCAACGTGGATATATCGCAGGGAAGACGCAATGGCTTGGGCCAATCATCTATAATCGTGCGAAGACGACGGAAAGGATAAGGCCGTGACTGGAGACGCCCAAAAATTCTCGCATATCAGCGTTGCGTCCGACGACGAGGACGATGTTGTGATCGAAGCGGGCGCTCCCCGTTTTCGCAGCTATGGGGAAGGCGAGCCCGCTGCGCAGCCCGCAGGAGACGAGGCTGCGGCGAGCGCGGTGAACAAGACGGCCGCGGCTGGCGGCGGGGAAGGCCTCGCCGATCGCGCTTCGACAGGTGTCGCTCCCGCCGAGAGGGCTTCCACCCCTGCCCCCGAGCGTGCCGCGAAGGCTGACAAGCCTGCTCGCAAGGCGTCCGCCTCTACTCGCAAGGGTTACGAGGAGACGACGCTTGAGGACCTCGAGAGCACCAAGATGTCCGGCATGCAGAAGGGCATCATCGCGGTGGCCCTCATAGGCATCGCCGCATTCATCGTGTACTACGTGGCGTTCATGGGCTAGATGGGTCTGTGACCTGCGAAGAGACTGAAAGGTATCGCAATGCCGAAACACACTGGAAAAGCATCAGAAGGCAGAGACGATCAGGCGATGCGCAAGGGTGAGGATGATCGCTCGAACGACATCGGATTGACCCAGGCGTTCGCGTCCATAGGCGATGACGGCTGGTCGGAAGGGGGCCGGCACGCCTACTCCGGCGAGGAGGGCGAGATAGCCTTCGAGGAAGACGCCTTCGCGGACGATAAGCCGGGGAGGACGGACCGCTTCGCCCCGATTCCGGGCAACGACCCCTACGCAGCCGACGAGTGGGACGCGCAGGACGGCCCCTCCGATGAGGGTGCGCCGCTTGACGCGGATGACGCCTTCGCCGCAGGTGAGTCGCGCGGCGCTTCCCAGGGGGCGCATGCGGGCGGCTTCAGCTACAAAGGCGACGACGAGGACGAGTACCCCGACGCGCTCGAGAGCCTCGAGCCTGTGGTCGAGCCCTGCGCGCGGGCGCCACTCCTCCGCTGCGAAGGAGGAAATCCCCTCCTACATGCGCAAATCGCGCCGCATGCGCCGCATTCTCATCGTGGTCGTGGTACTGCTCGTGCTTCTGCTTGCAGCCGGCGGGTACTTTGCCGTCCGCCTGTTCCAAACCGCGCAGACGGCCGCCTACCAGCAGACCCAGCAGCAGCAATCGAACCAGGATACGAGCTCGCTGCAGGCGGGAAGCGAAGGCAACGACGCCACGTCAACCGTGAAGAAGACGAGCGCGCCGAACTTGACCGAGCTTTTGGGCTGCACGCAAGACGATGCGCTCGCCAAGGTTGGGCGTGGCGCTCAGGTTACCGTGTCGAACGAGGTCAACGAGGAGGGCAACCCCATCAAGACTGAAGTTCGCGTGGCCTTGACCGACGAGCCTGCCGACACGCGCACGGGCACGCCGACGCTGTATCTGGGCCTCGATGAGGACGGGGCGGTCGTTCAGGCGGGCTATTCCGCCGGCACGGCGTCGCTCGGCTACGGCACGCTTTCGTTCTCGGATGCGGTGAAAAACGAGTCGATCATCGAGAAGACGCTTCAGGAGGCGGGCATATCCGTTCCTGCGGGCACGGTGTCGCTTCCGGCCGACAAGACGGAGTATTCCACCTACGCATCGGACGGAACCACGCTGGTGAAGGAATATTGCCCGTTCTCGGGTGACATCGATATCAACGGCGTCTCCCATACGTGGTCGGCGGTCCTTTCCTACGACTACTCGGTGGCGAACGCCTCGGGCAACCTCGCCGACACGATCCGCATCATTTATGTGTACATCAATGCATAAATAGCAAATGAGCCCTTGCGTTTGCCGCGCGAGGGCTCTATACTGTAACGGCTGTATTCAAGCGAGGGCGAAAGCTCTCCACCTGTTTCGGCGCTTCGGCTGCTGATGGGTCGCTTCAATAACGTGCCTTGCGCACATTCTTTGAATTGCGAAACCCGCGGCTGTGCCTGCGGGTTTTTTGTTGCGCACAAGCGCAAGAGGAAGGAAGGTGAGCGCGATAGCTGCTCAGGAGCCACGGCTCAATGACGAGATCACTGCACGTGAATGCCGTCTGATCGGCTTTGACGGAGCGCAGCTGGGAATCTACACGGTGGCGCAAGCTCAGCGCGTCGCGGATGACCAGAATCTCGACTTGGTCGAGATTGCCCCGAACGCCGAGCCGCCGGTCTGCCGCATCATGGACTATGGAAAGTTCAAGTACGACCAGGCCATCAAGGCAAAGCAGGCTCGCAAGAACCAGAGCAAGATCGAGACCAAGGAAATGAAGTTCCGCCCGAAGATCGACGTGGGCGACTACACCACCAAGAAGAAGCACGTGCTTCGCTTCTTGGACGCGGGGAACAAGGTGAAGATCACCATCATGTTCCGCGGTCGCGAAATGGCTCACCCCGAACAGGGTCTTTCCATTCTCGAGCGTTTGGCTGACGACCTCAAAGACGTTGCGGTTGTCGAGAACCAGCCCAAGATGGAAGGGCGCAACATGCACATGCTCATCGCTCCTTTGCCCGGTGCGGCGAAGAAGAAAAAAGAGACCAACAAGAAAGCAGAAGGAAAGGACGAATAATGCCTAAGATGAAAACCCACCGCGGTACCGCCAAGCGTTTCCGCGTCACCGGTTCCGGCAAGATCATGCGTGCGAAGGCTTTCAAGAGCCACATCCTCACCAAGAAGAGCCAGAAGCGCAAGCGCAACTTCCGCAACGAGACCGAGCTCTCTAAGGCAGACGCCAAGGTCGTCGGCCGCAATCTCGGCATCCGCTAGTTCGTTTTCAGTTCTTTAAGGAGATAACACTATGGCACGCATCAAGCGTTCTATCCACGCCCGCAAAAAGCGCCGCACCGTTCTCAGCCGTGCAAAGGGTTACTACGGCGCGAAGTCCCGTTCTTACCGTGCAGCGAAGCAGCAGGTCCAGCATTCGCTTCAGTACATGTACCGCGACCGTCGCAACAAGAAGCGCAACATTCGTCGCCTTTGGATCACCCGCATCAACGCTGCTGCCCGCATCAACGGCCTGTCCTACTCCGTGTTCATGAACGGCCTCAAGAAGGCCGGCGTCGAGCTCGACCGCAAGGTGCTCGCCGACATGGCTGTGAACGACCCTGTCGCCTTCACCGCTGTGGTCGAGGTTGCCAAGAAGGCCCTGTAAGCCCAGCTTACGCGTTCATATCGCAATCACTGAGAAGCCGAGGAATTCCTCGGCTTCTTTGTTTTTGGGGAAGGGGGCTGCTGGCGCGTGTGCCGCTATCTTAGCGTGCTTCTACCTCCTTAAGCTGCTGAAGGTCGAGGGCTACGACGTCCGCGGCGAAGGCGGCGATGCGTGCGTAGAAGTCGTCGCCCGCAACGGCCGCCATCTCTGCGAGGCGCGATGCCCAACGGGAAAGATGCTGCTCGAGGAATTGTTTTGCCAAGTGGAGGTTTGCCTGCGCCGACGAGGAGTCGCCTGCCTCTGCTGCGCGGGCGGCGCCATCGTGGAGATAGGACATGAACGCCAGTTCGCTTGCGAAAGCATCGGGAGACAGCGTCGACACTGCGATCTCGTAGCCTGTGAGCTTGCGGTAGTCGAAGCCTGCCTCCTCGTAGCAGGCGATGGCGTGCGCCTTGCGTGAAGGGACGGGGCTTGCGTACTCGATGCGCTCATCCACGACGCCCGAGTTCCAGACACTACTTTCCGACCAGGCAATATGGAAGGCACTCGACGAGACGAAGAAGCGGTTGTAGAAGCGTTGCTCCAAATCAGGTGATGCTTCGACGCTTGCGAACCGGTCGTCTCCCATGGCGGAGGCGACGCGATCGAGGTCGGCGATGACGATGGAGCTGGGGATATTGAGCAGCGCTTCTGCAACTGCTTCGTAGACGGTGCTCATGCCGCGGGATGCTTGGCCTGCGGTCGCGAGGGCCTGGGAATCGATGCTCATGATGCAACCTTTCTGCTGAACACTTATACCGAACCGCGGGGCCCAGAAGAGCCCCGCGGCGGAGGGTGGGCGAACTATCCCAAGGCTACGGGGATTGCCGCCATGACAATCAGGTAGCGCAGCATGAAGCCGCCGATCAGGACCCCGACCTCGCCTGCGATCGTGAGCCCAGGCTGCTGCATGAGCGATTTCTTCTCCTGCATCGACTTGTGGAGCGCCTGTGCGAACGGGAATACAAGCCCGACGATGACGAACAGGACCCAGAATGCCAGCGCGTAGCCTCCGGTGAGCAGGTTCGCGACCGAGGCTTTCGCCGCTGCCGCAGCCGAGCCGCCCGTGATGGCCACTGTGCCGAGGAGCGCGATCACGAGGAGCGCCTCCAGCACGGGCAGAACCATGCCGGACTTCACGGTAAAGTCGATGTTCGCGATCTCGTCATGGGCCTTCCCATGCGCGATGACCAAGACGAGCGCGAATCCGGTCGAAGCTGCCGATACCAGGAACAGGACCGGCAGGATGATCGGGTGCCACAGGGGGAACGCGACGGACGCGTCACCCAGAAGCACGCCGGTGTAAGCGGCGACGCACACGGCCAAGATCATGCCGATGATGTCGAGCACGCGAGGCGTCGATTTCTTCACGATCATGATAATCGCGTCGATCGCCGCTACCACGATGAACAGCGCCAAGATGATGACGCCCCAGGCCATGACCGACCCCAGGTTGCTAACGAGGTAGAAGAATCTCAGTGGGCTCATCAGTCCCGCATGCGCATCGACGACCAGAAGCAGGGTGCCTACGGCCACGCAGACCGGGCCTGCGATAAAGCCGATCGTCTTGATTTTCGGACAGGGTTTCTTCGCCATGCCCGCGATGCCGGAGAGCACGAATGCGCCGGCGCCCATACCTGCCAAGAACAGGTACAGTGCAATCATCCAATTCCATACCATGACGTATCACCCCTCGTAGTGCCGCAAGACGTTGCCGCCCTTGTGAACTGCGGAGGCAACGGGCATTGCGAGCGTATCGTCGAGCCCAATGTAGTAGACATGGGGTGAAAGTCCCAGGTCGGGATAGAGCGTCTCGGTCTTGCTCGCGGCAAGCTTCTTCGAGATGTCGCTCTCGGGGTCGTTCAGGTCGCCGAACATGCGAGCGTGCGTGATGCACGTTCCCACGCAGGCGGGGAGCATTCCCTTGCTGGTGCGGTGCTCACAGAAGGTGCACTTCTCCACCTCGCCCGAAGGCAGCTGGTAGCGCACCTGGTAGGGGCACGCGGCCATGCAGTACTTGCATCCGATGCAGCGCTCGGGGTCGACGACGATTGTGCCGTCCTCGGTGCGATGGCTTGCCTGGGTCGGGCACACCTTCACGCAGGGGGCATCCTCGCAGTGGTTGCACAGCTTCGGGATGTTCGCGCGCTTGATCTGCCCATCGGCTTCGACGTCGAAGCTCTCGATCCAGGTGTTGAAGCAGCCGATCGGCACCTCGTTTTCCTGCTTGCACGCCACAGCACAGGCGTTGCATCCCACGCAGAGGGACAGATTGATCAGCATTCCAAGTTTTTTCTCACTCATCGTTTATCCCTCCTTTAGGCTTTCTCGATCTTGTACATGCCGCCCGAGCGTCCAGGAGAGGTTCCCTCGGGGTCTGCCAGGGGATAGATCTCGCTGATCGTCGGGTCGAGCATCGTCTGCAGGTGAATGCCCGAGCCGATTGCCGGGTCGCCCTTGCGGGTTTCCTCGCCTTCGATGGCGACATCCTGCGCACCGTAGGCGCGATGCCCGTAGCCGTAGGCCACGCCGAAGGTGCCTTCGGCGATGCCGGCGCGGACCATGGCCTCGCCTTCCATCACGTCGCCCGAGGGGTTCGTGATCTTGATGGTGTCGCCATCCTTGATGCCGAGCGCCTTCGCGTCGTCGCGGTTGAGCTCGAGGTAGTTGTGGTCGCACAAGTCGCGCATGATCGGGCTGTTAGCCAAGAAGGAGATCGAACGGAAACGCGGCTTGTAGTTTGTCGAGCGGAACGGGTATTCCTCGCGAGAGTAATGGTCTTCGAGCGTGGAGTTGTCGGCGAAGCGCTCGGGGTCGTTGGTAAGCGTGCCCGAGAGCTTTTCCCCGGTGTAGGGGTTCGTGTCGGTCGCCTTGCGGTTGCTGTAGAAGTGCGTCAGGTTATCGGTGGCGTACTTGATGGCGCCGTTCTTGCCGATGCAGTCCTCCATGGGCCAGAAGCGGCCGCCGCGCGAGAGCACGTTCAAAACCTTCGGCCACTCCTCTTCGCTCACGGCGTTCTTCCATGCCTCGGGAAGGTTGTCGAGCGCCTGCAGCTTCACGTCTTCCGCGGCGACATCGTCGACGGGAGTGGTGTCGTAGGCGAGGTTGGCAACGGCCTTCAGGAAGAAGTCGCACGCGTCGTTGAGCGGCCAGGTCTTGCCGTCGACGTCGGTCACGGCGTTGTCGCCGAAGCCGGGCATGTCGCACACCTTGGCAACGTCGCAGCAGAACGCCTCGAAGCTTGCATGGCGACCGCCCGAGATCTCGATGGTCTCAGGAGTCTTCGCGGGCCAGCGAACGGAGTTGCCCTTGCTCTTGAAGAAGCCCTCGTTCGTGACCACGCCGAAGCTCTCGAAGGGGTTCGTGTCAGGCACGATGTAGTCGGCGTATTGTGCGTGCTCGCCGATGACGACGTCGCAAGCGATGTGCAGCGGGATGATCGAGGTGTCCTTCATGCGCTCGAGCACGGAGTCGCGCAGAAGGCCGGAGGTCGCCTGGAGGGTGTTGGTCATCCAGGACATGACGATCTTCGCCTGATAGGGGTACTTGCACAGCGCCGAGATGAGCGCCTGGTTGTCCGAGACGCCGGTGTGGCTGAACCAGGGAAGCAGCGGCTTCGGGTCGGTTTCGCCTGCGGCGATGCGGTTTTTGTACTCGTCGGTTTTCTTCCAGATGCGCTTGGTACGCCCGATGTTCTGACAGTTCTTCGCGTCGGTAAGTGCCGGCTTGCCCGCAATGGTGGAAAGCTTGTAACGCTTGCCGTCGGCGGTGGTAGCGGCTCCGATGCGGCGGGCAACCATGCCGCCGAGCATCTGGTTCGAGCCGATGAGCGCGTTTAAGAAGGTATAGG
>ERZ1034913.912-NODE-912-length-20165-cov-8.363899_pt1 | contig 20165 bp, 16 predicted proteins | sample MGYA00520697_ERZ1034913 | MGnify/ENA primary metagenome ERZ1034913 (study PRJEB33766, sample SAMN09781786) | gut metagenome | biome: gut microbiome | host: Homo sapiens | place: Madagascar | study: EMG produced TPA metagenomics assembly of the PRJNA485056 data set...
ACCTTTCGGCCGCGACGGTGGAGTTCGCCGCGAACGCCCAGTACACCGGCTTGGCCGCAACGCCGAAGGCGACGGTCACGCTCAACGGCAAGCAGCTGCAGCAGGATACCGACTTCCGCGTCGTCCCGCAGAAGGACGCCGTCGAGGTCACGGCTGCCGACAGCAAACCCTACACCGCCACGGTGCAGGGCATCGGCGCGTACTCCGGCGAGGCCGGCTCGTTCGCGTACGGCATCGACAAGGGCGACCTGGCGAACTGCACGGTCACCTTCGATACGAAGGTGTTCAACTGGACGGCGCAGGAGCCGGCGGCGACCGGCGTGCACGTAAAGAACGCCGCGGGCAAGGAGATCGACTCCAGCGAGTACACGTTCGCCTTCGATCAAAGCGACAAGAACCTGTCGAACATCGATGCATCCGGCAACGCCACGACCGAGGACACGGGCGCGAAGGGCGCCGTCAACGCGAAGAAGTACGCCATGGTGGTGACCGCCTCGGCCGGTTCTGAGCACTTCACCGGCCAGGCCAGCGGCACGTTCTCCATCAAGACGGCCAAGATCGCGTGGGACAAGGACGCCGAGAAGCTTAAGCAGAACGCCTATCCGACGTCGGTGTCCTATGATGGCAGCATCATCAGCTTCCCCAAGGAAAGCGATACCGCGAACGACATCGCGTGGGATTCCATGACGCTGCGCGCCGACCTTTCCCCCGAGCATCAAAACGACGACCTGCTGACGGTGTCGTACACGGGCAAGAACATCAAGCCTGCGGTCAACGACGTGGTGTACAAGGGCAAGTCCCTGACGCTCGGCGTTGACTATAGGGTGGTCTACGGCGCCTCGCTCAACGAAGGCCAGGTCGTGGAGGCCGGCAAGGAGAACCTGGGCAAGGCCGGCGGCGAGGACTTCGGCTACGTGACCGCCCGCTACATCTCCGGCGGCAACTTCAGCAACTACGACAACATGAAGTTCAAAATCGTCGACCAGGGTGCCAAGCTTGACATCGCCGATGCCCAGGTCAAGGGCACGGACGACATCGTGTTCGAGCAGGGCGGCGTGTACAAGCCTATCACCGTGTGGTATGGCGGCTCGCAGCTGACGGAAGGTTCCGACTACACCATTTCCTATACGGGTAACGATAAACTTGGCACGGCCTCGTTCAAGATCGTGGGCACGGGCGCCTATACCGGTGAGAAGTCCGGCACGTTCAACCTGGTCGAGGGCACGCCGTACGAGCTGCAGTACGCGTTCAACGCCGACGGCACCGCCACGGTGACCGGCGTCGAGTACAACGGCGCGCTGGATGCGCTCAACCTGACCATCCCCGAGACGGTCGAGCATGACGGCAAGGCCTATACGGTGACCGCTATCGGCGATAAGGCGTTCGGCGGCCTGGCAAGCGATTTCTCCGGCTCGAAGGCAAACGAGTCGAAGGCGAAGGTCGCCAGCGTGAGCGTCCCCGCAACGGTGAAGTCGCTGGGCGCGTACGCATTCGGCGCCTCCACCACCGGCGATGCGTCCATGACGCAGCTGGAGTCCGTCACGTTCGCCGAGGGTTCGCAGCTTGAGACGATCGGCAACTTCGCGTTTGCGAAGACGGGTATTTCCGAGATCGTCATCCCTGCGGGTGTTGAAACCGTGGGCGAGAACGCGTTCTCGGGCAATAACGGCACGCTGAAGACGGTTACCTTCCTGAGCGAATCCGGCAACATGCCTACGTTCGCCACGAGCGTGCTTACCAAGAGCTCGTTCTATGGTGTGTACGGTGTAACGGCGAAGGCCTATGACGGCACCGCCGCCGCAACGTTCGCACAGGGCATGGTGAGCACCAACAAATGGAAGTACGAGTCGATGGGCTCGGTTCCCGAGAAATCGCAGTTCGCGGTAAGCTTCAACGCGCTTGGCGGCACGCCCGTGCCCGAGGCGCAAACCGTGAAGAAGGGTGAGGCCGCCCAGAAGCCCGCAACCGACCCGGCCAAGGCCAACAGCACGTTCGTCGGCTGGTTCGAAAGCTCCGACGGCGGCAAGACGCTGGCCGATTCCGCGTACGATTTCGCCACGCCGGTGACCGCCGACAAGGTGCTGTACGCGAAGTGGAACGAGGCCGCCAAGGGCGCCCTTGTCGTCGAGGTGCAAGACGCCGACGGCAAGGTGATCGAGACGAAGAGCGTTTCGGCGTCCGAGCTTCAGGCTATGGCCACCACGGACGGCGATCCGGCGCTCGGCCAGTACTTCAAGGGCGGCAAGTGGAACGTCTACCGCTCCGCGAACTATGTGACCTACGACGACCTGTTCGCCAATCTGGGCCTTTCCGTAAGCGATTACGATGAGGTGACGGCATGGCAGGGCGATACGGCCGGCAAGTTCACCGGCACGCTGGCTCAGATGAAGTCCGGCAAGTGGTACGCGAACGCCGAGGCGAGCAGCGACGGCAAGACCGTCACGCTGGGCGAGGCCGGCCAGACGCTGCCGGCGGGCCTGGCGCTGAGCTACACTTCCGGCACGGGCGCCACCCCGGCGGCCGCCCTGGCTGCTGCGGAGGCCGACGACGCCAAGCTGGACACGGGGAAGGCCCCGCTGCAGATCATGGGCGCCTGGGACGGCGCCACGGGCGGCAACCGCTTCTGGAGCAACGTCGACAAGATCGTGGTGAAGAAGGCTCCCGTCGCCCTGAACGTCGTGGTGAAGGATTCCGCCGGCACGGTGGAACAGACCCTCGAGGTGACCAAAGCGCAGCTTGAGGAGTGGGCTACTACTAACGGCGATCCGGCGCTCGGCCAGTACTTCAAGGGCGGCAAGTGGAACGTCTACCGCTCCACCAACTACGTGACGTATAACGACCTGTTCGCCAACCTGGAGCTTTCCGTGGGCGCGTATGACGTTGTGAAGGCGTGCGCCGCCGACGGTAGCGGCAAGTGGTCGGGCACTTTGAGCACCATGAACAGCGGCGCCTGGTATCCCGACGCCGAATCCAAGGGCTCCACGGTGAACCTGGGCGCTGCCGGCCAGAAGCTGCCGGCGGGTCTGGCGCTGAGCTACACCACTGGAGCGGGCGACACCCCGGCGGCCGCGCTGGCGGCTGCGGAGTCCTCCGACGCCAAGCTGGACACGGGGAAGGCCCCGCTGCAGATCATGGGCGTGTGCGACAACACCGTGGGCGGCAACCGCTTCTGGAGCAACGTGGCAACCGTCGAGGTGACGCGCAACGCCGCGACCGCGCTGACGGTCGAGACGCAGGACGCCGAAGGCAACGTCATCGCATCGAAGGATGCGAGCTATGCCGACCTGCTGAAATGGAAGTCGGACGGCGAGGCGCGCGGTCAGTACTACAAGGGCGGCAAGTGGAACGTCTATCGCTCCACGGACTACGTCACGTTCAACGACCTGATCGCCAACCTGGGGCTCGACGTCTCGGGCAGCGACAAGCTCTTCTTCGACAAGACCAGTCCGAAGGCTTGGAGCGGAACGCTCGACGCCGCCAACGCCGGCAAGTGGTATCCCGACGCCGAGAGCGACACCGTGCTCGGTGAAGCCGACGGCACGTTACCGGCGGGCATCATGTTGGCCTATGCGAAGGGCAGCGACACCACGGTCTCCGAGGCGCTCGAGAGCGCCCAGGAGATGGGCTCCGGCTCCGGCATCGTCAGCATCATGGGCGCTTGGGATGGCGCCACGGGCGGCAACCGCTTCTGGTCGGGTCTCACGAAGCTGGTGTTCCAGCAGCAGATCTCCATCGCGGAGGTCAAGGGCGGCGAAGGCTTGTTCGGCTACAAGCAGGGCGACATCACGGCAACCGTCGATGCGAAGCTCATGAGCGGTCTTACCGACGCGTCCTACCAGTGGTACAGCGTCGATGCCACGGCGCGCGCCCGCGTTGCCGGCACGCCCATCGAGGGCGCGACGTCGGCGACCTACGAGCTGCCTGCCGGCAAACCCGCAGGCACCTACACGGTGTACTGCGTAGTTTCCGCGAAGGACGCGAAGGGCGAGGCCGTTTCCGTGACCACCGATCTGGTGGACCTGGTGGTTGCCAAGGCTCCCAACTCCATCGCGTGGGTCGGCGAGGGCTTCGATGCCTCCTCCAACTCCGTGACGGTGACGGCCCAGGCGAAGCCTGCGACGGCGGCGGACGGTGAAACCGCCGCAGCGGTGCAGTACGCGATCTCGACCTCTGCAAGCGCCGATGCCTCGGCCCTTGCATGGCAGGATTCCGCAAGCTTCACCGGCTTGAATGCCGATGCCGCCTACTACGTGTACGCGAAGGTATCCGGCCTGCCCAACTATGAGGATGCCGTGTCCGAGCCGTTGCAGGTGCGCACGAAGGCCGCAGGCGAGCTTGCGAGCCCGGTGCTCGACGCGGTGACCTACGACCCGACTGCAACGCTTGCGGGCATCGCGCTTCCTTCCGGCTGGGAGTGGGCCGATGGCTCCACGGTCCCGACGGTGAAGCGCGGCTCCTACGATGCCGTGTTCGCCCCCACCGCCGAGCAGCTGGCCTCCACCGACTACTCCGCGGTCGATGGCTGGGATCCGGCCACCAAGACGGTCAAGCGCCTGGTGGCGCTGACGGTGAACAAGGCGACGCCCGTGATAGCGGCGGCTCCTTCCGCAACCGACCTGGTGTTCGGCCAGACGCTTGGGGAGAGCTCGCTTGCGGGTGGCACGGCAAGCGTCGCCGGCACGTTCGCCTGGGATGACCCGCAGCGCATGCCGCAGGTCTCCGAGTCCGGGGTCGCCTGCATGACGGTGCGCTTCGCCCCGGCCGATGCGGACAATTACAACGCCGTAAGCGTCGACGTTGCCGTGAAGGTCGCCCCGAAGAGCCTGGCGCAGGACGTGGTGACCATCACCGTCCCGGGCCAGATCTACACCGGCGCGGCGCTTGAGCCCGCCCTGACCGTCGTGTGCAACGGCGTGACGTTGGCCGCCGGCGCCGACTATGACGTGGCGTATGCGAACAACGTCGAGGTGGGAACGGCCGGCTACACGGTCACGTTCAAGGGCAACTACGCCGGCACGGCCTCCGGCACGTTCCAGATCGCGAAGGCGCCTGCGGCGTCCGTCCCGAGCGATCAGGCGACCGGCACCACCGGCCCTGCCGGCACGGTTGCCGCTCCGCAGGCGGGAGCTGCTCCCGTCGCGGGTAACGCGACCGCGCTCGCTCCCACGGGCGACGATGCGCTCGGCGGCTTCGCCGCCGCGGTGTGCGCGATCGTCGCCGCCGCGATCGGCGCGGCCTTCGCCCGCCGTCGCATGAGCCGCTAGGCTCGCTGCCGGCGCGGGGTGCCGGATGACCGGTTTCCCCGCGCTGGAGAACGGGCGGCCCGAACCTACGGGCCGCCCCTGCTGAAACGAAGGCCCCGCGGCCTTATGCCGCGGGGCCGTACGAGAAAGGAACGGCATATGTTGCAGATGGAATCAAGGACGCACGGCTTCGCCTCGCTCGCGCGCGGGAAGGTGTGCGCCGCGGCCCTTGCTGCGTCTTTGATCGCGTCCGCAGGCATGCTGGGGTGCAGCGGCTCCGCGTCTCAGGAGCAAGGCGCCCAGGAAGCCGTCATGTCGGTCACCTCCGGGCTTTCCACGGAAAGCGGCACGGCGTCGGAGCTGCTTTCCAGCGTGTTCTTCTACCCGCAGGACTACGGCGTGGGCGAGGATGCGTTCTGCGAATGGTACTTCGATGGCGCCGATGTCGAGGTCACGGGGGTGGATGTGCAGGGCGATTCGGCCACGGTGCAGGTGGCGTTCAACGCCAAGCGCATGGCCGAGGTGCTGCCCATCCTCGAGCAGGCGCGCGATCAGGCGCTGGCCGATGGCGCGGACGCCATGCGCGACGGATATGCGAACGAGCGCTTCGCCGCCGCCGTGGAAGGTGTCCAGGTGGGCGCCGATCGCCTGGAGGCCGCCGTCCCGGTGACGCGCGGATCGGACGGCTCATGGGCCATCGACGATCGCGCCACGTTGGCCGCGGCGCTGCTCGACGGCTACGACCCGCGCCAGATCTCCATCGACTAGCTTTCAATCGAAGTTATCCGCAACGAAACGGGGGGAATCAGCGTTGCAAACGAACCAGCAATCCGCATCGGGCGGCATCACGCGCCGCTCGTTCATCAAGTTCGGCGGCGCGGCGGCGCTGACGCTGGCGCTGCCCGGCGCGCTGTCCACGCTGACGGGATGCCGCTCCGAGGCCGGCGACGCCTTCTTCCGCGGCGAGCGCAAGGTGGTCGACCATGCGGGCCGCGAGGTGGTCATCCCGACCACCGACAAGCTCGAGCGCATCTACTTCACCTCGGGCTTGGCCGAGATCTACGTGTTCAGCCTGGCGCCCGAGCTGCAGGGCGGCTGCGCGTACCAGTTCACCGACGAGGAGCTGGCGTATCTGCCCGACGACATGGGCAAGCTCAAGTACATGGGCTCGCTTGCCGGCGGCGGCGAGATCGACTTGGAGATGCTCATGGCCGAGGACATCCAGCTGGTGTTCGACGTCAGCGCCGTGGCCATCTCCTCCTCCGACATCTCCACCTGCAACAACCTGCAGGACCAGACGGGCATCCCCGTGGTGATGGTGGACGGGTCGTTCACCAACGTCATGAACGCGTACCGGTTTATCGGCGACATCATGGGCCAGACCGATCGCGCCGAGAAGATCGCCGCGTACTGCGAGGGCATCTACAACGACGTGCGCGCCGCGGTGGGCGACATCCCCGACGAGCAGAAGGTGTCGCTGTACTACGCCGAAGGCCCGTTCGGCCTGGCCTCCGAGCCCAACGAATCGCTGCACGCGCGCACGTTCGCCGAGGCCGGCGCCCGCAACGTGGCCGCTGTGCCCGTGTCCACCAGCGGCTACGGCATGTCGTCGGTGTCGCTGGAGTCGGTCATCCAATGGGACCCCGAGGTCATCATCGCGTGGGACGACGTCATCCGCGGCGGCGCCGACGAGATCATCCGCACCAGCTCGGACTGGGCCGTCATCCGCGCCGTGCGCGACGGGCGTGTGTACACCATGCCCAACGCGCCGTTCGCATGGTGCGACCGCCCGCCGGGAGTCAACCGCTTCCTGGGCCTGCAGTGGGTGGCGAACATGCTCTACCCCGACCGCTACGACGTGGACATGGTCGAGGAAGTGAAGCGGTTCTACAGCCTGCTGTACTGGTGCGACATCACCGACGACCAGGCGAAGGACCTGCTAGGCAACAGCTATCCGCCGTATGGCAAGCGTTAGATAAAAGGAGAGACCCGTGGACCTGTACAACGACACCTACCTTCCCGATATCCTGCACGACATCGCGCAGGGCCTGCTCACGCCCGTCATGGTGCTCATCGTGGCGCTCATCGCCGTGACGCTGTTCTTCCTGGGCGCGGTCATCGTGGAGTTCTTCACCGAGCGCCGCCATTTCAAGCAGAACATGCCCCGCATCGTGAACCAGATCAACGACGCCGACTACGGCGACGTGGCGCAGGTGGTCTCCGACGGCCAGCTTTTGCGCTACCAGAAGGCCGCGCTCATCACGGCGGCACGCAACATGGGCCTGCCCGAGGAGCCGCTGTTCGCGCTGGCGCAGAATCAGATCAGCCGCGCCGAGGGCATCTGCAAGCGCCGTCTGGCCTGGACCGACACCATCTCCAAGATCGCTCCGCTTCTGGGCCTTATGGGCACGTTGATCCCGCTGGGCCCGGGCATCGTGGCGCTGGGACAGAACAACGTCACGCTGCTGTCGCAGTCGCTGACGGTGGCGTTCGACGCAACGGTGTGCGGCCTGACCTGCGCCGTCGCCTCGCTTATCGTGTCGAAGGTGCGCAGCGGCTGGTACGGCGAGTACCTGGACGCCCTGGAGTCGCTCATGACGTGCGTGCTCGACAAGGCCGCCGAGGCGCGCAAGGCCGGCGTGGAGCTGCCGGCGAACTACGACGGCGACCCGATGGAGGAGTTCAAGCAGATGGACCGCGCGGCGAAGGCCGAGCCTGCGAAGGTTGCGGCTGTCGAGGGCGCGTCCGAGGCCGTCGCGGAGCCGGCGGCGGCGAAGGGCGGCGAGTAGCATGCATCGCGATTTTCGCCGCAGCTCGTTCCGCCGCAGCGGCGCGGACATGGGCGATGATGTGAACCCCTCGGCCTACATCGTGAACATGGTCGACTGCATGCTGGTTCTGGCCTGCGGCTTTCTGGTCATGCTCATGCTGCATTGGAACATCGCCACCACGACGGTGGACGAGGTCGATGAGTCGAGCATGGAAGAGGTCGACCCCGAGCAGATGCCCGAGGACGTGACGTCGGGCGGCTCGTACTACATCGATGCGGGCAAGGTGTATCAGGACCCGAACACCGGCAAGCTGTACCTGGTGCAGGAAAACGGCGCGGCCGAGGGCTCCGAGGGCGCTTCGGGCGAATCGGGCGCGAGCGCAGCGGCGTCCGCGTCCGCGGGTTCGTCGGCCTCCGCCGGCGGCGCTGCGTCGGGCGGCTCCTCGGCGTCTTCCGGCGAGGCCGTGAAGAACGCCCGCGCGAACGGGGCCGACTAGTGGCCGCGCAAGCGCCCGAGGCGCGGGCGGATGCGAAGGGGTGCGCATTGCCGGATGGCCCGGCAGCGCAGCCTGAAGCGCGCGATGGCGCCGCTGCCGCAACGTCCGCCGCTGCCGAGGCGTCCGCCCGCGAGGAGCGGCTCGTCGGCGAGCTGCTCGGCAGCATCGACGCCCGCGCCGACGCCGACGACGCCGCGGTTCGCGAGGCGGCCGACAAGACGTTCGGCTCGAAGGTGTCGCTGAAGGTCAAGCTGCTCATCCTTTTGGCCGTGGTGGCGGCGTTCTTCTTCTCGTTCATGATGGGCAAGTACGCCATGACGCCCATGGAGGTGTGCCAGACGTTCTGGGCTCACTTCTTCGACCCGGCGAACGTGGACCCGAAGATGGACCGCGTGCTGTTCCGCATCCGCCTGCCGCGCGTGGGCGTGGTCATGCTGGTGGGCGCGGCGCTGGCCGTGGCGGGCGCCAGCTATCAGGGTATGTTCAAGAACCCGCTGACCTCGCCCGACCTTCTGGGCGCGTCGGCGGGCGCCAGCCTGGGCGCGTGCCTGGCGCTTTTGTGGGGCCTGGCGGGCGAATACGTGCAGCTGTTCGCGTTTTTGGGCGGCATGCTGGCGGTGGGCATGGCGGTGTGGCTCAACCGGCAGGTGGATTACGACCCGACGCTGGGCCTGGTGCTGGCGGGCATCCTGGTGTCGACGCTGTTCCAGTCCGGCATGTCCATGGTGAAGTTCCTGGCCGACGCCGACGACAAGCTGCCCACCATCACGTTCTGGCTCATGGGCAGCTTCGCCAACGTGAACGCGGGCGATTTCCTGGTGAGCCTGCTGCCCATGCTCATCGGGTTCGTCATCCTCATGTCGCAGTCGTGGAAGCTCAACGTGCTGTCCTTCGGCGACGAGGAGGCGCGCGCCATGGGCGTGAAAACCCGCAGCACGCGCCTGCTGGTCATCTTCGCGTCCACGCTCATCACGAGCGCATCGGTGGCGGTGGCGGGCATCGTGGGCTGGATCGGCCTGGTCATCCCGCACCTTGCGCGCGCCATCGTGGGCCCGAACTACAAGGTGCTGCTGCCGTGCTCGATGGTGGTGGGCGCGGTGTATTTGCTGCTGGTGGACAACATCGCGCGCCTGGCCATGACGGTGGAGGTGCCCATCGGCATCCTGACCGCCATCCTGGGCGTGCCGTTCTTCGTGGTCATCTTCAAACATAATATGAAGGGGTGGCGCTGATGGCGGTGCTGGAGGTTCGCGACCTGCGGTGCGGATACGGCAAGAAGAAGCCGGTCGAGATCGTCCATGGGGCGTCGTTTTCCGTCGACCGCGGCGAGTTCGTGTGCATCATCGGCGCGAACGGCTGCGGCAAGACCACCACGCTCAAGGCCATGATGGGACTTTTGCCCTGCGCGGGCGGGGAAGTGCTGGTGGAGGGCAAGCCGCTGTCCCGCATGCCCGAGCATGAGCGGGCGCGGCACTTCGCCTACATCCCGCAGGCGCACACGCCGCCCTTCCCGTTCTCCGTGGCCGACGTGGTGCTCATGGGGCGCACGCCCTACATCAACAAGCTGGCGCAGACCACCGCGCGCGACAGGCAGATCGCCTACCAGGCGCTCGAGCTTCTGGGGATCGTGGGGCTGGCTGAGAAGGCGTACACGAACCTGTCGGGTGGCCAGCAGCAGCTGGTCCTGATCGCCCGAGCGCTCACGCAGCAGGCGGACGTGCTGGTCATGGACGAGCCCACGGCGGCGCTCGACTTCGGCAACCAGCAGCTGGTGCTGTCGCGGATGAGCATGCTCTCGCGCATGGGCAAGGCCGTGGTCATGGTCACGCACGACCCCGATCACGCGCTGTTCTGCGCCGATCGCGTCATCGTGATGGACGCGGGCCGCGTGCTGGCACAGGGCACCCCGGCCGAATGCATCACCACCGAGATGCTCGCGCGCATCTACGGCACCGACGCGCGCGTGGTGGACGTGGAGCTGGACGGCGGCCTGCGCGAGCGCGTCTGCGTGCCGGTGTTGGCGCGGTAGGCGCGGCCGGGGCGGTTGGCGAAGGGCGCGAACGGGGCGGGTTTGCCCCTGTTCGCGCCCTTCGCTTTTCGTTTCCTTCGCGCTTCGGTTCCCGCCGGCGTTGCGCCGGCCGTTTGCCGTCCCGCCGCGCCCGCGCGGCTACTTCGCCAGCTTGCCCACCGCCTGCTCCAGGCGGTCGCAGGCCTGCTCGATCAGGGCCTTCGGGCTTGCCAGGTTCATGCGGACGAACCCTGAGCCCTCGGGGCCGAACATGGTGCCCAAGTCGAGCCACAGCTTCGCGTCCTGCTCCACCAGGCGTTTGATGCCGGCGTCGTCCAGGCCCAGGCCCCTGCAGTCCAGCCACGGCAGGTACGTGCTCTCAAGCGGCACCAGGCTCACGCCCGGCATGCGATCGACGGCCGCCTGCAGCACCGCGTAGTTCCCGTCCAGCACCTTCTTGAGCTCGTCGAGCCATTCCCCGCCGCGCTCGTAGCACGCCTGGGTCGCCGTGATGCCGAGCACGCTCGGCTCGTCGTAGCCCGTGCGGTTGCGGGCGCGCTTGAACGCCGCGCGCAGGTCGGGGTCGGGGATGAAGATGTTGGACAGCTGCAATCCGGCCAGATTGAACGTTTTGCTGGGCGCCGTGCACACCACGGCGTGGCGCGCGTAACGCTCGCCGAGCGAGGCGTACGGCACGTGCTTGAAGCCGGGGCGCGCGAAGTCGGCGTGGATCTCGTCGGCGACGACGGTGACGCCGTGGCGCAGGCAGATGTCGCCGATGCGGCGCAGCTCGTCGGCGGTCCAGGCGCGGCCGACGGGGTTGTGCGGGTTGCACAGGATGAACAGCTTCGCGCCCGTCTTCTCCAGCTGGCGCTCGAAGCCCTCGTAGTCCATGGTGTAGCGCCCGTTTTCGCACAAAAGCGGGCTTGTGGCCATTTTGCGGCCGTTGTCCTGGATCATCAGGCGGAAGGGGTAGTACACGGGCGGCTGGATGATCACGTGGTCGCCCGGCTGCGTGAACGCGTTGACGGCCACCGCCAGGGCGAATACCACGCCCGGCGTCATGACGAGCCACTCGCGCTCGGGGCGCCAGCCGTGACGGCGCTCGAACCAGCTTTGCACCGCTTCGCAATATCCGTCCGTGGCCATGGTGTAGCCGAACACGCCGTGCTGCACGCGCTCGGCGAGCGCCTCGATGGCCGCCGGCGCCGTTTTGAAGTCCATGTCGGCAACCCACAGCGGCAGGTCGTCGGGGGCATGCCCGCGGCGGCTCCATGCGTCCCATTTCAGGCACCCGGTGCCGCGGCGGTCGATGATCGTCTCGAAATCGTATGCTGTCATTTCCTTCTCCGTTCCGCTTCCCGCCCTGCGTTACGCGAGCGCCTGGTCCAGGTCGGCCAGCAGGTCCTCCACGTCCTCGATGCCCACCGACAGGCGCAGCAGGCGGTCGTCGATGCCCAGTTTGTCGAGCATGGGCGCAGGGATGGCGCCGTGGGTTTGCACGAGCGGATAGGTGATCAGGCTTTCCGTGCCGCCCAGGCTTTCGGCGAACAGGATGAGCCTCGTGCGCTCGAGCGTGTCGAGGGCGCGCTGATGCGCGTCGACCTTGAACGATACCATGGCGCCGAAGCCCGTGGTCTGGCGCTTCGATAGCGCGTAGTCGGGATGGTCGGGGTCGCCCACGTAGAACACGTCCGTGACGTGCGGGTTCGCCTTCAGCGCCTCGCAGGTGCGCTTGGCGTTGGCCTCCTGCTGGCGCAGGCGCACGCCGAGCGTTTTCAGGCTGCGCAGCATCAGCCAGCTGTCGAAGGGGCTGAGCTGGTTGCCCTCGCTCATGGTGGCGTTGAACAGCGGCTCGAGCAGGCTGCCGTCGCGCAGCACCAGAAAGCCCGACAGCACGTCGTTGTGGCCGCACAGGTACTTCGTCCCGCTGTACACCACCACGTCGGCGCCCAGCTCGAAGGGCTTCTGGAAATACATGGTGAGGAAGGTGTTGTCCACGGCAAGCACCGCGCCGCGGCTGTGCGCCAGGCCGGCCAGGGTCTGGATGTCGGCGACCTTCATGGTGGGGTTGGTGGGCGTTTCCAGGAACACCAGGCGGGTGTTGGGTGTGAACGCCGCTTCGGCGGCTTGCAGGTCGGCCAGGTCGACGTAGTCGAATTCCAGCCCGTACTGCGCGTAGATGTTGCTGAACAGGCGGTAGGTGCCGCCGTACAGGTCATCGCTGACGAGCACGCGGTCGCCTGAGCGCAGCAGCTTCAGCAGCGCGGCGATGGCCGCCATGCCGCTGGAGAACGCCATGCATTTCTTCCCGCCCTCCAAAAGCGCGATGGTGTTCTCCAACTCCAGGCGCGTGGGGTTGCCGCAACGCGAATAGCAGTAGCCGGTCGATTCGCCCCAGGCGGGGTGCGCGAACGTGGCCGACTGGTACAGCGGGTAGCTGATAGACCCGGTGCGCGCGTCGATGCCCTCATATCCGCGCACGGCGATGGAGTCTGCGTGCCAGTCGGCATGTTTTGCCTGGTCGATGCCAAGCAGGCCGTCGATCTCCTGCGCCATGGCCTCGAAGCTTGAGTCGTTCATGAAGCGGCGTCCCTTTCTTCGCTGTCGTGATGGCAGTAAGCCATACTATATTTCTAGGGTTTATTTCCAGGTGGACAGTTTACCGGAATCTATAGATGATTGTAAATCCCCTGTTCAGGCATTGTTTTTTCGAGACGGAATGCTGAAAATGCCCAGCATTCCGTCGCGATGGCCGAACGATTTGAGCGGCTTACTCGTTTAGCCCCGTAGGCTTCTTGCCGAAAAAGACCGCTTCATCGAGCCTGCGTGCTGCGGGCATGTTCGACTCGTAGATAAGATGGCCGTAGGTGTCGACGGTGGTATTGACGGACTCGTGGCCCAGCATTCGCTGAATATACTTCAAGGACTCCCTGTTTGCAATGAGTATGCTCGCATAGGTGTGCCGCAGGTCGTGCAGCCTGATTTTCGGAAGCCCGGCAGCTTCTAATGCCGGTTGAAGTGCGGTTTTGTTCCCGACGTAGGAAGTCGGGGGGTTGCCGTACCGGGTCGGGAACAAGATCCCTGTTTGCGTTTTCAGGCGAAGCGGGGAGCAAATCCACGCGCGCAGCTCACTCTCCAAAGAGGGGGGCATGTCGATGTCCCTGATAGCAGCAGCCGTCTTCGGCGTGTCGTACTTCCCAGCGAAGACGGACCTCCTGACGCGTATCTTGTGCTCCGCAAAGTCAACGTCTCGCTCGAACAGCCCCGCGAGCTCTCCGCACCTCATGCCGGTAAGGCCCGCGGTCATCAGGTACGGACGCCAAGCTGGATGGGCGTGCTCGAAGAGGGATTTGAGCTCCACCGGCCTGAGAAACGAGATGCTGCTCACGTTCCTGGCCTTGAGCTTGACGAGGTAGCCTGGGTTGTAGGAGGCGTATCCCCAGGTGACCGCCGTGTTCATGAACTGCCGAAACGTGTTGATCTCCCTAACGGTCTTGCCCGAAGAAGCCCTGTCGTCGATGATTCTCTCGGCGATATAGGAGTCGAGGTCGCGAGCCGAGATCTCGCAGACGTAGGCGTCCTTGAAAAACGGTATGAGGTGAGCCTTCAAGTCGCTTGTCATGTTGGTCATGGTCGAACGCTTGTAGGCGGTGGGCAGCACGCGCGCTATGTACTCTTCCGCGGCTTGCTCGAAAAGAACCGCCTCGCAGTCGTGCTTTCGAGCCAGATCCACCTCCATCTTCCGTCTCTCGAGGAAAAGCCTCGCCTCGCTTTCCTGCGTTGAAACGCTCTTTGACCTGGTATTCCCCTCGGAATCAACCCAAAATGCGTACCACATCTTCCCTCTTCGGGTCACATAGCCTCGAGCCATATCCACTGCCTGCCTTTCGTGATCGGTTTGCCGGGAGGCGCTCGGCGCCTCAGGTCGACAAGATACGGCATGCAACGGGAAGGCTATGGGTTTCGAGAATAAAACTCTCGAGAGACAAAACGTTCAATTATATCTGGCAATGCTCTGAAAAGCAATTTCCTGATGGAAGGCAGGCCGCTTTCGCTGATTTGCCAAAAAAACGGGGAAATGAAAGAGTGAGAGCCGGGCGTTCTGGAAAACGCCCGGCTCTCAGATGCTTCGCGGCTTACCGACGCCGCGGGGTTCCGCGGGGAAAGCCTCGCGGTCGGAGCGTACAACGAAATATCCACAACAAAGAAAGGATGTACGCTGATGTGCATTCTATCGCGAAGCGCGCTCTTTTTCCACCCCGAAACGGGGTTTCAGATCCTCTCGCCACAGCCTGCCCACAAAGAAGGGGGCGTGCGATGAGCGACACCCTCGAGATGCCGACCCTGCTGTCGCAGGGATACGGCCAGATCGCCAAGATGGTCACCGTCGACGAGCGGATGACCTGCGAAGCCAAGTGCATCTACGCGCTTCTCGCCTCGTTCTCCGGCGGCGGCACCAACGCCTTCCCCTCGATCGACTACCAGTGCCGCGTGCTCCACATCAGTAAAAAGCGCTACTACAAGCACAGGCGCTTCCTCACGGCCTTGGGCTACCTTACCGTCGTCCCGAACAAGAACGGCGGGAAGATAACCAACAACCGCTACGCGCTGTCGTTCGCGCCGAAGCCCGACCCGGTCGAGCTCGCCAGGCTCAAGGATGAGTGGGGGACGAAGCTCGACGAGTTCATGCCCTCGGACCTCCTCGCGTCCTATGGGGTGTCCGACGACCCTCGCAAAGCGAATGCGGCCGAGAACGACAGCGAAAACGGCTCTCTGCAAAACCCCAGGTCAGTCCCTAGGTGTCGTTTTGACACCACGGTCTCTGACCTGGGCAAACAGAATAACCCCAGGTCAGTCCCTAGGTGTCGTTTTGCGTATAAGGAAAACGACACCACTAATATAAACAGTCTAAATAATGGCGAAAAACAAGCCTGCCGGCCTGTTTTTCCCGCGCCCCCCGGCGCGGGCAAGCCCGCCGCCGAGACCCGCTGCGCGCCGTCGAAGGCCGGCGGGCAGGAGGAACGCCGAGAGAAGCTCCATCACGAGCCCGAGGGCTTCGACGAGCTCGCCGCATCATGGCCCAAGCCGGTGCGCGACCGGGCGGCCGCCGCGGAGGCCTACGCCGCCGCGCTGGCCTCCGGGCTCGACCCGGCCGGCATCAAGCGGGCTGCGGAGCGCTACCTCAAGGCCTATCGCGCCGAGCATCCCGAGGGGGAGATCCGCTACATCAAGCGGCTGGGCCCCTGGCTTCTGGCCCAAGACGGGCTCGGCTTCTACGCGAAGCGCCCTAAGGCGAAGCGTCCTCGCCACTGCGAAACCGCGCCGTCCGGCGCGGGGGCCAAGGCCAACCGCGCAAGGTCCGTGAAGCTGGCCGAGCTGTCGGCGTGCGAGCTGAGGGCCCGCCTGGCGGGAGACGAGGCCGCGGCGGAAAGGGCGGCAGCCCAGCGAGAGGCCCTTCTGGCGGAGATCGAGCAGGAGGGGAAGGGGGGCGCGCCATGCAGGTGCTGAGAGACCTCACGGGCGGCTCTCGCGGAAGCTACGTCGAGTGCGAGCTCTGCGAAAGGCGCTACCTGCTGCCGCTGGGATGGGCCGGGACGTGCCCGAGATGCGGCGGCGGCCTCGTCGGCATGGGCCCGGGCGGGGAGGCCGTCGTGGCCGACTCGTCGGAGGTGATCGAGTCCGACCGCTCCGTCACCAGGGTGGTGCGCGAGCGGGCGGGCGCGCTCGGCGTGGCGCAGAGGCTCCTGGACATGCGCTACCACCCGGTGCCGGGCCGCAAGGGGCGCTACGAGAAGGTCATGACCGGAGGGTGGACGCTCGCGCTCGACGTCGGGCGCGGCTCGAGCGGCCTGACCGCCAAGGACATCAAGGGGCGGGCCTGCGCCAAGGCGAAGGTTCGCACCGTCACCGACGTGGCCGTGGAGGAGCGCCGCATAGCCGAGAGGCTCGAGCAGCGAAGAGGCAGGATGCTCGAGTGGGCGCAACGCAACGGCGCCCTGGCGTCCTACAGCGTCCACGGATGGTCCCTTTGGTTCAAAGCCGCGAAGGAAAGCGCGACAGACACCCTCCCGGAGGGAGGCCCCTACGCGCTGACGATGGACGGCGAGACGGGGGTGATGAGCCCCATCGACGAAAGCGTGGAGAAGATGTAAAGACATTGCACTGCGTGTGCCCAGGCACACGCAGTGCGCAAATTCGTGGTATAGTCGGGGCAAGGAATCGGCGGCCCTGCGGAGAAGGGCCGGGAAGGAGGCCGGGATGGCGGTCATCATGGCAAGCAACGAGAAGGGCGGCGTCGGGAAGTCGAGCGTGCTGATGGGCCTCGCCGCGGTCTTCGCCGCGCGCGGCAAGGGCGTGTGCGTGGTCGAGCTGGACAGGCAGGGGTCGATCAGCGGCTGGCTCTCCGGCCCTGACGGCGTCCGCCTCTCGGTGGAGGCCCGCAAGAGCGGGGCGACGGTGTCGGCGGCCCTTGCCGACCCGGCGTCGGCCCTCGGCTACGTCCTGCCCACCAAGGAAGGGTTCTTCGTCCTGCCGGCGGACCGGAAGCTGTCGCGCGCCGGCGGGGAAGAGCTCCGCGCCCTCGTGGGCGAGCTCGAGGGGAGCTTCGACTACGTGATGCTGGATTTGCGCCGCGACGTCGAGGAGTCGCTCGAGAGCGTGGAGGGGCTCAAGGCCAAGGCGATCGTGCCGATGCTCGCCGACGCCGAGACCCTCACCGGCGTGAAGAAGGTCGTGGACGACCTGGACGGGAAATGCGACTTCAGGCTCGTGTTCAACCGCATCCGCGCGAACAGCGTGCGCGACTGGCTTTGCCGGGAATCGGTCAAGCGCGACGTGCCGACCGTTCCCGTGTTCGAGTCCTGCGTGCACGACTCGTGCAAAGTGGGAGAGGCCACCTACGACGGGATGACGGTCGTGGGATACGACAAGCGCAACAGGGCGTCCCGCGACCTGGCGGCACTGGCCGACGAGGTCGAGGCGTGGTGCGCCGGGACGGGGGCGGCGTGATGGCCCGCAGCAAAAAGGACCTGCTCGCGTCCTTCAAGGCGGGCACCGACACGGACGCGCTCGCCACGGCGGCCCAAAGCGACGTCGCGTTCCGGATGCTGCGGCTGGCCGACCTGAGCTCCCATCCCGACAACCGCCCGATCGACCGCGCCTTCGTGGAGGAGCTCGCCGCCAGCATCGAGTCCGACGGCCTCGGCAACCCGATCTGCGTCCGCCCGCTGCCCGAAGGGGGATACCAGGTGGTCAGCGGCCATCACCGCGTCGAGGCGAAGCGGCTGCTGGCGTCCAGGCACCCGGACGAGCCGCGGCACAAGGTCATAGAGGCCGTGGTGCGGGAGATGGGGGATGCGGACGCCGAGGCCATGCTCCTCGCGACGAACGTGTACGTCAACGCGATCTCCGGCGAGGAGCGGCAGAGGTCGCTCGAGCGCCTCGGCCGGGCGGTCGACAAGATGCGCGCAGACGACCCGGCACGCTACCGCGGGGTGAGGTCGGCGAAGATCATCGCGGACAAGGTGGCCGAGTCCGGCGGCAAGGTATCCGAGCGCACCGTGTACCGCGACCTGGCCGCCGCGAAGGCCCGAAAGGAGGCGCTCGAGGCGCAGGGCGATCTCGACCCGAGGATGGCCGAGCTGGCGCGCAGCGGCGCGGCCCGGCCGGCCGACGTGATCGCGGCGTCGAAGCTGCCCGCCGCGGCGCAGCGCGCGGCGGCCGACGCCTATGCCGAGGGAGGCGCCGAGTCCATGCGCCGCGCCCTTGCGCAAGCGGACCCGGCCGCGCGCGCCAAGGAGGCCGCGAGGATCGCGCGCCGGGCGATCAGGGCGTTGAAGGAGCTCGAGGGTCCTGCTGCGGCGGGCAGCCTCGGCAGGGCCGACGCCGAGGCTATCGGAAGGGCCGCCAGCAACGTGCTGCGGGCGCTCGAGAAGAGCTCATCGTGACCGCCAGGCGCAGCCCCGGCGCGCAGCGCGGGGACGGTCGCGCGGGCGGCGCATCCCCGACGCGTCGAGGCCGTCGTGATCGGCGGAGAGAGGAGCAAAGCCATGAGGACAGGGAAGGACCCGCGGACGTACCGCCCCAAGCGAGCCTCCAGCGCGCCCGCCGCCTCGTTCCACGACGATAGGCAGGCCGCGCGACGGCTGCTCGCCGAGTCGACCTTCACGACCCGCCAGCTGCGGCGGGGGTGGGCATACGACGTGGACGAGGTCGACGTGGCCCTCGAGGTGCTGTCGAGGCTTTGGACCCCGTTCGCCCAGAAGGCCCGCGGCGTCTCCTTCTCGTCCCGCCGCGCCCGCGGCTTCGACGGCTACGCGTGCGAAGAGGTGGACGCGTTTCTCGACGGGCTGCTAGGCGAGCTCGATCAAGAGGGCGAGGAGGTCTGAAAATGGACATGATGCGAGCTTGCCGGGCATTCGCCGGCAAGGCTTATGGCCTGGCGCGCCGCTTCGCCGCTCCGGGAGGCTTCGCAGCCCGCACTCGCCTCGATCGAAGCGAGTGCGGGCATCGCCATCGAATCTAGTCAGGAAATGGCGGACCCCTGGCGAACGGAGGGGCCGTGAATAGGAAGGAGTATCGATGATTTCGACGACGGAACTGGAGCAAGAGATAGCGCGCAGGGAGTCGAGGCTCGTGGAGGGCGAGAGGTTTCGCCGGGCGGCTCCCGTAGTCGGCATGGCGCTCGCGATCGCGGCGATCGTGGTCGAGTTCGCGGTGCTGATGGCATCCATGGAAGAGGCCATCAGGGTGCCCGTCTCGGCGGCGACGTTCCTGGCGGGAACCTTTGGATTGGAGCTCGTGCTGCTGGGGGTGCTCCCGCACCAGGTCACGCTCGACATGCGCCGCGCCCTCGCCCTCGAGCAGCTTGCCGAGAAGGTGGGCGAAGGGCGAGATGGACAAGGCATGTAAAATAACGGGCATGTACAATAAGCGGTTGGAAATATCGCTTCGCAGAGGGATCCGCCGCGGAGCGGGCCGCGGGATCCTGTCGGATCGGCGCCCGCTTCCCGCCGATGCGGCGAGCTCGATAGACCGGAAGAGGCGCGATGCGGACAATGCTTCGACAAAACAGGTCACTAGGAGGCCGGACATGGCACACACGCCGTACGAGAACGGGCTGGGGTTCATCGGGCCCATGGCCCTTGAAGAAGACCTCGGTTGCACGAGGAACACCGCGCGAAAGCTCATATTCTCCACGGAAAGGGCCGTGGAAGACGCAACCTGCCCCTGCTGCGGCCGCATCATGCAAGGATGCTGGTTGCCGGCGGATGCGGCGGCCGACCTGCTGTCGGACCCCACTCTTGACGTGAGGTTCAAGCCGGCTGAAGGGAAGCGGCTGATAGACAGGCTGTGCAGGCCCAAGCAAGCCGCATCGCTCCCGCAGCCGTCGGGAGGCGATCCCGAGCTGGAGGCTTTGGCGAAGAAAGCCAAGACCCGCGCTCGACTGGCAGGGCGCGGCAGGGAGGAGCGCCTGGCCTCCGCCCTGGCGCTGGCGGCCGAATCCGATGCCGCGGCGGCACGCCTGGAATGGCTGGAACACGCCGTGGCGGAGCTGCCGGACGAAGACCCCGAAGCGCTTGCGGCTAAAGTAGCCGAGCTGAAGAAGGCGCTAGGCTGCGCCTAGGGCACGGGCCCGAAAGGAG
>ERZ1034913.917-NODE-917-length-20039-cov-4.076912_pt1 | contig 20039 bp, 29 predicted proteins | sample MGYA00520697_ERZ1034913 | MGnify/ENA primary metagenome ERZ1034913 (study PRJEB33766, sample SAMN09781786) | gut metagenome | biome: gut microbiome | host: Homo sapiens | place: Madagascar | study: EMG produced TPA metagenomics assembly of the PRJNA485056 data set...
GGCTGCAACCTTAGTATTAGAAGATTTCCATTTGGTAATTTTATCACCTCTTAAAATTTTGGAAGCTTTTACACCAGAGAAAGTTTTCTTCACCTGCATCGGAATAGAAGAACCTACGTTAAGCTTCAAAATAGGTTTTACTGCAGGGACAGATGGTTTTGCAGGAACTTCAGATGAGGGTTTTTCCGTTGTTGGAACTTCCGTTGCAGGAGTCTCCGTTGCAGGAGTCTCCGTTGCAGGAACTTCTTGACGAATGAGAATAGGAATATCTTCACTTTCAGAAGTGCCGCATACTTTACATGTTCTTTTTCGAGTCCCGACGTGAGTGTAAGTTGGTGATACGGTAGTAACCCAAGGGCCGAAAGAGTGTTTTCCGGTTGCGGGAAGCATAATAGGTGTTTGGCGTGTACCACATATGATACATTCTTTGTACTGCATGCCGTGTGCTCCGCAAGTGGCTTCGTTTGTTATTGTTATATAATTATGTTTTCCATTTGCCGGAATAGTGATAGGAGCTGTGCGGTCATGACATAGAATGCACTCTTCGTGCTGGCTTCCGGTAGTGCTGCAGGTTTCTTGTTTATCGATGAAAAGCCGATATTTATGCCCGGTTGCAGGTATAGATTCTGAATTCCCATATAAACCACAAACAGAACATTTTTCATAACGATAACCTGCAGAAACGCAAGTAGGTTCTGAGATAATATCCCATTCATATTTGTGATCAACCATAGGAATATCTTCAGTTTTTCCGATTGCTCCACAAACAGAACATTTTTCATAACGGCAACCCGTAGAAATACAAGAAGGTTCTGAGGAAATAACCCATTCATATGTATGTCCGGGTGCTGCAGTAATCACTTTGCGGTCTAACTCTTGTCCACACACCGTACATTTCAAAACCTCAGCTTCGTCTGTCACACAGGTAAGGGCTGATTCTTTTTCCCAAACTCCAGGGGTATGCCCAGTAGCCTCAATAATCTGAGATTCCATTATTTTACCACAAAGCGTACATTTACGGACGTTCGAACCGTCTGTAGTGCATGTCGCAGGAGTAGTTTCCCAATAATCGCTGATGCTGTGATTTTTAATCTGAACCAAGCAAGTTAATGGACTGCTTACGGTTCCTGCTATTGTAACCGTATGATCTCCGGGAATATTGATGGTTCCCGTATAAGTTTTTATATACCGTCCCCAGGATCCGGATGATATAGAAGAAGAACCGGACAGATAATATTTAAATGATGGATCGCTGTCGCAAGTCAAGGTATAATCCTGGTCAACACCTGATTGCACACTAAGTTCAAACGGTACGCCTACGCAGGAAACTGCATCGTAAGCTTCATCAGCAAATGCAGTAACTGTGAACATCAATACGAAACACAATGAAAACAAAAATGTGTGTATATACTTTTTTACACTACTCATAATATCCCTCTTTCACTTGATTTTTCCTTTATTTTCCAGAGTATCTTCCGCCAGTTCGGAAATACTATTCCCATGAAGATATTATTAGAAAACATCATGGTTAAAAAGAATCTTTCTCTCCGCCAGGTATCACTTCTGACCGGGATCCCGAAGTCTACGGTAGACGATATCGTAGCCGGGCGAAAAAGTCCACGAATGGACGCGATGGAGAAGCTGGCAAAAGGTCTGAAAGTACGCATATCAGACCTGTATGACTCTCCATATAAATAAGTGTCCGAGATCTCGGACGATTGCGAAATTCGCATAATGCCCTCAATTACCAATCGTTTCCATTATTGTAACTATTTCACAGAACGTGTGAAAGTCCTTGAAAACTATAAGGAAAAGTTATATTATAGGTTTAAAGAAACAAACATACGTTCGAATATTAAGGAGGGCATACATATGGATTACAAAAGAAAGATTATTGAAATGTTGCAGAAGATAGATGATGAAAAGATTCTATCATTTATCTACAAAATCATTTTCAACCTTATGGACTAGGGGGTTCGCCCCCTAGTCCTTTTTCTTGGGTTCCGTTGCAAGCTCTTTTGCAATCTTTTCCAGCACAGCCCACTCGCTTTCATCCAGCTTGGACAAAGTCAGAATCAGACGAGTCTTGAAGGAATCTTCTTCCTCCTTGAAGAGGTCTGTGGTCAGCCTTGCGATCTCATCACTTCTCGTAATAGGAAGAAACATTTCTCCGACTCCAGCACGGAGCCAGTCTTCATTTACTAATTTATCATTCCAGTTTTCGCGGCATATTGCCATTAAGTTTGCTTCGGTAAGTTCGTTTACTCCGTTTTCGATTTGACTGACTGAGTTCTTTTTTAAGCCTATTTCATTACCGAATTTTTCAAGGGTAAGACCAAGGGCTTTTCGGATTTCTCTTACTCGTTCCCCCTGTGTCATAATCGCACCTCCTTTCTAATGATAAGAATAGAATAGCACTTATTAGTGAAAAAGTCAATGGGAAAAGTTCTTTAAAAGAACAAAAAGTACTTGACAAAGTTCTTGAAATGAACTATAGTGTTCTTACAAGGAACGAAGAAAGGAGGTTGAGAAAATGCATAACGTAGGCGAATACGCACAGGAAATTCTTCTGGAAATGGAGAGACGTGGATTTACTCAGGGAGAAGCGGAATTACTTCCTGAAATGTTGTTAGAGAAAATGGCAGAAAACAGCAAAAGATTTGAATATCACAAACCCTTTGCTGTCTTCAAATTTACTGATGGCAATAGTGATCAATAACCGGTTTGAAGCTGTGCTTTACATTTTCATATTCCTGATAGAAGGCTTCAAAAGTTAAAGGCGTGCTATCAGAAGTGGTATTTCTATAAATCAGATAAGCAATAGAAATATCATGAAGAAGTTGTTCTTTATCCATGAAATTTTCTCCTTTCCTTCAAGACTCGGCTCGGGCAGGAGCCTGTACCACAAGAATAGGAGAGTAGCAAGTAAAAGTCAATAAGAAAGGAAGTGAAAAACATGTCAGAAAAAGAAAAACAGACGCTGGATGAGATTTCTAAAGCCGTTTCCGGAATGACAGAAGCTGAGAAGGCCCGGTTCCTTGGGATTGCTGAGGGGATGTCAATCATGAAAGATATGAGTCAGAAGAATCTGGCGAGTGACAAGGAACTGGCAGATCAGAAGGCGGGATAAGTCTATGTCCCGAGTCGATAACCTTCAGAAGGTAGCCGACTATTTCAATGTGTCGGTCGAGTATTCACTGGAAGAGAAGAGGTGAGAAAATGAAGAGAAGAAAGCCACAGCAGCGAGACTGGGATGAAGTAATACTGAATATCTGTTTTAAAGCGATCATCCCAGTTGCTATCTTGTGGGGAATATTTGGATGCATAGCATCTGTCTTATATTTTTTGGACTAAAGATTTTTTTGAAGCATTTCCTGCAAAGTATAGGAAATAGTGCGCAGTTCTTTTCCTGTAGTGGCTTCTTTACCAGTTAACATTGCGGAACCTGCTTTTATATTGCTGCTGAACGTTTCGTGATATTTTTTAAGCCCAGAACTGTATTCAATAGAAAAGGAAACGTCATCAGGAACTAATGAATAATCGAGTTTGCAGATTCGTGATTGCCCAGGGGCAAGAGTGGTTTTGCAAATATCTTCAAGATAATTTCTGGTGTTGTTTTTTAACCCAAAACATTGAGATAAATCCGGTGAACATTCAAAGTGCGTGATAACTGCGGCAGAAGAACCAAAATTTTTTACAACAAGATAAAATTGTGGATTTCCTGGATTTATTGATTGCCCATAAACGCATACATATGGGCGGGTTGAATTTTCTATCATTTTATGGTTCTGACGCAAAGTTATGACAACGCTTACAACAGAAATTGCCGCAAGCAAGAAGGATAAGACGCACAAAACAATATTTACTTTAGTAGCTAAATCCATAATCTGTTTTCTCCTTTCTTTCGTACTTGGGCATACCAGTGCCCTGTAGGAACAGAATAGGAAAGTGGCAAGGAAAAGTCAATAAGAAAGGGCAGTAAAAATGGAAACAAAAATGATAATTGAAATTGTCGTAGCCTGCGAGGCGTTGGCAATCATTTTGTTACTTCTCGGGTTCGTGATCTGGTTTGTCAGAAAACATCCGGAAGAAACTGTTCCGATCTGGCCGATGGTTACGGGTCCGATCGTTGCGGTGGCCAATGCTGTAGTACAGGCCGCACTGTAGGAATGCGAAAGGTGATGAAATGAAAATTTTGTTTTCAAATAATGAAAGAAGAATGCATGGTTTACCTCCGAGGCGAAAATCGGATAAAAGAAAGAGATTTTATACAAGGTGTGAAGCACTAGAAACAATCGATGCATTTTTGGATTGGTGCAACGGTAGGTATGACAACCAGGAGGTGACAAAATGCAAGAAAGAGTAACTGTCGAGGAAGCATCAGCAGTTCTGGGAATTCCGCCAACGCGGATTCGGAATCGGCTCAGACGGGATTACATCAAAAAAACAAATGATTTTCCTGTCGGACATGCACACAGGGCGGAAACGGGGAAGTCTTTCCGGTATGAGTTATACAAACCGATGATCATGAAGTACATGGGACTGGATAAATGGCCAGAAGGAGATGAACAAGATGAGTAATGTCAAAAAAACAATTTGTGACATAGTGCCACTGGTCTTAATCGGCTGGGCGACGTCTAAGAGGTTGCTGCCGGTCGGATATCAGATCACGGCGGTGATCGTGCTGTATGTGTTTGGGAAAATCGCCATGATGGAAATTATGGATGTGATTGGGTAATCACCGCAGTGGAAGAGCATAGAAAAGTTTCGGGAAGCGGAGCGAAGGCGTGGCATAGCTAGGAAATGATAAGTGAGGCAAAGGAAGTGCACTGCTGCGAAGCGATTGTCCAAGCAAAGGTACTGCATGGCTACGAAAGGTGAGCGAAGCAAAGGCGTAGCCCGGTTGGAAATTGGTAGGCAATGCAAAGGCATAGCACGGATAGGAATTGACATGCGATGCAAAGGCATGGAGCAGCAGAGTGGTGGGAGGCCGTGAAATGCAAGGCGAAGCAAAGGCACAGCGCAGTTAGGAATTGACAGTCAAGGCAAAGGCAAGGCAAGTCCCGGAAATGTGGGGAAAGGCATAGCAACGGCAGAGCGCGGAGATGAACGGCATAGCAATAGCATAGCATTGCATTGATTTACAACAGTAAATGCAATGGCCTAGCGAGGTAGGGAAAAGCTCAGCGATGGCAAAGCAATGAATAGGCAAGCTTAGGAATGCAGCGGCAAAGAGAAGGACAGCAATGAATGGGAAAGCCGATCGCAGCAATGGCAATGCACGGCAAAGATTGGACTGGATTAGGGCTGCAATGGAAACGCATAGCAAAGAACAGGTATTCAACAAAACAGGAAAAGAAAATGAAAGAAATGAAAGTGAGAATCGAATTTACAGAAGAAGTTTTGGGGACAGCGTCCGCTAACAAAGAGATTCACGAGCAGTATATTGCATCGAAAGCGCCGGATGCAAAGAGCATCGAAGAAGAGGTCGCTGCAATCGGTGTGGAAGAGGTAGTTGAAAAGGCAATGACAGTTTTTCCCCGCACGGCAGACGGGATGCCGATGTTCTGGGACTATCAGATCAAGGGATTCTTTAAAGACACCTGCGGAGCATTGAAGAAAGTTTCCGGTACTGATTCGAATAAGATCAAGGCGTACAAGAAGGAAATCGATGGTCTCATTTTCATCAAAGAACGGGAAATCCCGATTCATTTTGATGGGAATATCGGGAACTGTCAGAGACCGCTCAGAGGTCAGACACCGCAGGGCGAGAAGATCGCACTGGCAAATTCGGAAACCGTTCCTGCAGGAAGCTGGGTGGAATTCACGATCATGTGTATGGTGGATGCTGACATGAAACTGGTGACTGAATGGCTGGACTACGGGAAATATCGTGGAATTGGTCAGTGGCGGAACAGCGGAAAAGGGAGGTTTGTATGGAAGGTGATGGAAGAATGACGAAAAACATGGATATGCAAGAGATTAAAATTGGAACTATCCGGTCTGATTGCATCCCCGGAACCAGATCAGTGACTATTGAAGAAAATAAAGTTGAATGTGTCATAAAGCAGGCGCTAATGAGAGTCTACTACGAGGATGATCCTTCCTGGGCGGACTGTCTGCATGAACTGGGGATTATCAAGAGAGATACAATGCTGTAGAAAAAGTGGAGGGAGAAAAGATGACTGAAAAATTCAAGTTGAAAGTCAAAAGAAAGATGCCTGGGAACAAACAGGGCATGGCACGGATGAACCAGGATGCCTATGTGGCACTGTTGGAAATGTGTGTGAAAAACGGCACGGACATCAAAGACACTCTGTCTCAGATGGTGCTGTGGTGTGCAAAGGACTATGACGTGGAGTACATAGAGGAACCAGTTAGAGTTGAAAGAGAAGAGGATAAGAAAGATGAAGAAAATTAAACTGGAAAAAATGAGCATCCGAAACTTTAAGGGTTGTGATGAGCTGGATATTGCTTTCAGTGATACTACGAACATTTACGGCAGAAATGCTTCCGGAAAGACCACCGTAGCCGATGCATTTACGTGGCTGCTGTTCGGCAAAGATAGTCAGGGAAAAGAAAAATTCCAGGTGCGACCGCTGGATGAATCCGGAAAGCAGATCGACAATGTTGAAATCTCTGTAGGAGCCGTTCTGAATATTGACGGGGTTATTACTACATTAAAAAAGGTTCAGAAGCAGAACTGGGTCAAGAAACGTGGATCCGATAACGCCGTCCTGGATGGAAATATCAACGAATACAGCATCAATGATTTTCCGGCTCTTGAGAAAGATTTCAAAGCTCTTGTGGCATCTATCATCCCCGAAGACCTTTTCCGGTTGTTGACCGATCCCAAAATGTTCCCTGGTCTGCCCTGGAAAAAGCAGAGAGAAATGTTGTTGCAGTTTGTTGGCGAAATCACGGATACTGATGTCCTTGCTGGAAATCCTATACATTACAAGTTGATTTCTGAGGATTTGAAGTTGGCTCCGGTTGAAAAATGTATCGAAAAGGCGAAAAAGCAGCTTTCGGCGTTGAAAGATGAGCAAAAAGAACTTCCCGTGAGAATTGATGAGACACACCGGTCTATCAAAGAAGTTCCCGTAAGCTTAGCGGAGCTGGAACTGCAGAAGAACGCATTGAATGAAAAATTGACAGAGATTCATCAGGAAAAAGACGGGCTGTCTGGTTCCTTCAAGATGATCGATGAGGTTCAGTCAGCGATCATCCAGGTCAAGATGGATATGTCGGAGATTGAAAGAAAAGCCAATGCGGATTTGATTAAGGCCAAGCAGGAAGCCCGTCAGAAGCATGATGAACTCCAGGCTGCTGAGAACACAGCTATGCAGGAATATCGTCGTAAAAAGGCTCAGCAGCAGGAACTGACCAGTCAGATTCAGCAGGAAAAAGAGAACCTAGATCAGCTGCTTACTGAAAAAGCCGCATTCACAAAGCAGTTCCTCGAAGCCAGATCCGCTGAAATGCCGGAAGATATGACTTTTTGTGACAAGTGCGGTCAGGAACTTCCGGTGGATAAACTGGAAGAAGTCCGGATGACATTTGAAAAGAACAAAAAAACAAAAGTTGATCGCATGTTCCTACAGGGCACGCGGATGAAAGAAATCTGCGATAAAAAAGCAGCTAAAATCGCCGAGATGGAAGCGCAGGTGGAGGAACTGGAAGGCGAGATTCCTGTTGCAAAATCTGCCTGGGATGCGTCCATGGCTAAAACCAGTCAGGCATATCTGGCTCTGGACTCCATGCCCGAGAAAGTGGACGTGACCGGTACACCTGAATATTTGTCCTTGGCAGAGAAAGAATCCGAACTGGAAGAGAAACTGGCCGGAATGACCACACAGGACGGCAGAAAAGCCGAACTGAATCAGCGAGAGCAGGCTGTGAGAGTCGAACTGGAAAAAGTTGCTCAGAATTTTGCCACGATCGACGCAAATTCAGCTCTGGAGGAACGAATTACAGAGTTGACCGAAGAGCAGAAAAAAGTTGCCAAGCAGGCAGCAGAACAGGAACAGAAACTGTACCTTCTGGAAGAGTTCAGCCGTGAAAAGATGAACTGGCTGAGTGAGAGCATCAACCAGCATTTCAATTTTGTAAAATTTAAGCTGTTTGATATTCAAATCAACGGCGGCATCAAAGATACATGCGAAATGGTTGTGGATGGTGTGCCGTACGGTTCACTGAATAGTGCTGCAAAAATGCAGGCTGGGTTGGACGTGATCAACTCCCTGTCCCGGTTATACGATGTATCCGCACCGGTCTGGCTGGATAACCGGGAATCCGTAACCAGCATCCCGCCGGTAGATGCACAGATCATCAATCTGATTGTGTCGGCGGCAGATGAAAAATTGAGAATTGAGTAAGGAGGAAAAAGTTATGTCAGATGAAAGAAATGAGATTACAGAGGTAAAAGAAAAAGAGGTTGCAAAAAGAGAACCGGTTAAATATCACACGGATTTCAGTCTTGGAATTTTTGGAAGCTCCGACAACTTTATGATGGCCACTCAGATGGCGAAGGCATTTGCGGGATCCACCATTGTGCCGAAGGATTACCAGGGACATTTTGAAAATGGTCTTGTAGCTATTGAACTGGCTACGAGAATGAAAATTAGCCCGCTGGCTGTCATGCAGAATCTGGATATCATCCAGGGGCGGCCGTCATGGAGAGCATCGTTTTTAATCGGCATGATCAACGGTTCCGGTAAATACGACATGGAGTTACAGTTCATGGAAGAGCAGGACAAGAATGGGAAGCCATTCGCTTGTACTTGCTGGACAGAGAAAGACGGGCGGAAAGTCACCGGAATTAAGGTTGATATGAACATGGTAAATGCCGAGGGTTGGAACCGTAAGCCCGGATCCAAGTGGGTGACAATGCCGCAGGTGATGCTCCGGTATCGCGCCGCCTCATTCTTTGCCCGGATGAACTGTCCGGAACTGACCAGCGGGCTCTATACGGCTGAGGAAGTTAGTGAATTCACGGAAATCCCGGTTGATCCGGTAAAAGCAAGACCGAATTCTGTCTCTTTTCAGACACCACCAGTCCTGGAGGAAAGAACGGCGGGGCCGGTTCAGAAAGCAGTTGAGAAACAGACAGTAGCAGAACCCGCAGTAGATCATTCAGCCGCCGTTGAAACCGAGGAAGACCCGTTCGCATGAGGTGATCTATATGAAACTGCACATTATTGGAAGTTCCTCCAGGGGTAATGCCTACGCCCTGGAGGGGCGGAAAGAAATCCTGCTGATAGAGGCTGGCTGCCGCATGACACTGGTGAACCAGGCGATTAACTGGCAGATTGAAAAAGTGGTAGGCTGCGTGATCTCTCACGAACACGGTGATCACATGGGGTGTGTGAGAGAATATAGTGGGTTAGGATTCCCAGTATATGCCCCACCGGCAGTTAAAGGAATCCGGAATGCTCGTTTTGCTGGAATCCGTACAGTAGATTGCGTAGACGGCGTCCCCGTAGAAAGCATCCGCCTGGGAGAGTTTTTGATCTCGCCTTTTGATGTTCCGCACGACGGAACGCAATGTTTCGGCTACGAAATCCAGCACCCGGAACTTGGCAACCTGGTTTTTCTGACGGATTTTCAGTATTGCCCGTACATTTTTCGGCATCACAATCTCCATCACATTCTGGTGGAGGCGAACTATTCACGGGATTGTCTCAACCTGGACCAACCGAATGTTCAGCATGTAATAGAAGGTCATGCGGAGCTGAGTACTGCGGTAGGATTTATCAAGGAAAACGCAAGGGATAACCTTCGAAATGTGGTGCTGCTGCATTTGTCAGACAGCAACAGCAACGAAAAAGATTTTGTTGAGGCAGTACAAAAAGTGGTTCCTGCAGGGGTGGCTGTGCATGTGGCAACACCAGGAAAGACAATTCATTTATATAAGGATGTTTTCTGAGAAAGGAGAAAAAGTAATGAATAAAGTAATGCTGATCGGTCGTCTGGTGCGTGATCCGGACATTAAAACGTCCCAGAGTGGCGTGGTAGTGGCACGCTACACTATTGCCGCAGACCGGAGATTCAAAAAAGACGGGGAACAGACAGCTGATTTCATCAGCTGTATCGCATTCGGAAAGACGGCGGAATTTGCTGAGAAATATTTCACAAAAGGAATCAAAATTGCTGTTGTCGGACGAATCCAGACTGGAAGCTATAAAAACAAGGATGGTCAGATGGTCTACACGACTGATGTGGTAGTGGAAGAGAATGAATTTACGGAAGGCAAAAGAGCCGCAAGCGAAAGTAGTGCCCAGTCTTGGGGAACGCCGGCAGCAGCCACCACTCCTGCGGATGCCACAGGTCCAGATGGATTTATGAACATCCCGGATGATATTGATGAGGAGTTACCGTTCGATTGAGGAGGTTGTCATGCAAATTTATGTGGATACCCGGGAAAAAGCCCGGGCAATTAAGAAAATCCTGGCTGAATTCGAACGGCAGGGAGTGAAAAGTTATTCGAACAAACTGGACGTAGGTGACTATATGTCACTGGATAATGCCAGACTGGTAGTTGATCGGAAACAAAATCTGACCGAAGTATGTAGCAACATGTGTCAGCAGCACCGTCGCTTCCGGGAAGAGCTGGTACGGGCGCAGTCCCGTGGAATTCAATTGGTGATTCTGGTGGAGCATGGTGAAACAATCCGGTCTATTGATGATGTGGAGCATTGGAAAAATCCCAGGCTGTATACATATTGCAAGAAAAACGGCATCAAATATTCCGGAGATGTAAGTGCCAGTATCGCCGAATATGTGTCGAACGGCGGTCAGAAGCCACCGGTTTCCGGTGAAACACTGGCCAGGCAAATGAGAACCATGTCTGAACGCTACGGGGTCTGCTGGGAGTTCTGTAGTAAAACCGAGACAGGGCAGAGGATTATAGAGATTCTCGGTGATGCTGGTTGACACTGGAAGAGGTTAAAAACTACTACACGATGGCAGAAATTGTAGAACGTTACGGCTTTCGGCCAAACCGTGCTGGCGTGATTCACTGTCCGTTCCACCAGGGTGATAAAGGGGCATCGATGAAAATCTACAAGAGGGACTATCACTGCTTCGGGTGCGGAGCCCACGGGGACCAGATTGATTTCGTAGCACATATGGATGGGCTATCGTTCCGAGAAGCGTTCATCAGCCTTGGTGGAACCTATGACGACCAGGACCGTGAGGAAGTTCGGGAGAAGATTAAAAGAGCTGAACAGGCCAGAGCCGAAAAGAAACGCTGGGAAGAACATTTGTGGAGAAATATCCGGATCGTCAGTAACTATATAACAGCCCTGCGAAACGGAATTGAATATTTTCAACCGCTGTCAGACGAATGGTGTTTTTGCCAAAACGAATTGCCATATCAGCTGCATTTGTATGATGTATTGATGGCAAAAATGGGAAGGAGGTGAGTTGTAAAATTGAAAGTCATGAGTGAGTATGACGAAAAAAGCATCCTGGAAACGTCGGTTTTTGATGAGTTGTTTGAGATCAAGGATGAGTGTGACCGGGCAGATATGCTGGTTGCATTGCGGGACCGGGCAGAAGAGCTGGGGAAGAAGTGCTTGAAAGACTTCAAGTCCAAATATGCGGCGTATCTGGAGCGGAAGAAACGACTGGATCAAGAGAAAAAAAGCAGGGCAACAGCAGAAATCCCGGATCAAATGACGCAATTCGGCTACTTCGAAGATGGAAAAGAGTTGCGGTCCGGGCGGTGGGCCGCCGGGATGGACGGCGTGTGGTTGATGAAAGACTACAACGAACGGATTGCCTGCTATCATCCGATTTTGATCACACAGCTTTTGAAAAATATTGAGACGAAAAAGCAGAAAGTCAAGCTGGCATACTATGTAGCTGGCGAATGGTCGGAGATCGTCGTAGATAAAGGGCTGATATCCTCCGCAAGTAAGATCACCGCTCTGGCGGAATATGGAATCAATGCGACATCCGAAAATGCAAAGGACCTGGTTCGGTATCTGATGGATCTTGAAAATTTGAATCCAGACCTCATTGAACGTAAAATTTCCACCAGCAAACTTGGTTGGGTTGGCGGGGAGTTTATCCCTTATGGTCTTGACGTCGAATTTGACAGTAAGGAGCGATTTTCAGAACTGTATGAGTCTGTAGAGGAGACTGGTGATTACAATGCCTGGATGAGCTGTATAAAGGCTGTCAGACGGTCTGGCAGAAAAGAACCGCTGGTGTATTTATCAGCCAGTTTTGCCAGCATCCTACTTGAAATGCTGAATTTGCCCTCTTTTGTAGTGAATCTGTGGGAAGAGACTGGAAAAGGAAAGACTGTATCTATGATGGTGGCGGCATCGGTATGGGGGAATCCGAAAGTTGGAAAATTCATCACGGATGTGTCATCGACAGGTACATCTATGGAGGTACGGAGTGATGTGTTGAATAACCTGCCGTTGTTTGTTGATGATTTGAGTAAACTCAAGGAGTCCTACAAGGACCAGTTCACAGATCTGATCTACGCCTGGTGCTCTGGAAAAGGTAAGGACCGGTCAGATCAGAATCTGGGCATGCGAAAATCATGCACATGGAACAATATCACGATGACCAGTTTTGAACGTCCTTTGGCTACGGAAAACATGCGTGGAGGAGCAATAAACCGAATCCTGGATTTTCAGATGGAACCTGGGGCGGTATTCACGAAGGAAACCGGTAATGCGACGGTATCGGTTATCACGAAAAATTACGGATTTGGTGGAAAGATTTTCGTCCAACTGGTAAAAGAGATGGGTGCAAAAAAGATTCGGGAGTTGCAGCAGGCCTGGTTGGAGGTGATTGACAAGTGGTGTCGGGATAACAACGAGCAAAAAGAGGATAAACAGAAATTGCCATTGAGTATCCTCATGGCCGCCGATCAGATGATCGAGCAGAACATTTTTCATGACGGCATAAATCTGGATTTCTTGTGGTGTGTGAAGCAGTTGAAGGGCGCGGACGATGTCTCGGAGAATCAGCGAGCCTATGATGCCATTATGGATGAGGTCATGATCCATGCTATGAATTTCTGGGGCGGCGGTGCTACCGGAAATGGAAGTGATTCAATATCTTTCAACTCTGGGGAGTTCTGGGGGAGTATTAAGGCTGGATATGTGTACATAGTTCCAAAGAAATTCGATGAAATTGCCGAGAGAAACAATTTTTCCTCCAGGGCGTTTACCAGATGGGCAGATTCGAAGGGGTTACTGCTTCATGATAAAGACAAGTTTCAGAAAACAGCCCGGTTATTGACCTTTTCTGCACAAAAATACTATGCAATTAAGGCTCGGGAGGAACAAGAGGAGTAACAAACGGGTAACTGACAGGTAACTAGCGGTCTAATAATTATAGCGATTAAAAGAAATAAGACAGACAATAACAGATAAAAACTTTGAATTTAACTGCTGTTTTCGCACAATTTAAGACCATGTTACCTATGTTACCTCTGTTACCTGTTTTTTGAAGTGGTATATAGGGTATATATTTTTGTGAAACACGAAAAAAATGAAAAGTTAAAAAAATAGAAAAACATGTAGGTAACACAGGTAACAGGTAACAAGATATTAAAAAAGCCAGTATTTATGCGGGTTTGCTGGATTTACTGTTTTTGAAAAATCAGGTAACAAAGAGGTATCAATGAGGTAACAACGAGGTATCAACATGGCAGGAGTAAAAAAGAAGGATATACCAAACGAAGCAGAAATGTTTGTCATGTTATGGGAATTAACAAAAGATTTCTGGATTCCAGAAGATACAGATGAATATTACAGACAATTTAATGAAAGAGCAAATGAAATAGTAAATAAAACACATTCAGAACTCGGAAAATACTTAATACTTACATTGTCTGAGTATTTTGATAAAAAATTTGCAGCACAATCTGGAGAGATACGGAAGTTGAAAGAAGGTGAAAGAAATGGGAACAGTATCAAATGCAACGCCCCTGGATGATCGGGCAATACTGGAAATATGTCTGATGTACAGAAATGGGAGAAAACTTAGGGATATTCGGAACGCATTTCATATTTCGTACAACCGGCTGAAAAAGATTCTGGAAGAACAGGGCGTGGAAAGAAAAGTAGCGCCAAGCAGGGGCACGCCACTGAAGGAGGATGCACCGGCGGATGTGCCGGATGAATATTGGGGCATTCCGATATACATCCTGGAGGACTGGGATGTAGCATGTATGATTCTGACCGGGGAAAAGATAATTCCTACAAGGATGAAAAAGAGGTTTTGCCGTGGAAAAATTCCGGGATGCGTCATTCTGGACTGGCTGGAGAAGAACCAGGGCTACAAATGGAAAAAGCCGGTGATCAGGAAGAAAAGGGGCGATGCATAATGCAGGATTTTGCCAAAACAGGAAGGGGCGACTACAATGCAGGATTTCCCATGTAAGAACTGCCAGAAACGCTATGTAGGCTGTCACGGGACATGTAGCGAATATTTGCTGGCTCAGACAGAAAACACCCGCAAAAGGGCATATACGAACGCACAGAAGCGAATCAGCCGGGATGAAGCGGCAGTGACGGTGGAACACATCCGGAAGTTGAGGGAAGGACGATATCCCGGGAAGGTGTTTAGGAGTGTGAAGAAATAGGAGGCAGAAAAATGACAGAAATCAGAGTGGTATGCAGAAATGAAGAAGAGGAAGCAAAGGTTCTTGAGATCGCAGAAAAAGAAGGGTATGCATGGAACAAAAATGTGAAAACAACAAGTTATCCGGTCAAAATTTGGATGTGTAAAGAACTGTACCGGTGTACTGCGGAAGATGAGGAACCTAGTACCGACCAGGATTCCATTGGCAACTACAACATTGATCACGCAAAGCTGTGCGAAATCAGCCAGGAAGCAAAGAACAAAATCATCCTGGATTTCATGAAAAAGTGGCATGAAATCAGAAGGGGATGCGCTGGACGATCATGTGTGAATTGTAAATTCCATCAGTTTATCGGCGAGGACATGATCTGCAAATTATGTGATGCAGGTGATGTAGGAGACGAAGAAAGATTCTTTAACACTGTAAAATTGTTGATCGATGTAGTAGCATCCGGTGATGTACGCATCTTGCAACTTACGCCGAATGAGGCAGTAGAAGTAATCAGAAAAGAAATCAAGTCATTGCACGGAAAAGAAGATGATGAGACGAAGGGACGCATTGAGGCATTAAAAATGGCCGTGAGGGCACTGGAGGAAAAGGAAAATGGATTTAGAGCAAAAGGCGATTGAGCGCATCAGACTGGCGTCTGAAATGTCATTGCAGCACTATAAGCAACCGTTGATATGCACATATTCCGGCGGGAAAGATTCAGATGTCATGCTGGAACTGTTCAGACGGTCTGGTGTACCGTTTGAGGTTCAGCATAGCCTGACTACAGCGGATGCACCGCAGACAGTAAGACACGTCAAGAAAGTGTTCAGAGATTTGGAACTGAAGGGCGTAAAAGCAACAGTGAGTCATCCGGTATATAAAGGTGAACGTACATCAATGTGGAGGCTGATTCCGCAGAAGAAAATGCCGCCAACCAGGTTCGTAAGATATTGCTGCAAGGTGCTAAAAGAAAATAATGGAAATGGAAGGTATATAGCAACAGGAGTCCGATGGGCTGAAAGCACAGCAAGAAGCAGGCGTTCAGAATTTGAGAAGATGGGGAAAAATAAAAAAGAAGCGGAACATTTTTCAACTGTTATGCTATTAGAAGACAATGGTGCAAAACGGCGGATGACAGAAATGTGCATGCAGAAACGGAAAATGATTGTAAATCCAATTATCGACTGGGAAAACGCAGATATTTGGAAATATATCGAATCAGAAAAAAATGAAACATGTGATCTGTACAAGTGTGGTTATGACCGTGTTGGCTGCATTGGCTGCCCGCTTGCTGGGAAGAAACGTTGGAAAGAGTTCAGGGACTTTCCGACATACGAAAGAGCATATAAAAAAGCGTTTGAAAGGATGCTGGAAGAGTTAAAAAAGACTGGAAAATCCATTAAATGGAAAAATGCAGAAGAAGTGTTTCTATGGTGGATGGAAGACGAAAATGTAGAAGGGCAAATGTCATTCTGGGATTTCCCGGAAGTGATACCGGAGGAGATGAAAAATGGGAAATAGCATTTTAAAATACCCTGGAAGCAAATGGAGGATTGCAAAGCAAATTGTGGAACTGATTCCACCACACCGAAGCTACCTGGAGCCTTTCTTCGGCTCCGGTGCGGTGCTTTTCTCAAAACATCCGTCACCGATTGAAACAATCAATGACATAGACGGCGATGTGGTGAATCTCTTCCGGTGCGTTCGGGAACATCCGGTGGAGCTGTCCCGGGAAGTGAAATTGACGCCATATGCCCGAGAAGTGTATGAGGGTTCCTGCAGGGCAGCAGGCGATGAGAGTGAACCGGTTGAAAAAGCACTGAATTTCCTGGTCCGCTGTTGGCAGGCGTACGGCTGCCACACGAACGATAAGAAGGTAGGATGGAAAAACGATGTACAAGGTCGAGAAAAAGCCTATGCCCTGCTGGATTGGTGCGGGCTGCCGGAAAGAATCATTGATACTGTAGACAGGCTGAAACATGTTCAGATCGAGAACCGACCGGCGTTAGAAGTCATTCGGCGATTCAATTATGAGAATGTGTTTATGTATCTTGATCCACCGTATGTTCTTAGCAGCAGAGTGGAAAAAAAGGAACAGTACAAAAATAAAATGACCGATCAGGATCACGAAGAACTGTTGAAAGAATTGTTGAACAGCAGGGCGAAAATCATGATCTCTGGATATGAATCGGATATGTACAATGACTATTTGCATGACTGGGAGAAAAGAACATTTTTGAGTCATACACAGATGGGGAAACGAAGGCAGGAAGTAGTCTGGATGAACTATGAGACAGATAAGCAGATAAAATTGGAGTTGTGAGGTGAGGAAAAATGACTGAGAAATACAAAACATGCTTGCACAGCACCGGTCACATCTATCAAACCCTAGTGGAAGTCTACCCGGGATGTCCGAGAATGTATATGATCGCCGGGACGATGTACAGCGACAAGGAGAAGTGCAAAGAGTGCAGGAGTTGGAAAAGGAGGGCTAAGAAATGAAGAGATTGACAACAGATAAAAATGCATCAGAAATGTCAATGATCGAGTTGGCACATAACAGCTGCTATGCAGACAAAGAACGAAGGGCAAGATACAGAGACTATGAGTTAGATATCGATGCCAGAGATCTGGCCAAAATGCTCATTGATGGTATGTGCAATGAAGATTTAAGCAGCATGACAGATGAAGAATTCGATAATTACATTAAAGAAATGTTAGCGGATGGAATGAATAGCCAGATAGGTCTTATTGCGTTGTTTTATCGTAATGTGTGGGCTATGGCTGACTTGCGGGAAAAACTGGCAGACTACGAAGACACCGGCATGACGCCCGAACAGATCAAAGAGATGCAGATTGACTGGGTGGCTATGAAGGCAGCGTGGCTCAGGTGGATCCCGGTTACGGAAAGACTGCCGGAAGAACGTGATTCGATTTTTGCAAAATTCAAGGGAACGGACAACTGGAAAAGAGGAATGTTTGAAAAAACATCCAAATATGTAATCGCTACAGTTGTGTATGACGATGGGACAATTCTTACAGAAAGGGCACATACTACAGACGGGATATGGAAAACAGAAAGTCCGGTTCTTGGTGGAAAAGTAATCGCATGGATGCCGTTTCCGGAGCCGTATAAGGAATAGCATGTACGACCATGGCGCTGAGGTGCGAACGTCAATTGAGCAAGTATCCGAAATAATTGAACGTGAAGAAATATGTGAACTAAGTCGGGCTGTAACAAACATTCCTCCAGGATGATTACCGCCCTGGAGGAAGTAACTGGGAAGGAGAACAGATGAACGAGAAAAAAAGAAGTGTACTGGGGTTAAGACCGGGTGACAAAGTGATATTAAATTTGCCACGATACAAAGAGTTTTCGAAAGAATTCGCATATCAGAAGAAAAAGGTAAAAGCCACCGTCGTGGCAATATATCCGCACTGCATCCACTTTGAAACGGAATTTGGATATTCAGTATCGCCGGCAATCATGGTTGCAAAAGAAATGATTACTGGCGTAGAATACCACGGCAGATGTCCCGGAGAAGAACGGGTTGTGAATACGAGGGTGAGAAGAAGGATCAAGAAGGGATGGAAGGTATATGAGTAGTGATGGGAGCGGTATTGGTGAGAACATAAGAAGAGCAAGGAAAGCGGTGGGGATGACGCAGGTTGGACTTGCGGATATGGCTGGAGTGAGTATCGGATCAATCCAGGGATATGAACAAGAAAGGCACATACCCAAAGGCGTTAATTTGAGAAAAATAGCGTCAGCACTTGGCGTACGCTATTCGGAATTGGATTCGAATGTGCTGGAGAATGATGCTGATCTGATGAATCAAGCTTTTACCCGTGGCTATCAGGCAGGATATGAGGCTGCAAAGCGGGAAGCATTTGAGCGTATGCAGGCATTTTTGAAGACAGATGCCAAATAATTATTCAGATGATCATGACATATGCAGAAAGGAGTGACGCCGATGGAGAATGCAAAGTTCCAGCAGGACACAGTGGCAATCAATGAATTGCGAATAGAACTGGACAGGCTCATTGATTTACGGGACAGAATTCTGAATCTGGAAGAAAGAATTCGTAACGGAGAGAAAGAGTTAAGACGCATGGAGCAATTTGAATATCCTTGGGCGGACGTGGTGCAAGGGAGCAGACCGGATCTGACAATCGGACCGATTGCAGTAAGAGGAATCCCAGTAACTGAAATCGACCGAAAGCGAAACATCCTGAGAACACAGAGAAGCCACCTCGCAGCCTTGGAGGAACAGTTAGACGAACAAACACATGTCGCAGAGTTTCTGGGGCGGAGTAGGCAATGAAAAGTAATATTATAACCCAAAGCAGAAATTTGCCAAAATTATCGATTGATTTGTCCCGAAAAAAATGATACAATTACAATGGCAGTTGGTGTAGGAAAATATAAGACATTAAAAAATAATGTTTTATATTTTGATGAATAACTGTTTGGGTTTCCTTAATCTTTCATTTCACCTCCAATGATAAATATTGGAACTGTATAATTTGATATTGCATTGCACTGTGAACAAAACATGGGGCATTCGGTGCGATAACATATTATTTTATACAGTTCCGATGATGGAACATAGCTCAGCGGGTAGAGCAACTGGCTTATATCCAGCGTGTCGAAGGTTCGAGTCCTTCTGTTCCAATTCAGCAAGGTAAGAGTGCAGCCTTACTGAACTCCAAAAAGCTTACATTTTTCTTTTGCAAGTAACTTGCAACGGCACGATGACCGCCGTGGGAGTGATCCTCAAGTGTTATCACAACGGAACGTTTCCCCAAGTGGGAGGGAGCATGAGCCACTGTAAAGCGAGCCGCCGGTTCGAATCCGGGCGTTCTGACTGGGATATTATACATCCTATATTTTTCATAATTTCTCCCTTTGTTTTGTAGACCTGCGAGTAAAATCATGGGTCTATATTTTTACAAGGGGTGTAAAGATTGACCGGAGCAACTACCATTCGCTCAGGGCATTCCACCAGCACAGCAAGACCGGAGGCGAATCAAATGTTGAGATCATGTAAATACTGCGGAAAAATTCACGATACAAAATTTAACTGCGGAAAACGTCCGGTACAGATTCGGAACAGTGCAATTGATAAGTTCCGCCACGCCGGTGCCTGGGAAAAGAAAAGTCTTGAGATCAGAGAACGAGATCATTTCCTATGCCAGGCATGCATCAGAAATCTGCCTGGGACAATCCGGAAATTGAATTATGACAATCTGTCTGTGCATCATGCAGTGCCAATCTGCAAAAACTGGGATGCCAGATTGGATAATAACAATCTGATAACCTTATGCTCTGTGCACCACGAGATGGCTGAATCAGGGCAGTTAACGTTAAAGACGATAAGGAACATTATTGATGAGCAAAACAGCCGTATAGACCCCCCGGAGGGTGCCACAG
>ERZ1034913.924-NODE-924-length-19927-cov-15.027677_pt1 | contig 19927 bp, 18 predicted proteins | sample MGYA00520697_ERZ1034913 | MGnify/ENA primary metagenome ERZ1034913 (study PRJEB33766, sample SAMN09781786) | gut metagenome | biome: gut microbiome | host: Homo sapiens | place: Madagascar | study: EMG produced TPA metagenomics assembly of the PRJNA485056 data...
CTGATCAGACTTCGGTGTTGAAGTAGCGCTTCAGCAGGCCCTCGAAGCCACGGCCGTGGCGGGCCTCGTCCTTTGCCATCTCATGGACGGTGTCGTGGATGGCGTCCAGATTCAGAGCCTTTGCCTTCTTGGCCAGGTCCATCTTGCCGGCACAGGCGCCGCACTCGGCCTCGGCACGCATCATCAGGTTCTTCTTGGTGCTGTCGGTGACAACCTCGCCCAGCAGCTCGGCAAAACGGGATGCATGGTCAGCTTCCTCATAAGCATAGCGCTTGTAAGCCTCGGCGATCTCGGGGTAGCCCTCACGCTCGGCCACACGAGCCATAGCCAGATACATGCCGACCTCGCTGCACTCGCCCTCAAAGTTTGCGCGCAGACCGTCCACGATCTCCTGCGGCACGCCCTCGGCCTTGCCGATGCCCACCACATGCTCGGTGACGTAGGTGTTGCCGGTCTTTTCCACAAATGCAGAGGCCGGAGCCTTGCAGACGGGGCACTGAGCCGGGATCTCGCCTTCAGCAATATAACCACAAACGGTGCAAACATATTTCTTCATAAGAATAGACCTCCATCATTCTCTGTTTTTCTTTTGACCGAAGCAGCGGTGTTGGTACTCACCGGCGCTTCTCATGGCTCTATTATAGCGAATGATTCCTAGTTAGTCAAGGATAATTTTAAGAATAATTCCTACTTTTAAAAATCTGGCAGGGTCACTAAAAACATGGTCCGAATTTTAGTTTATTTGCCCCATGCACCCTTTCTGCGCCTCTGCGAACCCAGCAGAAAAGCCGCCCTGCAGTGCGCAGAGCGGCTTTCGCGGTTTGTACTATTATAGTATAGATATCAGACCTGCAGGTTGCTGCTGGAAGCGGCCTCGGCACCGTCGGCAGCGTCGAATTCGTAGTCGTTGCCCGGCAGGATGGCGTTGAGCAGGATGCCTGCGATGGCAGCCACAGCCAGACCGGACAGGTTGATGGTGACGCCTGCGATGGCAAAGCTGACGCCGCCCACCGAGTTGAAGCCCAGGGCGCACACCAGAATGACAGCAGCCACGATCAGGTTGCGGCTGTTGGTGAAGTCCACGCGGTTCTCGACCACGTTGCGCACACCGATGGCGGAGATCATGCCGTACAGCACGAAGCTGATGCCGCCGATGATGCCGGTGGGGATGGTGTTGATGACGGCCTCAAACTTGGGGCTGAAGCTCAGGATGATGGCCAGCACAGCGGCGATGCGGATGACGAGGGGGTCGTAAATTTTGCTCAGAGCGAGCACGCCGGTGTTCTCACCGTAGGTGGTGTTGGCCGGGCCGCCCAGCAGGCCGGCCATGGTGGTGGCCAGACCGTCGCCCAGCAGGGTGCGGTTCAGGCCGGGGTCATTGATGTAGTTGTGGCCGACGGTGGCGCTGATGGCGGCGATGTCGCCCACATGCTCCATCATGGTTGCCAGAGCGATGGGGATGATGGTGAACAGTGCGCTGATGAACTCGGGGCTGCCGTCGATGGCGAACAGGCCCATGGCTTCCTTGTGCAGGGGGATGCCGATCCAGGCTGCCTCAGAGATGCGCTGGAAGTCCACGGCACCGGTGACCAGAGCCACCGCGTAGGACACCAGCACACCGATCAGGATGGGCAGGATCTTGACCATGCCCTTACCCCAGATGTTGCAGATAATGACCACGCCCAGTGCCACAAAGGCCAGCAGCCAGTTGGCTTGGCAGTTGGTGATGGCAGAAGGTGCCAGGATCAAACCGATGGAGATGATGATGGGGCCGGTGACCACCGGCGGGAAGAACCGCATGATGCGGCGGATGCCAAAGGTGGAGATGAGCAGGCTGGCCACCAGATACACCAGACCGGAGAAAGCGACGGCGGCACAGGCGTAGGGCAGCATCTTGGTGTTGGCCACGGTCAGGTTACCGTCTGCGTCCGCCAGCATGGGGGCCACGATGGAGAAGCCGCCCAGGTAAGCGAAGGAGGAGCCCAGGAATGCGGGCACCTTCTTTTTGGTGATGAGGTGGAACAGCAGGGTGCCCAGACCCGCGCACAGCAGGGTGGTGGAAACGCTCAGGCCGGTGAGCAGCGGCACCAGCACCGTTGCGCCGAACATGGCAAACATGTGCTGTACGCCCAGGATGAACATGCGGCCCGCGCCCAGCTGGCGCGCGTCGTAAATGCCTTTGGAGTAGTCGATTTTTTCACTCATGAGTTTTTCTGCCTCCTACAGAACTTCCCAGCCCAAAAAAAGAGGCACCGCCGTTGTTCAAACGGCAATGCCTCTGAAATTTGGGAACAATGATTCCGCCCGGAAAATGGAAAAAGCTGTGCAGCGCAGTCGGTGATTCGTGTGCAGCATGGTGCTCTCCCCCTTTCCTTCAGGCTCTTTCCAAACAAGACTGCCGCCCAAAGCCCCGCAAAAGGCCGCGGGCAGTCTTTCTTGTGATTATAGCAGACTTTTTGCCGCTTCGCAACTGTTTTGGGCAATTCTCTTGGATTTCCAGCCCGGAAGTTTTGCGCCGCTCTCTTGCAATCCGGGCCAAAGCGCACTATAATAGAACCTGCTGCAATTTCCTACTATTATAATGTGTATCTCAGGAGGATCTATGATCTATCTGGATTATTCCGCGAACACGCCGGTGGATGAAGCCGTGCTGGCGCGGTTTTGTGAAATAGAACGCCATTGCCCGGGCAATGCCAACTCCCGCCATGCGGCCGGTGCCGCCGCCAAGGCCGCCATCGACGAGGCCACCCAGAGCATCGCCCGCAGCCTGGGGGTGCAGCCCGCCGAGATCATCTATACATCCGGTGCCAGCGAGGCCAACAACTTTGCCATCAAGAGCATCGCCCGGCTGGAGCGTCACCACGGCAAGCACATCATCTCCACCCCGCTGGAGCATTCCTCGGTGAGCGGCAGCCTGACCGCTTTGCAGGAGCAGGGATACGAGATCGACCTTGTGGACATCAAGCAGGACGGCACGGTGGATCTTGACCACCTGAAAGAGCTGCTGCGGCCGGACACCATTCTGGTGGCGGTCACCGCCGTGGACAGTGAGCTGGGCGTGGTGCAGCCGGTGGCGGAAATCGCGGAACTTCTGAAAGACCGCCCCCACTGCCATTTTCATGTAGACGCCACCCAGGCCGTGGGCAAGCTGCCGGTTTCTTTCGACGGCATCGACACCATGAGCCTGACCGCTCATAAGTTCTACGGGCTGAACGGCATCGGCGTGCTGGTCAAGCGCCGGGGCCTTGCGCTGGAGCCCCTCATCCACGGCGGCGAAAGCACCACCATCTACCGCAGCGGCACGCCCACCGTGGCACTGGCCTGCTCGCTGGCGCTGGCACTGGACAAGGCCGTGACCGAGCTGCCCGCCCGGGTGGAACACATCCGCGCCCTGAACGCCCGCCTGCGCACCGAGCTGGCCAAGTACCCCAAGGTGCGCATCAACAGCCCGGAGCACGCCGTGCCGCAGATCTTGAACCTGAGCGTGCAGAATGTGAAGGGCACCGTGTTCCAGCGAGAGCTGGACGCCAAAGGCCTGTGCGTCTCGGTCAAATCGGCCTGCTCGTCGGACGGCCTGCCCTCCCGGGCGGTGTTCGCCGTGAGCCATGACCGGCGCAACGCCCTGTCCTCGTGGCGCATCAGCCTGAGCCACCTGACCACCGAGGATGAGATCACCGGCTTTCTGCAGGCGTTCGATGCCTGTTACAACGCCCTGACCCAATAAAGAGGAGTATTATGAAGCGAGATTTGGAACCCTATCAGCTGATCGAACGCAGCATCATCAAAAAGTACCGGAAAGAACTGTGGACGCCTTTCATCGTGGCGGTCAAGCGCTACGAGCTGGTGCAGGCAGGTGACCGCATTGCCGTGTGTATCTCCGGCGGCAAAGACTCCATGTTGATGGCAAAGCTCATGCAGGAACTGCAGCGCCACAGCGATGTGCCCTTTGAACTGGTGTTTCTGGTGATGGACCCCGGCTACAATGAGATCAACCGCCAGAAAATTGAGAGCAATGCAGAGCTTTTGCACATCCCGGTGACCATCTTTGAAAGCAACATTTTTGCCGTGGCCAACAACACCGACAAGAACCCCTGCTATCTCTGCGCCCGGATGCGCCGCGGCCACCTGTACAGCAAGGCCAAGGAACTGGGCTGCAACAAGATCGCGCTGGGGCACCACTTCAACGATGTGATCGAAACCACCGTTATGAGCATGTTCTACGGCTCCCAGCTGCAGGCCATGCCGCCCAAGCTCCACAGCACCAGCTTCCCCGGCATGACGCTGATCCGGCCCATGTACTGCATCCGGGAGGAAGATATCCTCGCGTGGAAGCGCTACAACGAGCTGGAATTCATCCAGTGCGCCTGCCGCTTTACCGAAAACTGCACCATGTGCGACAACGGCGGCGGCGGTTCCAAGCGGCAGGAGGTCAAGACCCTGCTGCGCCGCCTGAAGCGCGACAACCCCAACATCGAGAACAGCATCTTCCGCAGCATCCACGCCGTGGCGCTGGACACCATGCCGGGCTACAAGTCCGAGGGCGTGGAGCACAGCTTCCTCGAACGGTTCAACGCCATGGAATCCCACGAAGAAGATTAAACCGTCCCTTTTCACCGCTCTCCCCTGCCCCTTCCGGGCGCGGGAGGGCGGTTTTGTTTTTGGCAGAGTGTCCGGAAACGCACCGTCCGTTTCGTGCAGAGCACCAAAGATTTTGCCATTTCTTGACAGTGTTCCCAAAGCGCGGTATCGTTGGGGCAGATAGGAAAGGAGTGGCATCCATGAATTCAAATCCTGCACTTGCCCACATCAGCGAGGATAAAGCCCGCGCACAAACCGTCTATGAGCACCTTTCCGGCACAGCTGACCTGGCCGGAGAGTTTGCCGCACCCTTCGGCGCAACGGAGGAAGCCCGCTTCGCCGGCTGGCTGCATGATATCGGCAAATACAGCACTGCCTTCCAGAAACGGCTGCTGGAAGACGGCCCCCGGGTGGACCACGCCACCGCCGGGGCGCGGGAAGCCATGCACTGCCGCCCGCCGCACCCGCAGGCGGCCTTTGCCGTTGCGGGCCATCACACCGGCCTGCCGGACGGCGGCAATCAGCGGAATGCGGACCCGGAGGACGGCACCCTGTTCGGCCGCCTGAAAAAGCCCGTGGAGCCTTACGGCGGCTGGCAGGAAGTGCCCCTGCCGCAAAGTGCCCCGCCCGCCTGGGCCAACCGCGACCTGCTGGATTTTGCCTTCTTCACCCGGATGCTCTACTCCTGCCTGGTGGACGCAGATTTTCTTGATACCGAGACCTTCATGAACGGCCGGGCCGCGCCCCGCGGCGGCGGCGAGGGCATCCCCGCCCTGCTGGAAAAGGCCCGGACACAGGCAGAGCGCTATCTTTCCGGCAAGGCGGCTTCCCCGGTGGGGCAGCCGCGCAACGCCGTGCTGCAAGCCTGTCTGGACAAAGGGGCCCACGGGCCGCAGGGGCTCTACACCCTCACTGTGCCCACCGGCGGCGGCAAGACCTTTGCGTCGCTGGCCTTCGCGCTGGAGCACGCCGCCGCGCAGGGCATGAAGCGGGTGATCTACGTCATCCCGTATATGTCCATCATCGACCAGACTGCCGCAAACTTCACAAAGCTTCTGGGGGAGGAAAACGTTCTTGCGGATTATTCCAGCGCCGAATACAAGACCACCAACACCGAAGACCTGACACCCGCCCAGTACCGCCAGCTGCTGGCCAGCGAAAACTGGGATGCGCCGGTCATCGTCACCACCGCCGTGCAGTTTTTCGAGTCGCTCTATGCCAACCGCAGCAGCCGCTGCCGCAAGCTGCACAACATCGCTGACAGCGTGATCATTTTTGACGAGGCACAGACTCTGCCGCTGGACTCCCTCAAGCCCTGCATCAGCGCCATTGCCCAGCTGGTGCAGCATTACCACGCCACCGCTGTGCTGTGCACTGCCACCCAGCCTGCGCTGGAATCCCTTTTCAAGGAATTTGCCCCGGAACTGCGGATGCAGGAGATCAGCCCGGACACGGAAACGCTCTATGAGACCCTCCGCCGCACGACCATCCGGGACATTGGCACGCTGCCGCAGGAAGAACTTGCAGCACAGCTGGCCGCCCTGCCGCAGGTGCTGTGCGTGGTGAACCGCCGCAAGACGGCGCAGGAACTGTATGCTGCCCTGCCCGAAGAAGGCAGTTTCTGCCTGACCACCCTGCTGTGCGCCGCAGACCGCCGCCGCCAGCTGGACGAGATCCGGCAGCGGCTGGCGGACGGCCTGCCCTGCCGGGTGGTGTCCACCTCGCTGATCGAGGCCGGTGTGGACGTAGACTTCCCCGCCGCCTACCGGGAGCAGTGCGGGCTGGACTCGCTGCTGCAGACCGCCGGGCGCTGCAACCGCGAAGGCCGCCGCAGCGCGGCAGAGAGCAAGGTGTACTGCTTCCGGCTGGAAGGCTGCGCGGTGCCGCAGATGCTGCACCAGCATGTGCACGCCCTGCAGTATGCCGCCCGCTGCCATGAAAATGACTATGCGCAGCTCAACACCCCGGATGCCATCCGCACTTATTTTCAGGAGCTTTACTTTGCACGGGGTGCCGAGGCACTGGACAAAAAAGGCATTCTGGATGCGTTCCGCCACGGCATTTCCGGCTGTCAGTTCCCGTTTGCGCAGGTGGCCACGGAATTCCAGCTGATCGAAACGCCCACCCGCACGGTCTATCTGCCCATCGGCGAAGGGGAAGCACTCTGTGCCCAGCTGCGCAGCGGCATGGTCAGCCGCAGTTTGTACCGCCGTCTGGGCACCTACAGCGTGGCCTGCTATGCCCCGCAGTTTGAAAAGCTGGACGCTGCCGGGGCGCTGGAACTGCTGCCAGAAGGCAGCGCCATCCTGACGGACCTGAACCAGTACAGCGCCAAAACCGGCCTTGCGCTGGACGCGGAGACCGGCATTGGCCTGTTTTTCTGAGAAAAAACAGCTGAAAACAGATAGAAGTCCTGTGTATCGGACTTTTGTTCCGGTAGAATACAGACAAAGAGAGAAGCGGCCGGGCAGCTTCTTCCTTTGCGGGCATCTGCGCTGCACTCCCCATTTTGCGTCACATACGCCAAACAAATTGACAGCTGTCTGCCTGTATGCCAAGATAACGCCAAAGACCTTTTTCATGAAGCTTGAAACAGAAAGGAGTGAACGTTATGGCTAAGACAAGTTCCTGCCAGACTGCACGACCGGATTCAGAAAGGAGGCGGTACCCATGTCAATGCTGATCGAAGTGTGGGGCGATTACGCCTGCTTCAGCCGGCCCGAGATGAAGACAGAGCGCGTGAGCTACGACATCATCACGCCGTCGGCGGCAAGAGGGTTGGTGGAAGCGATCTATTGGCACCCGGGCATGAAGTACCATATTGATCGTATCTATCTGCTGAACCCGGTGCGGTTCACCAACATCCGCCGCAACGAGGTCAAATCCACCCTGCTTTCCTCGGCGGCGCTCAGTGCGGCCAAGGGCGGTGCCGCGCCGGTGCTGTACACCTCGGCAGACATTCAGCAGCGGGCCGCGCTGGTGCTGCAGGATGTGCACTACGTCATCGAGTGCCACTTTACCATGACGGACAAGGCCGCACCCGGCGATAATCCCGGCAAGTTCCAGGACATCCTGCGGCGGCGGCTGAACAAGGGCCAGTGCTATCACCAGCCCTGTTTCGGCTGCCGGGAGTTCCCGGTCAACTTCCGCGAGTGGCACGCCGGGGAGCCCATCCCCGCCCTGCCCGTCACGCAGGACCTGGGCTTCATGCTCTACGACCTGGACTACGCGGACCCGGAAAACATCCAGCCCCAGTTCTTCCGGGCAAAGCTGGTGGACGGCGTGCTGGACTGCCGGAATGTGGAGGTGTTCACATGATCCTGCAAGCATTGACCGCCTACTATGAGCAGCTTTTACGGCAGGGCAAGATCGCCGCACCCGGCTGGGATGGTCATTTTAAGGTAAGCTATGAGCTGCGTCTGAATGACGCCGGGCAGCTGGTGGATGTCGTGGACCTGCGCGTCAGCGAGACCAAGGGCAAAAAGACGGTCATCGTCCCCCGGGAGCTGCGGGTACCCGCCCACGTCAAGCGTACCGTCGGCATCGCTGCCAACTTTTTGTGCGACAATTCGTCCTATCTTCTGGGTGCAGATGAAAAGGGCAAACCGGACCGCGCCAAACAGTGCTTCGAGGCCTGTGCCCAGCTGCACCATAAATTGCTGGACGGCGTGGACGACCCCGCCGCAAAAGCCATTCTGGCTTATTTTGACAGCTGGGACCCGGCGCAGGCGGCAGAACATCCCCTGCTGAACGCAGAATGGAAAGACCTGACCGGAAACGCCAACCTGATTTTCGGTTACGAAGCGCCAGACCACCACCACATTCTCGCCAACGATGCCCCCGCCATTCAGGCGGCCTGGCAGGCCCACTATGGTACCGCAGACGCAGACGCCGCCACGATGCAGTGCCTGATCACCGGCAAGCAGGCCCCTGCCGCATTGGTGCACCCCGCCATCAAGGGCGTGATGGGTGCACAAAGCGCCGGTGCTGCGCTGGTCTCCTTCAACGCACCGGCCTTCTGTTCCTACGGCCACGAGCAGGGCGAGAATGCTCCCGTGAGCGAGTACGCCGCCTTTGCCTACACCACCGCCCTGAACCTGCTGATCGCAGACCGGAACCACTGCAAGCGGGTGGGTGACACCACCATCGTCTGCTGGGCCGAGAGTGCGGAGCCTGCGTATCAGGATGCGTTCAGCCTGTTCCTGTTTGGTGCAGAGGAAGCTTCCGACATCAAGGAAACGGATGTGCAGGCGGCGCTCAGGCGGCTGGCCGCCGGGCAGACCGTGCCGTTCCTTGAAAAAGAGCTTGCGCCGGATCAGCATTTTTATGTGCTGGGGCTGGCCCCCAACGCCGCGCGGCTTTCCGTGCGGTTCTTCTTGCGGGATACTTTTGGAACCTTTGCCCGGAACCTGCAAAAACACGCCGACGCACTGGAGATCACCCGCCCGGCCTATGATAACCGCAAAACGCTGTCCGTCTGGGCACTGGCCATGGAGACCGTCAACCGCAAGGAACGCAGCCCCTCCCCCGCACCGCAGCTGGCCGGTGACCTGCTGCGTGCCGTGCTGACCGGCGGGCGCTACCCCGCCACACTGCTCAACGGCGTGACGATGCGCATCCGCGCCGAGCAGGACGTGACCCGCGGGCGCGCCGCCATTCTGAAAGCCTATTATCTGCGCAATTCCCCCACCGATCTGAACAAGGAGGTCTTTACTGTGAGCCTGAACGAAACCACCAATGTGCCCTACATTCTGGGGCGGCTGTTCTCTGTGCTGGAAGCGGTGCAGAGCGATGCCAACCCCGGCATCAACACCACCATCAAAGACCGGTATTTCAACTCGGCCTGCGCCACCCCGGCTCTTGTGTTCCCCACCCTGCTCAAGCTGGCACAGAAACATTTGCAGAAGCTGCCGGACGGCAAGGCGGTCTTTTACAACAAGCAGATCACCGAGCTGGCCGCCCTTGTGCCGGAAAGCGGCTTCCCCGCCCGGCTGAGCCTGCCGGACCAGGGCAAGTTTGAGATCGGCTATTATCACCAGACCCAGAAACGCTTTGAGAAGAAAAACAAGGAGGAATAAACCATGTCTGAGCCCATCAAGAACCGCTACGATTTCGTCATTCTGTTCGACGTGGAAAACGGCAACCCCAACGGCGACCCGGATGCCGGCAACATGCCCCGCATCGACCCGGAGACCGGTTACGGCCTGGTGACGGACGTCTGCCTCAAGCGCAAGATCCGCAACTATGTAGAAACGTTGAAAGAGGATGAGGACGGCTACCGCATCTACATCAAAGACGGCGTGCCCCTGAACCGCAGCGATGCTGCAGCCCTGACCGCCTGCGGCCTTGCCCCGGACGAAGACCTGAAAAAGGCCAAGAGATCCGACCCGGACATCGACCGCAAACTGCGCGACTATATGTGCGCGAATTTCTATGATATCCGCACCTTTGGTGCCGTGATGACCACCTTTGTAAAGGGCGCGCTGAACTGCGGTCAGGTGCGCGGCCCGGTGCAGCTGAGTTTTGCCCGCTCGGTAGACCCCATCCTGCCGCAGGAAGTCACCATCACCCGCGTGGCCATCACTACCGAAGCCGACGCCGAAAAGAAGGGCACCGAGATGGGCCGCAAGCACATCGTGCCGTACGGCCTGTACCGCGCCGAGGGCTATGTTTCGGCCAATCTGGCCCGCAAGACCACCGGCTTCTCGGAAGACGACCTGCAGCTGCTGTGGCAGGCCATCCTGAACATGTTCGAGAATGACCACAGCGCCGCCCGCGGCAAGATGGCCGTGCGGGAGCTGATCGTGTTCAAGCACGATTCCGAACTGGGCAACGCCCCCTCTTACAAGCTGTTTGATGCCGTTAAAGTCCAGCGGAAGGAGGATGTCATCGCGCCCCGCAGCTATCAGGATTACACCGTTACCGTTGCGGACACCCTGCCGGACGGCGTGACCTGCGAGAGGTTCAACTGATGGACGCGCCGGACGACTACCTGCTGATGTCCGGCATCCAGCACTTTGCCTTCTGCCGCCGTCAGTGGGCATTGATCCACCTGGAGCAGCAGTGGGCGGAAAACCTGCGCACCACCGAAGGGCAGCTGGACCACGCCCGCTGCCACGACGACACCCAGACCGAGCGCCGCAAAGATCTGCTCATCACCCGGGGGATGCGGGTGGTCAGCCATCGGCTGCGGATGTCCGGCAACTGCGACGTGGTGGAATTTCGGGCCAGCGAGGCGGGCATTTCCTTGCAGAGTGCCCCCGGCTTCTGGCAGCCATATCCGGTGGAGTATAAACACGGGCACGCCAAGGAGACCGACGCCGACCGGCTGCAGCTCTGCGCCCAGGCCATGGCGCTGGAGGAAATGCTGGTGTGCCGCATCCCGGAAGGTGCGCTGTATTACTGCGAGACCAGGCGCCGGGAGGTGGTGCCGTTCACGGAAGAACTGCGCGCCGCCACCCAGCGCATGGCCGACGAAATGAACCAGTATTTCGCCCGCGGCTACACCCCCAAGGTGAAGCCCGGCAAGCACTGCAGCGCCTGCTCGCTGAAGGAGCTCTGCCTGCCCGTGCTCTGCCGGAACGCGGACGCAAAGGCCTATCTGCGCAGCCATCTGGACGAAGCGGCCACGGAGGTGACACCATGCGGCAATTCCTGAACACCCTGTTCGTGCTGAACGAAAGCGCCTACCTCTCGCTGGACGGCGAAAATGTGGTCGTCAGCTGCGACAAGGCCGAAGTCGGCCGAGTGGCACTGCACACGCTGGAAAGCATCCTCTGCTTCAGCTACGCCGGTGCCTCCCCCGCCCTGATGGGCAAGTGCGGCCGTCTGGGCATCGACCTGTGCTTTTTCTCACCGCAGGGGCGCTTTCTGGCCCGCACGGTGGGCGAGGAACGCGGCAATGTTCTGCTGCGGCAGACGCAGTATGAAATTTCGGCCAGCGAGGCCCGCAGCTGCGCCTACGCCCGCAATTTCATCCTGGGCAAGGTTTACAATGCCCGCTGGGTGCTGGAGCGTGCCACCCGCGACCACCCCCAGCGGGTGCCGGTGGAGCAGCTCAAGCAGACCAGCGCACAGCTGGCCGCCGCACTGCCGCTTTTGGAGACCTGCGAAGATTTAGAGCAATTGCGCGGTCTGGAAGGCGAAGCAGCGCAGCGGTATTTCGACCGGTTCCATGCGCTGATCCTGCAGCAGAAAGAGGATTTTGTTTTCACCTCCCGCAGCCGCAGACCGCCGCGGGACAACGTGAACGCGCTGCTGTCATTTGCGTATTCCCTGCTGGCCAACGACTGCGCCGCCGCGCTGGAAGGGGTCGGACTGGACCCTTATGTGGGCTTCCTGCACCGCGCCCGCCCCGGACGGCGCAGCCTGGCGCTGGACCTGATGGAGGAACTGCGTGCTGTCTACGCGGACCGGTTCGTGCTCTCCTGCATCAACCAGAAGGTCGTGAATGCGAAGCATTTTGAAAAGCAGGAAAACGGTGCCGTTCTGCTGACCGAGGACGGCCGCCGCGCCTTCCTGCACGCCTGGCAGCTGAAAAAGCGGGAGGTCATCACCCACCCTTTCCTGAAAGAAAAGCTCAGCTGGGGGCTTGTGCCCTATGTGCAGGCTCTGCTGCTGGCGCGGACTTTGCGGGGCGATCTGGACGTATATCCGCCGTTTTTCTGGAAGTGAGGTGCTGTTCATGCTGGTTCTCATCACCTACGACGTCAACACCGAAACGCCTGCAGGCCGCAAGCGCCTGCGCAAGGTGGCGAAGAAATGCGTCAACCACGGCCAGCGGGTGCAGAACTCGGTGTTCGAGTGCCTGCTGAACGCTTCGCAGTACGCCGTTTTGAAGGCCGAGCTGACCGCGCTGATCGACCCTGCACTGGACAGCCTGCGGTTCTATCAGTTGGGCAACAACTACCAGAGCAAGGTGGAGCATGTCGGCCTGCACCCCGATTTTGCGCAGGATGACGTGTTGATGTTCTAGCATCCCCCGTCGTGCGAGGCACAAGTTCCCATGGTTTCCCCGGGCGCTTCGCACTGCAAAAACAGACACCTTGGCACGATTTGTTTTGCATTTTGCCGGAGCCTTCGTAAAGTTCCTTTTCAAATTGTGCACAAGTGTGTATAATGGAACAAACGTGGTGGATTTTTTCGCCGCTTTTGCTGTCGCCCTCCTCGCGGAGGGCGTGGATTGAAATTTCGGGTACTTAGGCATTGTGCTCCACCTCCTCCGTCGCCCTCCTCGCGGAGGGCGTGGATTGAAATTCATCATAACGGTGTTCTGGATGCCCAGGGCACGCAGTCGCCCTCCTCGCGGAGGGCGTGGATTGAAATCTACAACCTGAAGGAAGGGTGGATACAAAACGACGGTCGCCCTCCTCGCGGAGGGCGTGGATTGAAATCCACTCGCCCGCACGGCTGTACTCGCCGCCCTCGGTCGCCCTCCTCGCGGAGGGCGTGGATTGAAATTTTTGCACATGAATATAATTTATCATACCATAGTCGCCCTCCTCGCGGAGGGCGTGGATTGAAATAGCTGTTGAGCGTAGGTCAAGGTGATATTGGCAGGTCGCCCTCCTCGCGGAGGGCGTGGATTGAAATCGCTAAGATACGAGTGGATGCGGCTCTCCGCGTGTCGCCCTCCTCGCGGAGGGCGTGGATTGAAATCAGCTCATGGATTTCCAGCTCTCGACCTGCCGGAGTCGCCCTCCTCGCGGAGGGCGTGGATTGAAATACCCAGACCCCGGCGAACAACGACGTTCTGAGCGGTCGCCCTCCTCGCGGAGGGCGTGGATTGAAATAGTTTATCCAGCATGGCTTTGTCTCCTTTCTTAGTCGCCCTCCTCGCGGAGGGCGTGGATTGAAATGTATCTGGACAGCAAACGCGGGGAAGCGCAGGAGCGTCGCCCTCCTCGCGGAGGGCGTGGATTGAAATACCTATGGGCACGGCAGCCTTGAGGGCTTCCGGCGGTCGCCCTCCTCGCGGAGGGCGTGGATTGAAATATCAGCTTTTCGGACGAGTTTGCGCTCGTGCTGGCCGTCGCCCTCCTCGCGGAGGGCGTGGATTGAAATTCCTTGACGGTGTACTGGCTGTAGGGGATCTCCTGTCGCCCTCCTCGCGGAGGGCGTGGATTGAAATACAATGGGGTGCAAGGAAGCCATGCGGCGCTTGAAGTCGCCCTCCTCGCGGAGGGCGTGGATTGAAATTACCATGCGGCGCTTGTAACCCTGCTTTTGGAGGTCGCCCTCCTCGCGGAGGGCGTGGATTGAAATTTGCGGATGATACGGGGGTAGTTGAGGGTGGTCACGTCGCCCTCCTCGCGGAGGGCGTGGATTGAAATAAGACCATGCATCGCACCGTGACCGGAGTTGTTGGTCGCCCTCCTCGCGGAGGGCGTGGATTGAAATTCTACGCCATTAGTATAAACCGCATCGGTTTATGTCGCCCTCCTCGCGGAGGGCGTGGATTGAAATTGTAATCGTCAATGATGCATAAAATCTCGTCGAAGTCGCCCTCCTCGCGGAGGGCGTGGATTGAAATTGACGATGGCTGAAACGTTCAAGGTCGGCGCGAAGTCGCCCTCCTCGCGGAGGGCGTGGATTGAAATTTCCCAGTCCGTAGCCGTAGGAACGCCATTCCAGCGTCGCCCTCCTCGCGGAGGGCGTGGATTGAAATTCCTCGGCGCTCTGCAGCCCGCTCAGTTCGGTCTGTCGCCCTCCTCGCGGAGGGCGTGGATTGAAATTGATTATCAGCCCCTGGGCGACGCGCAGGTGCACGGTCGCCCTCCTCGCGGAGGGCGTGGATTGAAATAAAAGGATTCTTGAAGCAACAACGCAATGTGACGGTCGCCCTCCTCGCGGAGGGCGTGGATTGAAATGTGCAGGACTTCATCACTGCCCGCAGATCAGAGGGTCGCCCTCCTCGCGGAGGGCGTGGATTGAAATTCTCCAATTCTCACCGATTGCAAGGGCTGAGTTTGTCGCCCTCCTCGCGGAGAGCGTGGATTGAAATCACACGCCGGTGACGGTCAGGCCATCAAGGCTGCGTCGCTCTCCCCACGGAGGGCGTGGATTGAAATAAGGACGGGCACCGCTACAGCGAGCCCGTTTTCGGTCGCCCTCCTCGCGGAGGGCGTGGATTGAAATCCCGCCCCCGCAGGGGACGGGGCGGGCGGCGGCACGTCGCTCTCCTCGCGGAGGGCGTGGATTGAAATTATGGCGCTGGCTATGAGCTTGACGAGCGAGGGCGGTCGCTCTCCTCGCGGAGATTGCGGATTGAAATGCGCTCGGTGGAGCGCGAGGAACGCCACCTGCGGGTTCGCCCTCCCCGTGGAGGGCGTGGGTTGAAATATGTGTCAGCATAACGCAGATTAGATGGTTCCCGGTCGCTCTCCCCACGGAGGGCGTGAGTTGAAACGCTCCCCGCACAGATACGTTGCATGGCATCGTCCACCGCCTGTTCCGGGCCCATTCGGGGCGGGCGGAAAGGCCTTCACGGGCAAGAAAAAACCACGGTGCATCTCTGCATCGTGGTTTTTTGCGGCGGCATATTGAACTGCCGGGCGTATGAATTTTGCTTTTCTGCCTTGTCCGGCAGCGGGCTTTCGTCTGCGATCAGCGCTTCTTCTGGGTGCCCTTGCCCACCGGGCCGCGGGGGCGGCGCTCGGCGGCCTTGGACTGCAGCGCGGCGCTGCGGGTCTGGGCGCGGCCCTTGGCAGCGGCGGCACGCAGGCCATTGATCTCGGCCTTGGTCAGCTCGCGGTAGGTGCCGGGCTTGAGCATACCCAGCTTGACGACACCCTCAGCGTTGCGCTTCAGGCGCACCACCTCAAGGCCCACGGTCTCACACATGCGGCGGATCTCGCGGTTCTTGCCCTCTTTCAGGGTCATCTCCATAACGGTGCGGCCCGGCTCGTCGGTGACAACGTTGATGGCGCAGGGCATGGTCTTGGTGCCGTCGTCCAGCACGACGCCGCTGCTCAGCTTCAAGATCTGGCTTTCATCGGCACGGGGCTGCACGGTGACGCGGTACAGCTTGGAGATGCCGCCGGACGGATGGGTGACAGCCTGTGCAAAGGCGCCGTCGTTGGTCATCAGCAGCAGGCCCTCGCTGTCCTTATCCAGACGGCCCACCGGGTACAGGCGGGCCGGGATATCGCTCACCAGCTCCATGACCGTCTTGCGGCCCAGCTCGTCGCTGGCGGTGGTCACATAGCCGCGGGGCTTATACAGGGCCAGATAGTACAGCTGCTGGTCCTTTTTGATATAGATGCGCTCGTCATCCACATGCAGCACATCGCGGTTGGGGTCCATTTTGTCGCCCACCTTCACGGGGTGGCCGTTGACCTTGACGCGGCCCTCGGCAATGATCTGCTCGGCTGCGCGGCGGGAGCACAGACCCTGCTCCGCCATGATCTTCTGAATGCGTTCTTCTGCCATAATCAAAACTCCTTGTGCGCCTCCCGGCGCTCAAAACGCGCACCACTCCCCTGCTTTGGGGCACAGGTGTGCCTGTATCAAAAACTGCGGGTCGGAAGCCCGCAGTTACGGCTTGGGTTTACTGCTCTGCCGGAGCAGCAGGTTCTTCTTTCTTCTCATCCTTCTTGACCATAGAGGCCAGCTTGTCCACCAGCTCCGGCAGCATGGTCAGGGCACGGTCGATGGTATTGGACGTATCCGACAGCTGGATGGTGCGCACGCAGCCATCCTTCACCACGAGGAAGGCCACGGGCTGGATGTTCACGCCTGCGCCGGAACCGCCGCCGAACAGGTCCTTATTGGCGGCGTTCTTGCCGTCGAAATCGGCGCCGCCGGACGCAAAGCCAAAGCTGACCTTGGACACCGGCAGGATGGTGGTGCCGTCCTCGGTGGTGATGGGCTTGCCGATAATGGTGTTGGAATCCACCATCTGGTGAATTTTCTCCATGGTAACGTTCATCAGGCCCTGAATGGGATGCTCAGCCATAAAACAGCTCTCCTTTATCGTTTGATGCGGGCAAGTACCCGTTGTCTGCAGATTCCGATACACTTATAGTGTACCACATTATAAGAAGATGTCCAATACTTTTTTGCGCCAGAACTCATACAAAACGCGCACCGCCGCAATGACGATGAACAGCGCCTGCGCGCTCACCCGGAACGATACCCGGTCTTCCACGGCAGGCTGCCCGCTGCTGAAGTCCGGCAGGATGCGCAGCTCGTCGAACTGCAGCCAGATGAAGCGGTCCAGCACGCCCAGCACCGGGTAGAGCCAGGCCTGCAGTTTGCCATAGCTGCGGGCAGCATCGGCGGGGTCGGCCCCGCGCACACCGAGACGCACCTGGATCTTTGTGAAGCGCAGGGCACCGAACACGGCCTTCATCAGGGTGCCCGCACCTTTCAGCATAGTGCAGACGATCTCCAGCGTGATCTTTGCCTTTTTGCGCGGCTCCTTGGGCTTGTTTGCCCTGGCGGCATCGGCGGCGGCCTTTTTGCGGGCCTTTTCCTCCGCTTTTTTCCGCTTGCGCTCGGCCCGCCAGGCGGCGAACTTTGCTTTGATCTTGCCGAAGCCTTTCGGCGGCTCCGGGTTTTCCGGCGCGGGGGGCGGCTCCGGCTTCGGGTACTGGAACACCGGGAAGGTGATGCCCAATGCACCGGCCTTCACCGTCAGCGTGCCGTGCTCCCAGCACACATCGGCGCAGAAGGGGCAGAGCAGCAGCAGTGCGGCCAGCACCAATATGACCAACAGCAGGATGCCGACGGCCTTTAACAGAAAGAGCAGCACCGCGCCCAGCGCAGCGAAGAATGCTCCCATGCGTCACCCCTCCCCTTCCTGCGGTGCTGCGCCGCTTTGTTCCGGCGTCTGCGGGCCGTGCACCGGCGGCAGGTCGGCCAGACTGGAAAGGCCGAACACCCGCAAAAAGGTGTCGGTGGTGCGGAAGCTCACCGGGCGGCCCGGCAGGTCCAGGCGGCCCGCTTCTTCGATGAGGCCCTTTTCCAAAAGGCCGGATACGCTGGACGAAGAATCCACGCCGCGCACCTGCTCGATGAAGGCACGGGACACCGGCTGATTGTAGGCGATGACGGTCAGGGTCTCCATGGCGGCGGGACCCAGCGGCACAGCGCGGCGGCTGTCCAGCACGCGGCGCACGCAGTCGGCCCACTCGGTCTTGGTGGCCAGCTGCCAGCGGGTGTTCAGGTGCAGCAGGCACAGGCCGCTGTCCTCCCGGGTATAGCGCTCCCGCAGAGCTTCCAGCGCGGCTTCCACGCTGAGCTGCGGCAGCTGCACCGCCTGCGCCAGCTTGTCGGCGCTGATGGGGTCCCCACAGGCGAACAGCATGGCCTCCACGGCGGCGCGGATCTGTTTCTGGTTCATTTCGTCTCCTTATCCCGTTGGATGCGGCCCCGCTGCATGGTCAGGCCGCCTGCGTCGTCCAGCGTCACGCGGCCGCCGCGCACCAGCTCCAGCAGAGCCAGAAAGGTGGCCACATTGGTGCTGCGGGTCTGCTGGCGGCTGAACAGCTGGCTCATCTTCGCCGCCGTACCGCCGATGAGCTGCCGCAGGATGTACACCACCCGGCTGGTGACCGACACCACCGGCGCGGTGACCAGCGGCTCGAACTGTTGCTGGGTGGGTTCGCGGCGCAGCCGGGTGCGGCCCGCAAGGGCTTCCCAGTAGTCGGCCAGCACCTGCGGCGCGTGGTGCAGGTCGTAGGTGGTGTCGAACTCCATCTCCATGGGCGGGCGCACGAACACCGGGGCGGCCTCAGCTTTTTCGCGCAGCAGCGCGGCCATGCGGCGGCACTGGTCGTACTCGATCAATTGGCCGGTGAACTCCTGCTTCATGCGCTCGCCTTCTTCGCTGCGGGGCAGCAGCAGGTAGCTTTTCATCTCCACCAGCCGCGCGGCCATTTCAATGAAAGCACTGGCGGCTTCCGGGTCCGGGTCGGCCTGCTCCACGGTGCGGGTGTACTGGTCGATCAGTTCCAGAATGGGGATGTTGTGCAGGTCCATCTTATGTTTGGCCACAAGCGCCAGCAATAATTCCAGCGGGCCGTCAAAATCTTCCAGATGGAAGGTCATTTCCTCTGCCAAAGCTCACATCACCGTCCCGATGCCGGCATAGTAGATGGAATAGGCCAGCTTGTCAATATAGCCGGTGCCCGCACTCAGCAGGCTCCACACCGCGTTGTTCAGGTAGTACAGCGGGGTATCCAGTGCGCCGAACCACACCGCCGCCAGCAATGCGATCATGATATAACGCTCATATTTCATCAGGCCGAAATACACCCGCTGGGGCAGCACCACCAGCAGGATGCGGCTGCCGTCCAGCGGCGGCACCGGGATGAAGTTGAACACCGCAAGGCTCACGTTCATGAGCACAAGGTACTGCAGGAACATGGCAATGTAAATGGTGGCGGTGTTCACCGGGGCCCAGTAGTACATGACCTTCCACACCACCATGCCCACATAGGCCAGCAGGATGTTCGCCGCCGGGCCCGCCAGCGCGGTGAGGGCCATGCCCCACTTGGGATTTTTGAAGTTGCGGGGATTGGTGGACACCGGCTTTGCCCAGCCCACGCCTGCGAACACCATGCACAGGGTGCCCAGCAGGTCAAAGTGGGCGAAGGGGTTCAGCGAAAGACGGCCTTCCCGCTTTGCGGTGGGGTCGCCCAACAGCCAGGCGGCCAGCGCGTGGCCTGCCTCGTGGAACGGGATGGCCACCAGCGCCACCAGCGCACGGATGAGATAATAGATACCCTGAGAGGTCATTCGGTATTCCTGCCTTTTTTCAGTATACCATATATAATACTATTTTTTGAGGTTTTAGACAAGGGGGTAAACTCCATCAGCCGGTCATTCCGTAGGGAGCGGATTCATCCGCTCCGCAGGCAAGATGCATCTGCCGCAAACCACCGGAACGCATGAATGCGTTCCCTACAACAAAACCGCAAGGCTTGCCCTCTTTGCCAAAAGCTCCCCCCCTCGGGGGAGCTGGCATCGCGCAGCGATGACTGAAGGAGTCCAGCTTTCCAAAAAATCGCAATATTTTTTCAAAAAGCCCTTGCATTTCCCTGCCCAATCTGTTACAATAGTCAAGCTGATTATTTTGATTCCTTACTTCACTGCAGGAGGTGCAAGTACCATGGCTAAATGTGAATGCTGCGGCAAGGGTGTGACCTTTGGTATCAAGGTCTCTCACTCTCATCGTCGTTCCAACCGTACCTGGAAGCCGAATGTCCGTCGTGTCAAGGCGGTCGTTGAGGGTTCTCCCAAGTACGTCTACGCATGCTCCCGTTGCCTGCGCGCTGGCAAAGTTACCCGCGCTGTCTAATTTGGTGTATGTGGCCGGTCACTTTGTCGAGTGGCCGGCTTTTTT
>ERZ1034913.928-NODE-928-length-19890-cov-14.557298_pt1 | contig 19890 bp, 13 predicted proteins | sample MGYA00520697_ERZ1034913 | MGnify/ENA primary metagenome ERZ1034913 (study PRJEB33766, sample SAMN09781786) | gut metagenome | biome: gut microbiome | host: Homo sapiens | place: Madagascar | study: EMG produced TPA metagenomics assembly of the PRJNA485056 data...
GCGAGGCCCGCGCACCCCGCAGCCCCGGCCGCCGCGAGATCGGCCACGGCGCACTAGCCGAGCGCGCCCTTGTGCCGGTGCTGCCCTCGCTGGAGGAGTTCCCCTACACCATCCGCTGCGTGTCCGAGGTGCTGAGCTCCAACGGTTCCACCTCTCAGGCATCCATCTGCGGTTCCACCCTGGCACTGATGGACGCCGGCGTGCCCATCAAGGCTCCGGTTGCCGGCATCTCCTGCGGCCTGATCACCGAGGGCGACCGCTGGATGACCATGCTGGACATCCAGGGCGTGGAGGATTTCCACGGTGATATGGACTTCAAGGTGGGCGGCACCCGCAAGGGCATCACCGCCATCCAGATGGATATTAAGATCGACGGCCTGACCTACGACATCATCGCCGAGGCCTTCGAGAAGTGCCGCAAGGGCCGTCTGTACATCCTCGATGAGATCATCAAGCCCGTCATCGCAGAGCCCCGCCGCGAGCTGAGCCGCTGGGCCCCCAAGATGTTCAGCATGATGATCCCCACCGATAAGATCAAGGACGTCATCGGCAAGGGCGGCAAGGTCATTCAGGACATCTGCGCCACCTGCAACTGCAAGATCGACGTGCAGGAGGACGGCCACGTCTTTGTCTCCGCCGTGGATCAGGAGGACGCAAAGCGTGCCATCTTCACCATCAAGACCATCGTGGAGGACCCGGAGATCGGTGCCATCTACAAGGGCAAGGTGACTCGCCTGATGAACTTCGGTGCCTTCGTTGAGATCGCACCGGGCAAGGAAGGTCTGGTGCACATCTCCAAGCTGGACACCAAGCGCGTGGAGCGCGTGGAGGATGTGGTCGCTGTGGGCGACGCCATCGTGGTCAAGGTGACCGATATCGACCAGCAGGGCCGTATCAACCTGAGCCGCCGCGACGCCATTCTGGCACTGGAAGCCAAGCGCGCCGAGCAGGCACAGCAGCAGTAAGCGCCCGATCCAATAAGCAAAAAAGAGGACCCGATGCAGACGATGCATCGGGTCCTCTTTGTATAACGAGATGAAATTTATACCATGCGGCACCGGCGGTCCAACGTCCAGCCGAAGGCGAACAGCAGCAGGCCGCTCACGGCCATCACCGGCACGGGCCAGTTCAGCTGGCCGGTCTTGGGCAGGGCGGGGTTCGCCGGGCGGCCGGGCTGAGCCGGAGTATCCGTGTCGGCGGGAGTGGACGGCTCATTGGGTGCGTCCGGGAAATCCGGCGTGGCCGGGGTGCTCGGGCCGTCGGGGGAGACGGGCGTGCTGGGAGTGTCCGGCGTTTCCGGGGTCTCCGGCGTGTACGCGCCCACCTTCGGGCTGGCGTCCACATCGTAGAGCCACTGGCCGTCCTCTGCCAGCGGCAGGGAAACCAGGAAGGGGTTCACGGCCTTGTAGCCTGCGGAAGCCTTGGTCTGCGCCACGAGGTACAGGCCCAGCTCCAGATCTTCAAAGACTGCGTTGCCGTCGTTGTCCACGGCCTGCACCGTGCCTTCCGAACCCGGGGCCAGATAGTCCAGCAGGCGGCCTGCCAGAGAGCTGTCGCCCAGATCGTTCAGGTCGCCCAGCTCGATGCCGCAGCCGTAGAAGTCGCCGCAGTATTCAAAGCTCAGGTCGCCGTTTTTGCGCTGGACCTCGGCCACGCGGTAGATGGTCAGCTCGCCGCCGCGCAGGGCCTTCTGGCTGGCTTCGTCGTACAGGCGCACCCGGATGGTGCCGGTCATGGGGTCGCCGTTGCGGTCGGTCAGCTTGATGTTGGCGCTGGTGGCAAAGGCGGGCAGTGCGCTCACCGCCAGAAGACACAGCATCAAAAGCAGGGCCGCAGCGTGCTTTTTGAACTCAGTGCGTTTCATGATTTTCACCTCTTGAAGATTTGCGTTTGCGGGTGGAGAACAGCAGCCAAATCAGCAGTGCCAGCAGCAGCGGCAGGGCGATGATGGGCGCCGTGATGATAGGTTCGATCTTGGTGGCCTCGCTGGTGACGCGGATGTGCTTGAGCTTGTCCGGCGTCTCGATGCGTCGGCCGCGTACCAGCAGGCGGTGGGAGTTGATGCCGTAGGGGGTGCAGGTCATCAGGGTGACGTAATCCCTGCCGTCCACCACCTGCAGGTCGTCGGTCTCGGTGGGCAGCACGATGGAGATCTGGTCCACCTCATAGGTCAGCACCCGGTCCAGCACCGTGATGGTGAAGGTGTCGCCCACCTCCAGCTGGTCCAGATTGGTGAACAGCTTGGCGCTGGGCAGGCCCCGGTGGGCCGAGATGACTGCGTGGGTGCTCTCGCCGCCCACCGGCAGGCTGGTGCCTTCCAGATGGCCCGCGGCCACCTGCAGCACGCCGTCGCTGGTGCCGTGGTAGATGGGCAGCTCCACGCCGATTTTTTCAATGGTGATGTAGCCCATGATGCCGGTGCCGGTCACGTCCAGCGTGCTTTCGTAGCTGGGGAAGCGGTCCGGGTGGTACAGGGCGTCCGGGTCGGCGGCGATCTGGGCGTTGAAGGCGTCTGCGGCGTCAAAATAGGCGCTGTAATCGGCGTCGGTCAGCTTGTCCACATCGGCGGCGTAGGTGGCCACCGCGCGGGACTGGTGCCGCTGGTTGACGTAGTCGCTGAGGGTGGGGTATAACATCACGGATAGACCCACGAAAAAGACGAGGATCAGGATCATGGTGCTTTTGTTCTTTTTCATGGGCTACTCCCTAATGTTATAAGGATAGGAGCCGGAGGCCTTTTGGGCCCCGCGCTCCGGTGCTGTGGGGGATAAAGGAGAAATTACTTGTTCTCCATGCGCTTCTTGGTGACCAGCAGGACGATGGCTGCCACCATCAGGCCGCCGCCGATGACGTAGAAGATCGTGGTGCCGATGCCGCCGGTGGAGGGCAGGGTGGTGCCCTGCTTATTGACAATGGTGGTAGACAGGCCGGAAGCGCCCACACTTTCACTATTTATGGTGGAACCGGTCAGGTCCACATTATTTCCGGTGTGATTTGCCTTGATGACCACAGTAGTCACAGGGCAGGTATTGAAACCGGTAGGAGTGCTGGTCTCTTTCAGGTAGTAGGTACCAGCATCCAGACCTTTAACGTTGAACGTGCCATCTTCGGCAGACTTCATCTCAACACCTTTACCCTCAGTGCTAAAGTCACGAGAATAAGTGCCGTCCTCGTTCTGTTTGAGCTTGATCTCCTGTTCTTCATTGCAAGCTATATCGCTGTACAGACGGAAGCCAGCGCCCGCCAGCTTGTTGTTCTCGTTAACTTCATCGCGGTACTTGGTGTTGTTCAGCTGGTAGGTGAACACATAGACTTCGCTTTCGGGAGTCTTGCCCCAGAATGCGCTGTTTCTGGGATTGTTGGAATAGGTGAGATAAACCTTATTCGTGTTCTTCGTATCTCCATTTCCAGTATTGACATAGGCGTTGTCGTTCAGGTGCGCAGTGTAGGTGACCGTAATCGTAGCGCCGTTATTCAAATTGAACTCTGAATCTTCAACACAGGTTTTGACATCATCGATGCTCAGCGTGAGATTCTGACCGGAAACATCACAAGTATATTTTCCAGTCGGAATGGTGATATCGGCACCGCCATTATTGATCACAACAGTATCCCAGTGGTCAAAGGTAATGCCCTCATACAGAGTATCATGAAAGGTAACCGTGTACTCGTCATAGTAATCGTAAGCACGGGCATCGCTTGCGGGCAACTTAGCGATCAGCCTGAACTGGAACTTTTCGTTGATTGCATGGTCAGCGGAACTGCCCCAACCGTCATTGTTACCAGCAGAGCTAATGTCGTTGTTGTCGTTGTCGTGGACTTCCTTCTCAACAGTGGGCTTTTCAACCTTAGGCGTAACATCAACGTCCCAGTTTGCTTGGGTAACCGTCAGCATGAAGGAATTGTAGGCAACATAGGAATCGCCATTGCTAAAGTCGGTAACATCAACGATCAGATAATAACCTGCGTCGTTAAAGTGGAGGGTATGGTTACCTATAGCGGCGTGTGTCGGATTTGCGTTTGCAGTCGGGTAGAGATAGTGGCATACAAAACGCGCAAAAGCGATGCTGTTATCATCGGAATTATTCCATGTGCTGATAACCGCAAGAACATCCTGAACAGTGGTAGCATCTTTAAACTCATCGCGAAGGGTGGTATCATTCTTCAATTGGGCCAGAAAGTTCGTAGAATCATCAGCGATGCTTTGGCCCCAATCTGCGTTGGAAATCTTATTGCCCTCAACATCACCCCTGAAGATCTGGAAAGCTTTGAAAGAGTGGTCTTTATTGATGTCCTCCGTAGTGTGGTATGCAAACGCCGGGATCGCCATGGCGCACACCATGGCAGCTGCCAGCAGTACAGCCATGAGTTTCTGAATGGTCTTTTTCATAGTAGGTGAAAGTCTCCTTTCTATTTTTTATGATTCCTCGTTGTAAAAACGGTCCTGTCTGCGGCGCAGAGAGTTTTGCGGCCGCAATGGAGGGTGCAGCTTGTTTTAATCTGCCCTCCTCTCGCGTCTGCGCTTTTGACAGAGACCACACACCAGTGCAGCAAGTACCATGGCACCGCCCACTGCTGTATACAAAGTGGTACCGGCCCCGCCGGTAGAGGGGAGTTCGTAGCCGGGAGCTTCCGGCTTCTGCTTGTTGGTCAGGGTCAGCAGGCCGCCGTTCTGAACGCCGGTGGTGTTGCTGGCGCTGTAACTGACCTCGTAGCGTGCGCCGGTAGAAGGCTCTTCAATGTAATAGAAGTATCCGGCGGCAAGGTCTGTGTAAACAAAGGTCCACTGGTTTTCCCGACTCAGGGTGATGACTTCGTCAAACGCTGTGTCCCGTTCGGCTTTGCTCTGCCCGGCAGGGTACCGGTAGAGATGCACCGTGACCGATGTCTCCGGCACAGAGGTGCCGGTCAGGGTCTTGCCGTTGACGTCTGCCCAGAACTTCTGGATGGTCAGCTGGCTGCGCTCGTTGGGCAGATACAGCTCCTGCGCGGTGCCGTATTTGTAGATGGTCACCGATGCGGCATCGGGCACATCGGCACCGGTGTGCCCGTTCACAGCGGCGTTGTAGGCGTCTGTGTCGGACTGCGTTTTCTCCTGTGTCCAGATGAAGTAATGGGGTGTTTCAGAACGCTTGTAGCCATTCGGCTCGGTCGTCTCCACCAGCTTGTACAGGGTGGCGGCGTCCATGGTGACAAACGTATTTGTGCCGACATAGATGCTAAGGCTGCCGTCTGCACCGGTCTGCGGCAATTGGGTGCCGGTGGTTTCCCACTGCCCGGTGGTTTTGTCAAACTTGTACAGGGTAAAGACGGCACCGGGCAGGCCGAGCTTCTGGTTGGTGCTGTCCACCTTGTGCAGGGTCAGCAGACCCTGATGGACATCTGCCCAGCCGTTGAACGCATCCAGCTTGGTGGTGTCACTGCTGGACTCGGCCCCATCCATCTCTGCGATGTTTTTCAGGGTGACCTTCTGATTCCTGGCATCGGTCACATAGTCGTACTCCAGCACAAAAGCCTGCGCGTCCGGCAAAACCAGCTTCATGGTGTGGGTGTCCTGCCCGGAAGCATCGGGGGCACTTGCGTAGTAGAACTCGTACATGGTATCGGGCAGCGGCAGGTCGCCGTCCTGCTTGGGATAGTTGTACAGCTTGACCGAGTCCAGATCCAGCCGGGCGGTAAAGCCCTCTTGCACCGTCAGCGTATCCGTCAGGGTGACGGTGTCGCTGCCCGGGACCAGATCCTTGGCGGTGGGGTTGATCTTGACCGTGTAACTGGCGCGGCTGTCATTTTGGGAGATGTTCTTTTTGCCGCTCTTTTCCAGCACGGTGATCTTGCGGGTGAAGGTGGCTTCGGCATGGTCGGTGGCACTGCCCCAGACGGCGGTGTTCCGGTAGGTCTCCAGCTCCTTGTTGGGGTCAGAAGTCCACGCCTCGTCCACCACCCTGACCTTGTAACGGATCAGGATGGCCTGCATCCTTGCAACTTCGGACGGATTGATGTTTTTCAGTCTGCTGAGTTTGAACTCCACGGTGCTGCCGGTCGCCGCTGCAGAGAAGTACTCCGATTCTCTCAGGTCATAAGTTCTATCACAGATCGTGGAATCGGGGCTGGCGACCGGGTCGCAGGTGTTTGGTCCGTACTGGAAGGTCGCCTGCGCCTCCACGAACTGCACACGGGGGTCGAGCTGGTCGGTGACAGTGATGACATCGTCCGGGAAGCTCGTCCAGTCTGCGATGTTCAACGCCAGCTGATAGTAGATGAAGTTGTCCTTGCCGTCCTTGTATTCGGTGGTGATGGTCTTGCCGTATTCGCCCACCTTCGTCAGATCATCCTCGCCTTTTTTGGAAACGCCCTTGGTCAGCGCCGCAGCGGGCTTTTCTTTGGTGTAGGAGAATTTGGCTTCTTTACCGTTGGCTTTGTTGGTAAAGTCCACCTTCGTACCCTCGGCAATGCCGGAAACAGAGATGTAGGTGTGGTATCCGCTGACAGACAGGGACTTGATGGCGCTCGTGCCGATGTAGCCGTTGTTCGTCAGCGTAATGGTGAAGCACTGGACATGGGTCGATGCATCGGGCAAAGTCAGCTTGCCGCTGTCTTTGGCATCGGTTGTGCTGTAATATTGGAACTGGATGCCGATGCCCTTTGCCGTGGCATCCGCATAGGACAGGGTGGTGCCGTCCACGCAGGTAAAGGTGAGCTTTTCCTTCAGCTCTGCGTCCAGCTCATCTGCAATGCCGTAGTGGTCGCCGCCCTTTTTGCTGTCCGGCGTTCTGATCTGGTCCTTGATGGTGTAGGTCTTCCAACTGTTGGGCACTGGGGTGGAAAGATCCCATGCGCCGGTATAAAGATCTTCGGTGCCGGTCTCGGTCAGGCTGCCGGAGGTGGTTTTGGAGACGTCCCAATCACGGTCGCTCACGGTGCCGGTACTGTCGGCCTCATAGTGACCGCCGTTGTGGTCCAGTTTGGCCTTGTTTTCCACTTTCTTTGTGCCGGCGGGCACCTTGGTCTTGTAGGTGAACTGGTACTCCTCGGCAGTTGCAGACTTGATAAAGGTGTAGTCAAAGCTTGTGCTGCCGTTGGCAGGGGTGATTGTGTCAAAGGTAGAAGCAGTCCATCCGTTGGAGCTGCAGCCCATTTCCGTAACGGTGATATCGCCCACGATCTCGGCACCATTGGTCTGGAGGGTATCGGTCAGCTTTGTGCCGTTCAAATCGCCCTTGTCGGGGTTGTAGACCTTGACGGTCCAGTACAGACAGCCGTCATCGGGGTCGTAGCGGGAATCCTTGGCAATGTAGCTGCCGTGACGGGCATAGGAGGATTTTTTGTCGTTCTCGTCCACCCACGCGCTGTTGCTGAAGCTTCCGGCACCGTTCTGACTCTTGTTGGTGATCTCCACGCGGTAGGTCAGGATGTACTTTCCACCTTTTTCCAGCCCGGGCAGGTCCTTGACTTCAAAGCCGTTGCCGCTGAACGTGGGCGAGTGTCCGGAGATGGGATCTCCGTTTTTGTCGGTCAGAACAAAGCTGTTCTGATCATAGCTGCCGCTCAGGCCATTGGACGCATTGGAATTGTCCAGCTGGTCGTGGATGGTGATCGTTTCGTTCCAGCCATCCTTGGAGGTGACGGTAAGCTTGTAATATGCATAGGTCTTGCCGTTTTCTTCTTCATATTTCAGGTGCTTCTTTTCCAGATCAAGACTGGCCTTGTCGTGGACCGTGATGGTGATGTCGGTGCCGGGGAAGGTGATGGTCCCGCCGTCGCCGATCTGGCTGGTCGTTACCTTTGCCTCCAGACCAAAGGAGCCGGTGAAAGGCTGATTGGCCTGAAATTCGCTATTGAAGGTCAGCGTCACAACGCCGTCCTTGGACACATTGAGGGAGCCGACCTGCTTATTGCCCTGCATGATGGGGCGGTCCACGATGGCATTGCTGAGGTAGATGCCATCCGGCAGCTCGTAGGTCAGGGTCCGGTCGCCGTCTGCCGGGATCGTGTTGGCGGGAATGGAATAGTTGTAGTATAGCTTGAGCTTGTCTCCATCGGTCAGCTCCAGCTTGCCGGTCACGGACTGATCGTTCACTGTGACCGTGATGCCGGTGATGGAACCGCGGGGGGTCATGGCGTCCAGCTCCACGGGATCTTCGTCCGCCCGGAAGCCCTCTTCCTCCTGCACGGCAGCCAGCGAGATCAGGCCGGTGAGCTGCGAGATGTCCACCTGCACGCTGTCCACCTTGCCGTCCACGTTGCCGGAGATCACGGTGAGGGTGTCGGCAGCCTCGTCCACGTCCGACACGATGCCCACCGTCTCATAGGTGACTGTGCGCTGCTCGGTCTGCGGTTCCGTCTCGACCGGGTCCAGCGACAGCAGGGCAATGTCTGCATCCGGGGAATCGTCCTCGACCACAGCCGGAGTGTCGTCCACGGCCACGGTCTCGGTGACCGTGGTGTTGTAGAACACGATATCGCCGGGCTGGATGCTGCAGAAGGACGATGCACTGTCCGCAAAGCCAAGGTCATCGGCGTCCGCATCGGCAAAGCTCTCCTCCTCCGGCAGTCCCTCATCGCACAGGGCAATGGCGTCCTGCTGCGCGGCGGGGATGCTCTGGGGGTCCATCAGGTAGCCGGCACCGCGCAGGTCGCTGCGCAGGGCCAGCACACCGGCGCGCTGCGGGATGGCAGACTGCGGGATGCCCGCGTAGTTCAGGCAGTAGGAAAGGAACATCACGTCCCATTCGCCGTAGGGGTTGCCGTACCACTCGCCGTAGCGGGTGTAGTGGCGGACGGTCACGCCGTCGTCGGCGTCCAGTTCAAAGTTTTTCTCGCTCTGCTCGTAGCCCAACTGGCTCTGCGCCACGGTGAGCAGGTCTTCCGTCCACAGGCCGGAAAGGGTGGTGTTGGTCTTGGCCAGCCATTCGGATTCGTCTTCCACATCGGCCAGCGAGTCGGCCAGGCAGTTCACAGTGTGGTGATGCTCCTCCAGGCCGCAGGTCAGCACTTCCTCATAGCAGTCGTCGGTGTGGTAGTGGATGGGTGCCTCGATCACCGGGCTCACGACTACGGGCTTCGCGGCCACCGGCGCCTCAAACGCCGCCACAGCCGTGTAGGCCGGGTTCAGCTCCTCCACCAGCTCGCCGTCTTCCAGGCCGCACACCAGTTCATAATCGGTGGTGTAGCAGCTGTCGTCGTGGACGTGCTCAAACTGTTCGCAGATCAGGCTGCCGTCCTCGGGGTCAAAGCAGTCGTCGCCATGGACGTGCTCCTCCTCGAGACAGGTCAGAGTCTTCACTTCCTGATAGCAGTCGTCGGTGTGCTCATGCGGCACATAGATGTACTCCGGTTCGGCAGAAAACAGCGCAATGCCGTCGTCTTCTGCGTCCACGCCAAAGCTCTCCTCAAGCGAAGCGCTGTCATCGAAGGTGGCGTTCCAGTCCTCGGGCTGGCCTTCCTCATAACCGCAGACCAGCACTTTGGTGTAGCAGTCCGCCGTGTGCGTGTGCTCCTCCTGGTTGCACTGGTACTGCGCGGTGGCCGCAATGCCATCGCTGTGCAGCTGCCAGTTCACGAACAGCGTCGTGATCATGGCCAGCACAAGCAGCAGCGCCGTGTAGCGCCGCAGTGCTTTCCGCTGCAGACGGAACCTTTCCCGATAATCTCCCACAATGTCTTTCATTGCCCCAAAACCCTCCTAATTTAATGGATCAATGAGAAACTGGACAAGGGCCATACCCTTATAAAGACCTTGCCCACGATCTGATTTTTTTCTACGCAGCCAATGACGCTGCTGCGGCTGTCGATGGACGTTGCGCGGTGGTCGCCCAGAACGAAGTACCGGTTCTCCGGCACCTGATAGGGGAACTTGATGTCGCATTCGCCCAGGGCCAGCTCGTCCACATAGGGCTCGTCCAGCACCGTGCCGTTCACGGTGACCACGCCGTTCTCATCCAGCGAGATGATATCGCCCGGCAGGCCGATGACCCGCTTGAGCAGGAGCTTGTTCTGCCAGTAAAACCCGCACAGATCGCCGGTTTTCAGGCTGCCGCTCTTGACAAGGACGATCACGTCCTTGTCCTGCAGGGTGGGGTTCATGCTGTCGCCGGACACCTGCAGCACCGGCAGGAACAGGGTGGCCAGCAGCACCGCAACGGCTGCCACCACCACCAGCGCATAGATCGTGCTGCGCAGCACCCGGGTGTAGCGGGAGCGGTAGGCCAGCCGCTCCCGTTCGGCCTTCACTTCCTCGGTGGAAGGAATGGCCGCGAATTTGATGTCGTGCTCTTTCATGTTGTGTGCTGACCCTCCGGCAGAAAGTCGATCTTCTGGTAGTTGTCCAGCACCTCGCTGGCACGGCGGTCGAACTCGGCCCAGCGCGCCCGGACCTCCTGCTCGGCCTTGGCGACCATCGCCTTGCAGTCGGCTTCGGTCTGTGCACGCTTGCGCTCGGCCTCGTCGGTCATGGCCCGGCAGGCTTCTTCGGTCTGCCGCTTCATGGCCTCGGCCTGTTCGCGGGCCTGCGCCAGGGTCAGCTGCGCGTCAGCCGGGCCGTCCGCCGCAGCGGCTGCGCGGACCGATGCAAGATATTCGTCCGCTGCGGCCTGTGCCGCCTCGAAGACTTTATTCAGTTCCAGTGCCGCCTGCGCGATGGAACCGGCGTTCTGGATGTGGAGCTGCCGGTCCTCCAGCTGCGCGGTCAGCGCCGCGTTTTCGGCTTTGAGCTGGTCTTCACTCTGCTTGAGCGCAAAGATGATCTCGACCAGCTCGGTGCGGCTCATGTGCCGCAGCTCACGATCTGGCATAGTGATGTGTCTCCCTGTGATTCTTCGGCACGGCATCTGCACTGCAAAAATCGGTTTTTGCGACACCGGATAGATACATGGATTTTTAGGCCGCCTGCCGGAAGAACTGATATATCAATTTACGACCTGCCTTCGCAGATTTAGACTTGTCGTATCAAGTCATATGATAGCACAAAAGAAAGTATTTGTATAGGAAAAATCCATATATTTTACATCATTTAATCGAAAAAGATATACTTTTATCGAAAAAAGCGGAAACGCTCATGCCGTTTGTAAAATATGTACAAAACGGGCAGCCGAACGGCAGCGGGCAACAAAAAAGAGCCGCCCCCGGCTGGGGACAGCTCTCAGAGAATGCTTATGAAAAGAGCAGGCTTAGGCCTTTGCGAAGCCCTTCAGCAGATCGTTCAGGCTCAGGAAGGACTGATAGATCACGTTGACGTTGTTGATGATGGAGCTTGCGCCGGAGAAGATGCGGGCGATGTAGTTGAACACCTTACCAACATTCAGGAAGTTGTTGTAAGCGTCGCTGGCACCACCGTCCAGGTAGACCATTTCTTCTTCATCAACGACAGCGTAAGAAGCGGGCAGTTTCATAGTAGACATAGTAGTATCCCTTTCCATTTTTAAAAATTAAAATTAAATTGTAAGAGCAGCTGTGGGTGAGATCAGAGCAGCGAAGCGATGGCCAGCGTGCCGAACAGCACACCTGCCACAACAAAGCCGCCCAGATGATCCAGGATCTCCGGGCTCTGCACAGGCTCGGTGGGAGCAGCAGGCGTCGTGGCCGAGGAGGCATTCTTGACCGTCCAGTGTGCATACACGGTGGTGTCACCGGTGAACACGGTGGAGGTGCTGATCTTGGTGCCGCCGACAGGCTCCGTGTACCAGCCGTCGAAGGTGTAGCCTTCCAGCGTGGGCTGCGCGGGCAGAGCCGAGAGCTTGCCGCTCAGGTTGGTGGTGACGACCACTACAGAGGTGGTGCCGCCCATGGCGTCCAGACCGATGGTGTAGATCTCTGCTTCCTTTGCGTCCGCAGCAAAGGCGGCGGGCACGGCGCTGCACAGCAGCACAACGGCCAGCAGACTGACCAGCAACGTTTTCAGAACCTTTTTCATAAAATTCCTCGCTTTCCTGACAGAATCGGGCATGGAACCAGCGGTTCCAGAACAGACCTCTGCGTCCCGCAACGAAAGCAGACGGATCAGCCGGGGAAGGGAGGTTTATTCAATCTATTTTTACCATACGATGTGCAACAAAAGAGCAACAAAATGGGCCGTTTTTCCATAGGAACACAAAAAAATCTTCATTTTTTTCTTAAATTTTTTCAAAAAAGCGTAAAGAGCAATTTGCCCTGGAAAAATAGAAGAAAAAACCGGAAAAACCGGGAAAATTCATCTCCCGGAATAAGGGAAAGTGCACACGGATTCAGAAAAAATCCTGCCCCGTTTTCACAGGGCAGGAGGTAACTTTATTTGATTTCTTATATCACGGAGCGAAAAGAAGAAGAATAAGACAAAAAGGCTACTGCATCAGCGTGACACTGGATGCGGTAGCCTTATGATAAGGTGACCATTTGGACAGAATTTAGAGCGAATCGTCTTGACACAATGCAGATGTTCAGTTAAAATAGCATAGTAATCTTTTGAAAGCACGCATGATTCCTGCTAAATTTGAAATTATAAGGTGACCAATAAGGCTACCGAATGATTCAAAGCCAAGAAAAAGAATGATACTGCGCCATCGCCAAGCGGTAAGGCAGGGGACTTTGACTCCCCCATCGTAGGTTCGACTCCTGCTGGCGCAACCAAAAGCCCCGCCGGTCTTTTCAGACTGGCGGGGCTTTTTGCGCGGTGTTTTTCACAAATGGGAAGCAAACGGTGCAAAAGCTTAGCGGCGGCGGATCTTTTTGGTGGGTCTGCGGCGCTGCCAGCCGTTCAGCAGCAGCCATGCACCGTATATCAGTGCGGAGATAATACAAAGCGTAATAACGACTTTCAGGTAGAGACTGCCCAGAAACTCCCGGATGCGGGCCAGTGTGAACAGCAGCGGGTTGCGGTCAATGTCCTGCCCAGCGATCAGGTCCACCACGCCGATGGTCTCCCCGGCCAGCTTCAGCTCCACGGTGCCCACCACGTCGCCCTGCTGCACCGGCGCGCTGACAGAATCCGGCAGGTGGAAATATTTCTGGGTCACGCTGCCGTCACCGGTGGAGGGCAGCAGGGTCATCATGCTGTCGGCGGGGTAGAGCTGCAGGGTGTCCGTGTCGGAGGAGTACTTCACCGGGATCTCGGCCAGTGCCAGGTCGGTGTCCAGTGCAGCCTGGATGGAAAAGCTGTCGAACACCCAGTCGATCAGGTGCACGGTCTCGTAAAGGGCCGGGCGGCGGTTGGCGTAGCCGAAGTCGTCGCAGGTGTCGGGGCTGCCCATCACGCAGAAGATATAGGTGGCACCGTCCTTGTTGGCCCAGGAGACGTAGCTCTGCTCACCGCTGTCGTTCTTGAAGGCGGTCACGTCGCACATGCCGCCCTGCATGGCGCTGCGGTAGTATTTGCCGCCGCTGGATTTATTCAGGGCGGCATTCTGGCTGACGAGGACCGACGAAGAACGGTGCTTTTCCTTTGCGGGCATCGTGAAGGTGGGGGCACCGGAAATTTCCACAAAGGCGTCAAAGCTCATCAGGTAGCGCAGGATCAGGTACATGTCCACGGCGCATGTCACGTTGCCGCTGTCGATGCCGCAGGCGTCGGTCCAGGTGCTGGCGGTGGTGCCGATGCGCTGAGACAGGGCGTTCATCTGGCTCACCCACCCGGCCAGGTCGCCGCCGGAGAGTGCATAGGCCAGGCCCATGGCAGCTTCGTTTGCGTTGCGGGTCACCATGGCGTAAACGGCCTCGCGGTAGGTGAAGGTCTCGTTGGAGCGCATGTCCGCGTTGTTGGTGTTATAGACATAGTCCGAGATGGCAAAAGGCATCTGGAAGGTGTCGTCCAGATGGTCGGCATAATTGGTCAGCAGCAGGGCGATGGTCATGTATTTGGTCAGGCCGCCGGCCGACACCTGCTTGGTACTGTCCTTATCATAGACGATGATGTTGGTATCCGTGTTGACGATGTAGGCGCTTTTGGCCTGCACCTGGTAGACCGGGGTGGGGTCGAACATGGCCCCGGCGGGCAGCACGAGGCAGCTGAACAGGACAGCAAAGGACAAAATCAGTGCAAAAATACGTTTCATGTGGACAATTCCTTTAAAAAGCGATAATATAAGACAGCGGACAGCGCCGTGGGCGCGCCCGAAAGGACACAGAGAACAGCGGAATGCTGTATTCTTTATAATAACAGGTTTGCAGGGGCGTGGCAAGGCTTTTGGCACCGATTGCGCACAGCTTTCACACCCCAGGCAGGGAGGTTCGGAATGGTATATCTGACAGGCGACACCCACGGCGACATCGAGCGCTTCAAGCACGGCAAGCTGCGCTGGCTGGGCAAGCTGGACATCGTGGTGGTGCTGGGCGATTTCGGCTTTGTGTGGGACGGCAGCAAAGAGGAGCAGAAAAAGCTGGACTGGCTGCGCAAGCGTCCCTACACCCTGCTGTTTCTGGACGGCAGCCACGAGAACTACGACCTGCTGAAGCAGTACCCCGTGGAGGAATTGTTCGGCGGGAAGGTGCAGGCGCTGGGCGGCAATGTGTATCATGTGTGCCGGGGCAGCGTGCTGGAGCTGGAAGGCAAAAAGTACCTGTGCTTCGGCGGGGCGGAGAGCCCGGACAAAGAGGACCGGGAGCCCGGCGTCAACTGGTGGAAGGAAGAAATGCCTTCCGACGAGGAGTACGCCGCCTGCGAAGCAAACCTTGCGGCATGTGACTACAAAGTGGATTATGTGCTGACCCACGACGCGCCAAGCAGATTTCTGGATTTTACGGCTCTTGCCTGCGGCGAGACCAACCAGCTGCACAGTTTTCTGGACAAAATCTTGTTGAAGCTGACCTATGAAAAGTGGTTCTTTGGCTGCTACCATAAGGATGTGCAGCTCTCCACCAAGAGCCGGTGCGTGTTCTGCGATGTTGTCTGCATGGGCGAACGGCACGCGAAGTGGCGTAAATGAGATACGGATAGCAATACTTTTCCAAAATATAACAAAGAGCACATGCGTCACGGCTTTTTTCAGCGTGATGTATGTGCTCTTGTTTCTTGTGTAGGGAACGCATTTATGCGTTCCGCTGCTTCCCGGCAGGCATAGCCTGCCAGCGGAGCGGATAAATCCGCTCCCTACAGAAGTCCGCGCAGCCCAACAAAAGAGTAAATCAGTTCATCGCTCCTGCTTTGTCAAACATCTGCTGCACCTGTGCTTCCAACAGCGCATGTTCGGGTGCGGCCAGCAGCGGGTCTTCCGCCAGCAGGGCGGCGGCTTCCGCCTGCGCCGCGTGCAGGGTGCGGGTGTCGTTCATCAGGTCGGCAATTTGTAACGTGGGCAGGCCGTGCTGGCGGCTGCCAAAAAAGTCGCCGGGGCCGCGGGTCTCCAGATCGTACTGCGCCACGGCAAAGCCGTCGGTGGTGCTGCACAAAAATTTGAGCCGTTTTTGGACATTTTCACTCTGGTTGTCGCTGACGAGGAAGCACCAGCTCTCCGCCGCACCGCGTCCCACCCGGCCGCGCAGCTGGTGCAGCGCGCTCAGGCCGTAGCGCTCGGCGTTCTCAATGACCATGACGCTGGCGTTGGGCACGTCCACGCCCACCTCGATGACGGTGGTGGACACCAGTGCGTCCAACCGCCCGGCCTTGAAGTCCTCCATGACGGCGGCTTTTTCTTTGGGCTTGAGCTTGCCGTGCATCAGGCCCACCCGGCGGTCCGGCAGCAGGGCCTTGGCCACGTCCTCGTAGTAGCTTTTCACGGCGTTCAGCCCGCCGTCCGGAACGTCCTCGATGGCCGGGCACACCAGATACACCTGCCGCCCGCGCCCGATCTCCTGATTGAGAAAACGGTAGAGATCATGCCGCTTTTTGCCGGTGATGCACCGGGTCTTGACCGGGGTGCGGCCCGGCGGCAGCTCGTCGAGGATGGAGATGTCCAGGTCGCCGTAGATGAGCAAGCCCAGCGTGCGGGGGATGGGCGTGGCGCTCATCACCAGAAGATGGGGGTTCGCGGCCTTTTCGGCCAGCATCCCGCGCTGGCGCACGCCGAAGCGGTGCTGCTCGTCGATGACGGCAAGGCCCAGCCGGGCAAACTCCACCCCCTCGCTGAGGATGGCGTGGGTGCCCACCACGAGGTCGGCTTCGTCGGCGCGGATGGCGGCCAGCGTAGTGCGCTTGGCGGCAGCCTTCATGCCGCCGGTCAGCAGGGCCACCCGCATCCCGAAGGGGGCAAGCATCTTGTTCAGACCCTCAGCATGTTGGGCGGCCAGAATTTCGGTGGGGGCCAGCAGGGCCGCCTGATATCCTGCCCGGATGCAGGCCCAGATGGCGGCGGCGGCCACCAGCGTTTTGCCGCTGCCCACGTCGCCCTGCAGCAGGCGGTTCATGGAAGTCTCGCCCGCCATGTCGGCCAGAATTTCGCCCACGGCCCGGCGCTGGGCACCGGTGGGGGAGAAGGGCAGGCTTTCCCAGAACGGCCCCGGGTCGGCAAGCTGCATGGGGGCCCCAGTGGCGGCAGCACCCCGGTTTTTCATGCGGCCGATGCCCAGCTGCAAAACGAGAAGTTCTTCGTAGATGAGCCGCCGCCGGGCCGCATAGGCTTCCTCCTCGGTGGCAGGGCAGTGGATGGCCCGCACGGCATCCGCCTTGGAGAGCAGGCGGTATTTTTGCAGCATCTCCGGCGGCAGCGGGTCGGGCAGAAGCTCCGCGTGGGGCAGCAGCTGGCGCACGCACTTGGCGATGGCATTGCTGGTCAGGCCCTCGGTCTGGGGGTAGACGGCCTCAAACGGTGCGGCTTTGATCTGCTCGGCGGTGCGCACCTGCGGGTTCACCATCTGGCGGCGCAGCATCCCACCCGTGACGACGCCCTGAAAATAGTATTCCTGTCCCAGTGCCAGCTTCTGGGCGGCGTAGGGGTTATTGAACCATGTGATCTCCAGGCTGGACACATCGTCCCCGGCGGTGATGCGCTCCATCCGCCGCCCGCCCGGCAGGATGCGCCCGCCGGGTTTCGCGAACACTTCTGCCTTGACGACGCACTCCACGTCGGTGGGTGCTTCGGCGATGGAGTAAGGCTTTGTGAAGTCGATGTATTTGCGCGGGTAGTGGCACAGCAGGTCGGCCAGCGTCACAATGCCCAGCTTCTCAAATTTTTCGGCAGTTTTGGGGCCGACGCCCTTCAGGTAGCGCACCGGGGTATCGGGCGTGAGGGTGGTGTGGTTTTCGGCAGGCATGGGCGTCAGCTCCTTTCGGGTGTAGTATAGCTATTGTAGCATCTTCCCGTTTACAAATCCAGCCAAACCTGCTATAATCCTTTTGGGAATGAAGTTCTCCCAAGGGGCAGTCCCCCTGAACCGCTGATTTTCAAGCTGATGACTTCTGTGATTTTTTTACGGAATCGCAGGGGGCACCAGCTTTTTTGTTTGCCGCCTGCGAAGAAACGGAGGAACGATGCTCACATCCCTTGCACTTATTTTTCTGGTGGGGCTTGCCATGGCGGCGCTCTGCCAGCAGCTGCATCTGCCGCGCATCATCGGCATGCTGGTCACCGGCATCCTGCTGGGGCCCTGCGTGCTGAACGCGCTGGACGCGTCCATTCTGTCCATCTCGTCCGAGCTGCGGCAGATGGCGCTCATCATCATTCTCATCAAAGCGGGCCTTTCGCTGAACCTTGCCGACCTGAAAAAAGTGGGCCGCCCGGCGGTGATGATGTCCTGCGTGCCAGCTAGCTGCGAAATTTTGGCCTTCATCCTGTTTGCGCCCGCCATTCTGGGCATCACCCGCATCGAAGCCGCGGTCATGGGTGCTGTGCTGGGCGCGGTGTCCCCGGCGGTGGTCATTCCGCGCATGGTGCAGCTGATGGACGAGCATTACGGCACCGAAAAGAGCATCCCGCAACTGATCATGGCGGGTGCGTCCTGCGATGATATTTTTGTCATCGTGCTGTTTTCCACCTTTACCAGCATGGCACAGGGCGGCAGTGCCAACATAATGGACTTTGTCAACATCCCGGTGTCCATTCTGCTGGGCATTGCGCTGGGTGCCGCCGTGGGCTTTGTGCTGAGTTGGTTCTTTGAGACGGCTTACGCCCGGGCCAACACGGTGCGCAACAGCATGAAGGTCATCATCGTGCTGGGCATGGCGTTCCTGCTCATGTCCATCGAGAGCTGGCTCAAGGGCATCGTCTCGGTGTCCGGCCTGCTGGCGGTGGTCAGCATGGCTTGCGTGCTCAAAATGCGGTGTGTGCCCAGCGTATCCAAGAGACTTTCGGAGAAATTCAGCAAGCTGTGGCTGGCGGCTGAGGTGATCCTGTTCGTGCTGGTGGGCGCGGCGGTGGACATCCGTTACACGCTGGCGGCGGGCATCCCGGCGGTGGCAATGATCCTGCTGGCGCTGGTGTTCCGTGCAGCAGGCGTCTGCCTGTGCATGGCGGGCACAGCGCTGAACCGGAAAGAGCGGCTGTTCTGCGTCATTGCCTACCTGCCCAAGGCCACGGTGCAGGCGGCCATCGGTTCGGTGCCGCTGGCCATGGGCCTGCCCTGCGGGCAGATCGTGCTTTCGGTGGCGGTGCTGGCAATTCTGATCACCGCGCCGCTGGGGGCGATCGGCATGGATGCGACGTATCAAAAGCTGCTGGAAAAGCAGCTATAAGAATAGGAGAGAAGAACCATGGAAATTCGCAATGCAGCGTTAAAAGATTTGCCCGCCATCGCGGCGGTGGAAGCCGAATGCTTCCCGGCGGCAGAGGCGGCCACGGCAGAGGAATTTGCCGGCCGGCTGGCACACTATGCAAACCATTTCTGGCTGCTGTTTGAGGACGGGCAGCTGGCCGCTTTTGTGGACGGCTTCTGCACGGACACGCCCGACCTGACGGATGAAATGTACGCCGACGCTGCTCTGCACGACGAAGCCGGTGCCTGGCAGATGATCTTTGGCGTAAACACGCTCCCGCGCTGCCGCCGCCGCGGCTATGCGGAAACGCTTTTGCGGCAGGCTATTGCAGACGCCCGCGCACAGGGCCGCAAAGGCCTGGTGCTGACCTGCAAAGAGAAACTTGTGCATTATTATGCAAAGCTTGGCTTTGTGAGTGAGGGTGTGTCGGGGTCCACGCACGGCAATGTGACGTGGTATCAGATGCGGCTGACTTTTTGAGCGGGACGATTGAGAATTGTCTCCGCTTCGCTCTGACAATGATAGCGGAAAAATTATTTTAAATAGAGCAAAACAGCCAGGCCTGCGGGCCTGGCTGTTTTGCATTTTCACGGGAGGGGCCGTAACGGCAAACGGCATCTGCTGCTGTCGGCCTGCGGCCGTCGCGCAGCGACTTCAAACTGGCGGAACACAAAAAAGCGTGAAGCGCAGCGCTAGCTTTTTTGTATGGAGCCCAACTTCTTTGGGATTATCAAGGGCGAGTAGCCCTTGATTCGTGCCTCCCGCGCTTCGAAAGTAGCGGGCGCTTTTCTGGTACTCTTTTGTGCGCGCAAAAGAGTACACCTCCGACGGAGAAGGACTTTATAAAAGGCATTAGACTTTACCCACACGAAAACACCCTTGCAGGAAGCAACAAAAAAATCCCGGAAGCCGAAGCTCCCGGGAATCTTTTGGAGGTGACGACCAGATTTGAACTGGTGGATGAGGGTTTTGCAGACCCTTGCCTTACCACTTGGCCACGTCACCATATTTAGGAGTGATATCCACTCCTGTTGGAGCGGCCGACGAGGCTCGAACTCGCTACCTCCACCTTGGCAAGGTGGCGCTCTACCAGATGAGCTACGGCCGCATATTCGGTGCATTTGTCCCTGCACCATTAGGATGAGCGACCCGGATCGGGCTCGAACCGACGACCCCCAGCGTGACAGGCTGGTGCTCTAACCAACTGAGCTACCGGGCCATATTGGAGCAACTTTTGCTGCTCCGTAATGGAGCGGCCGACGAGGCTCGAACTCGCTACCTCCACCTTGGCAAGGTGGCGC
>ERZ1034913.930-NODE-930-length-19840-cov-50.754562_pt1 | contig 19840 bp, 10 predicted proteins | sample MGYA00520697_ERZ1034913 | MGnify/ENA primary metagenome ERZ1034913 (study PRJEB33766, sample SAMN09781786) | gut metagenome | biome: gut microbiome | host: Homo sapiens | place: Madagascar | study: EMG produced TPA metagenomics assembly of the PRJNA485056 data...
TGGAGCTGACTATGCCAAGTAATGATGACAACCAACCAGAGGACAAGAAGAACGAAGCAAAGGAATCTGGTACCGTAACTCTTTACGTAACTGCAGACAACAAGATTTATTATGGTGCTGGTATCCCTAAGTACGATGATCCTACATGGATCAAGGAGACTACATGGGGTAGCAATGGTATCCGTAAGGTCTTGCGCGAGCACACTACCGGAGAGGGGTTACGTCCAGTTGAGCAGATTATGATTGCTGTTAGAGCCTTGAACGCTGAGCGTCAGAAGAACCCAGCAATGCCTGACAGCGTATATCAGAAGAAGTTGAGCAAGATTAAGGGTGGTGAGTTGAATGGTCGCAAGATCGAGACTCTTACTATCGTAATCAAGCCTACCGACAATGCTTCTTACAAGAACATGGTTGACGCTCTCGATGAAATGCAGATTTTGAACATTGGTACATACGTCATCGACAAGATTAGCGCAGACGACGAGAAGCTTCTCAAGTCTAGAAACGTTAAGATGTAATGATGAATACCAACAAATAAAACAAGAAAGAAATGGCAAAAATTGATCTTTACGATCCTAAATGGGTCGATATGGTTTTCGCCGGAAAGAACAAGGAGTATGGTGCATACCAGCTCCGTAAGGGAACTTCTGGCCGAAACATCAAGTCTCTTCTGATCTTGGTCATCGCTGCAGCTCTCGTGGGTGGATTCTTAGCTTGGAAGGTTATCGAACAGAAACAAGCTGAAGAACAGCAAGCTTACATGGAAGCAATGGAGTTGGCTAAACTCCAGGAGCAGGCTAAGAAAGAAGAAAAGAAGAAACCTGAGAAAGTGCAGCCTAAGATTGAAGCCAAGAAGGAGATTCCAGTGGCGCGCGAAACTCAGAAGTTTACTGCACCTGTCATTAAGAAGGATGAACTCGTAAAAGAGGAAAACCAGGTTAAGCAGATGGATAAACTGGACGATAAGGTAGCTGTAGGTGCTGAAGACAAGGAAGGTGTGAAGGACCGTACAGTGGAAGCTGTAAGAAGTGAGATTGCAGTAGCAGCTCCACCTCCACCACCAGCTCCAAAACCTGAGGTTGCTACTAAGGTCTTTGACGTCGTTGAGGAGATGCCTTCATTCCCTGGTGGACAAGGCGCCTTGATGCAGTACTTGGCTAGCAACATCAAGTACCCTGTCGTAGCACAGGAGAACGGTGTTCAGGGTCGTGTTATCGTTTCATTCGTGGTAGAGCGTGATGGTTCTATCTCTGATGTAAAGGTAGCTCGTTCCGTTGACCCTTCACTTGACCGTGAGGCACAGCGCGTCGTTAAGAGCATGCCTAAGTGGAAACCAGGTAAGCAAAACGGTTCTGCTGTACGTGTTAAGTATACTGTACCAGTTGTATTTAGATTGCAGTAATAGAATGAAAAGAACATCTTATATTTTTATAGGTATAGGATTAACAGTACTATCAATGGCTTTCTTCTCGTCTTGCGGCGAGAAGAAAGCCAAAGATGGTAGAACTGATACTCCTACTTCAGGCACAATTGAATTTGTGGCTGACGAGAGTTTGAGTCCTATCATTGACGAAGAAAGAAGTCAGTTTGAGTATGAATACCCTAAGGCTAAGCTCAAACCAAAATACACAGATGAAGTCACAGGACTTCAGATGATCAAGGATTTCAAGACAGCACTCCTCTTCACTACCCGTAACCTAAAGGATAGTGAGATTGCCTACTTGAAGTCGAAAAGCAATGTGATTCCTTCAGTTTTCCCTATCGGATATGACGGCTTGGCGTTCATTGTCAACAAGAGCAACAATGATACTTGCATCACCGTGAACGATATCAAGCGAATTCTTACAGGAAAGGCTACCAAATGGAGTGATGTTGTGCCAGGTTCCAAGAGAGGTGACATCGAGGTAATCTTCGACAACACCCGCTCGGCTACTACCAACTTCGTGGTAGATTCAGTTCTGCACGGAGAGAAGATGGGTGCCAAGATCATGGCGGCAAAGACCAGTAAACAGGTCATTGACTTCGTTGATCAGAACCCAGGTTCCATTGGTGTTATCGGATCCAACTGGTTGAACGACCGACGCGATTCCACCAATACTACATTCAAGAAGAATATTCATGTCATGCGAGTATCCATCAAGGATAAGGCTACTCCATCCAACAGCTGGCAGCCATATCAGGCATACTTGCTGGATGGAAGATATCCATTCGTAAGAACTATATACGCTATTGTGGTAGATCCTCATAAGGCATTGCCTTGGAGTTTTGCCAATTACATCACAAATCCTAAGGGACAGCTTATCCTTTTTAAAACCGGACTACTGCCATATCGCGGAGACATCACAATCAGAACAGTAAACGTGAAACGATAAGAGCGGAAGCGCTAAAAAGTTGAGAAGCGGAAACGCTAAAAGTTGAACGAAATTAAAGTAGAATTATGAAAGCAGTTAAATATTTAGTAGCAGGTTTGCTCGTCATGGGTTTGGCAGCTCCTGCAATGGCTCAGGACGTTAACTACAAGGACGCTCTTAAGCCAATAGAGACAACTTTGAAGGCCGGCAATGTAGATGCCAAGGCATTTGCCAAGACCCTCAAAGAGTACCAGAAGGAGTATAAGAAAGATCCTAAGGCGCTCGTTGCTTTGGGTAATGCACTTGTTATCAACAAAGACTACACCAATGCTTTGGCTGTAGCAGATGCTGTCATCGCTAAGTTCAAGAATTATGGTGATGCCTACATCCTGAAGGGTGACATCTACGCTATGCAGGACAATGGTGGTGAGGCAGCTACATGGTATGGTCAGTGTATGACTATGGACCCTAAGAATCCTCAGGGTTACATCAGCTACGCTAACGTATACCGCAAGATTGACCCACAGGCTTCTGCAGAGGCACTGAACAAGTTGAGAGAGGTAGATCCTAACTACCCTATCGAGGCTGAGACTGGTCACAACTACTACTCTATCGGTAACTACGAGAAGGCCTACGAGAACTTCACAAAGGCTAATCTCAATACCATGGAAGAGTACATCTACTACGAGTACTGCTTCACAGCATACGTATTGGACAAGAAGGAAGATGCTCTCAAGTTGTGCAAGCAGGGTATCCAGAAGTATCCTAAGGATACAGCATTCCAGATTCTGGCTATGCGTGCTGCAGTAGATACTCAGCAGTTTGAGGACGCTCTCAACTATGCCAACGCTGTGATGAACAACGCTGACATCAAGAAGAACTCTAGTATCTATGCATACTATGGTTTGGCTTTGGCTGGCAACAAGCAGTATGAACAGGCTTTGGCACAGTATAACAAGGCATTGGAGATTAACAAGGAAGACTTCAAGCCATATCAGTATATCTCTGAAACCTACAAGCAGATGGGCGAAGAGGATAAGGCTATCGAGTACGCTCAACTTTACATGGACAAGAACCCTAATGTTGCTCCATCAGACTACGTGAAGATGGCAGAGATTTACAATGCAAAGGCACAGAAGGGTGGCGACGCTAAGGCTGCTAACGTAGACAAGGCAATCGCTGTATATAACTCATTCGCAGCTAAGTATCCACAGTTGAAGGCATACGCTGATTTGCAGGCTGCAAACATCGCATTCCAGAACGAGATGGACGACAAGGCTCTTGAGAACTACCAGAAGGTGATTGACGAGGTAGAGAACAAGCAGTACGATGAGGATGAGAAGGGCTACCTGATGCAGGCTTACAAGAATGCAGGTTATATCTACTGGAGTTCTAAGAACGACTTGGATACAGCGCGTCCATTCTTCGAGAAGCTAATTAAGCTTGATCCAAACAACTCACTTGCCAAGAAGGCATTGGGCTTGGAGGAAGAAGCAGCTCAGTAATTTAGTACACTCTGAAAGCTGTTTTTTACAAACAGATTCATTTTTTAAAGTCATAAGCAAGTGCGGCAGTGGGGAGTGATTCTTCACTGCCGTTTTTTTGTTTCTCCGGTAGAAACACTCAGTTTCACCAGGTGAAACTGAAAGTTTCATGGGGTGAAACAAAAAAAGCATAGGAAAAGAGCAAAAAGAAAAGAGTCATACAAAAAAGAAAAGAGCGATTCCCCGGAAGGAACCGCTCTCAATGTTTTATGTAACTAAAAGTATCTACCCTAGAAATTAACCAAGGCTAATAGCCTCGTTAGGGCAAACATCAGCACAAGTACCACACTCTGTGCAGACATCTGGGTTGATAGAATACTTCTCGCCCTCAGAAATTGCGCCTGATGGGCACTCATCGATACATGTACCGCATGCGATACAATCGTCACCAATTACGTATGCCATAATTCTTAATGTTTTTATAATGTTAATAATATTGTTTCTACCTACTTTTGATGGTGCAAAGATAATAATTATTTTTGGAATACCTACATTTAGGTATGCTTTTTTTTAGTTTTTTGCTCAATTTATACATTATCGAAATAAAATACTAAACAATAAGATGCAAATACTCACGTTTATATTATATGAATAAGAAACTTATAGCAATATGGATAGGCATCATCATCGCTATACAGGCGATGGCTCAGGAAAGGACGGTGGAGAACCGCCCTTATACCGACCTGCGCCCATTCCACTTCGGCGTGGTGGTGGGTACCCACTTCCAGGATATTGAATTTCAGAATGTTGGCCCCGTTACTTATACTGATAACGACGGCATGGAGCAGCATTCTACGGTCACTGTAGACCAGGATAAGTACGACCTGGGCTTCACTGTCGGCGTATTGGGAGAATTCCGCCTCAACAAGAGTTTCCAGTTCCGTGTAGCCCCAGCCATGTACTTCGGAACCCGCCATCTCACCTTCCATAATCTCACAGAGAAAGATGGACAGGAGAAGCCTACAGAACAGCGCCAGGAGATGAAGACAGCCTATATAGCCAGTGCCTTCGACCTCATCTTTGCCGCAGAACGCTTCAACAACCATCGCCCTTATATGATGGCAGGTATCACCCCGATGATGAATCTGAGCGGAAATACTTCCGGTTTCATCAAACTGAAGAAATCAGAAGTGTTCCTCGAACTGGGCCTAGGATGTGATTTCTATCTGCCCTACTTCAAACTGCGCCCTGAACTCAAGTTTATGTATGGCATCACAGATACCTTCGACAGTAATCAGGTAAAAAACGTCCGAGACGACAGCAAGAAGCCTTATGCCCTTGCCGCCAAAGCGGCACACAGCAAGATCATCGCCCTGACTTTCTATTTCGAATAAGCTAACGGGGTTAAAAGAAAAAGATAAAGATAAAGATAAAACAAGAAGATAAAACAAGAAGAGCTTGATTCCAGCACAAGGGAACCAAGCTCTTTTCATATATAACATCACGAGAATGTGCCTATTCCACAACCTCCCAAGAGAAGACACAGCCATTCTTCATTCCGGCATCAGCACCCTGGAAATCTGCAGAATATGGACTTCCATCCTTAGGATACTTGCCCACATATCGCTGAGTCTTCAAGGAAAGCAGCATACAATGGTTATAAAGCATATCCTGCCATACAAACTCCTCTGCCTTGCTAGCATCATTTGTTAATCTAACATCGCCTGACAAACCGACTCCTGCGATATAAACATATCGTCCGTCAGCCGTCTTCAATGCCACCTTACCTTGACCTCTATCTTCCACAACAAACTTCACCTGATTACTCAAATCCTTTCTGTTCCAGGAATTGTGCATCAATCCGTGTCGGGTAGCATTCATCAGGTTGCCATCAGCAAGATTAAAGAAACGGACTGTCTTTCCGATAGGCAGATTGGCAGTTCTGTCAGCCATCGGCTCCTCCACCTTGAAATCATCAAAATCAGCAACACCGCCATTCACCTCCTTCTTATTGAAAGCATAAAGCGCCACGCGCACACCCTGGAAGGTCTTCAACTGATAAGGCGAAAGCATCTGCCCGCCGATATTTTCCCAGTTCTTGCCATCCAGAGAATAGGAATATTGCAACTGGCTCTTATCATAATCACCCCAAAGGCGAAGCCAAACCACCTTTTTATCCAATGGTTTAACCACCTCCTTGTTGGTATTCTGGTCATAGCATCTCAATGCCAAGCCCTTATCCGTCTTTACGACTCCCAAGGAAGCGTATGGCATGTTGATGGCACTAAGACCAGCCTCATCACCAGCTTTCAGCTTAGAAGCATCCAGTTTTACCGATGTATAAGACACAGGACCTATCGCACGCTGGGTAAGCGAGTTCTTAGCCCAAAGCAACTGCTTGGCAGGCATGGAATGAAGGCGAAGCCAGCCTTTGCGCTCCTTGTTGAGCGACCACATCTTATCATTCGGATTATGGTTCCACTGCCATACAGGCTTAAAGGTCTTGCCGGAGAAATCATCACAGCGGTCGTATGTTGCCACAGGAGTCTTTACCACATCATTTGGCTTGAACCAGGTACGAGGTGAGCGACCGAGGTTCTTCTCCAAGCCGAAGTAAGGCCAGCCATCTACCCATGTGACAGGAGAAAGGCATACCGTTCTACCCACGGCATTGAAATCCTGCATCGATACGCCCCACCATTTACCATCGGGAGCCTGCACGATGCCACCTTGATGGATGGTTGAACAAATCAAGGTTTCATCTGAAGGTTTATTAGTCTTAAACTTAAATCCATCCTCTGGCACAGGGCGACCTAAGCCGACATTATTGACCGTCCAGGCAGCCGAATAGCCAAACGACTCTCGCTCGCTGATGACACAAGTCTCGTAAGGTCCCCAGATACTTTTGCTTCGGGCACATTGCATACGTCCCATCGGCGAATAATCGGCAGAGAGGATATAATACATACCATTGATTTTGTAGATATGATGCCCCTCACCCATCGCATTGCCTTCAGGGATGACCACTTTGCTGGAGCCTTCCACAGGTCCACTCAAGTCTGGTTTCAACTCGGTTACGGTCACATTGCCATATTTATGGATAGCATATATCTTGCCATCATCATCAAAGAGCACAGAGAGATCGTAGATATCGCCATTAATCTTGTGATGCTTCCAAGGTCCCTTGGCACTATCCGAGATATAGACCTGCAATCCATGCCCATTGATGTTTGAGAAAATATAGAACTTGCCGTTGTGATAGCGGATGGCAGGCGCCCAGATTCCCTGTCCATACGCCTCCTTTCCATTTCGAAGACTGAAATCATCAGAATCATCGAAACGGTCGAAGCAATAAGAGGAGAATTCCCAGTTGACCAAATCCTTGGAATGAAGTACCACCAAGCCTGGTACACTGTGCATCGTGGTACCAGCCAGATAGTAATCCTCACCCACTCTGATAATATCCGGGTCAGAGAACTCATCATAGAAGAGAGGATTGGTATAGGTTCCATTTCCATTGTCTGCCGACCAAGTCATTCTACCTGGTTGCTGTTGAGTCACCAGCTTCTTCTGGGCAGAAACCTGACCATTCTGAGCAGAAGCCGAGATAGAGCCAGCGCATAGGGCTAGGCTAAAAGTTGCAATTAATAGTTTGTTCATTCTTTATGAAGTTTATGATTATATAAAAGTTGCCACAAAATTACGAAAGAAACTAAACACAAAGGTGGATTTATCGTAATATTATGGCAACTATTTGAGATTTTACTTAATTTGATAAGATTTTCCTGCTTCTGTATCCAAATCATACTCGAAAACTTGTGGGATATGAGCCTTCACTCCTTCATCCACACGATGCTGTTCCATCGGTTGTTTGATGACAGCGGCTTGGAGCAAAGGATTCGCACAAGTGCCCTCAGCCTTTCTCAATCCCTTCCCTTTCAGGGGAACATAAGAACGGATACGTAGGGTTCCGCCTATGTTGGAATGGACCTTTGCCGAAACCAGCTGCTTATTCTGCCACTTCATGTCGACCACAAATCCACCACGCGCACAAAGACCCTTTACATCGCCATCTTTCCAGGCATCAGGCAGGGCAGGCAAGAGATGCACGGCTCCATCATGACTTTGCAAGAGCATCTCTGCGATACCGGCAGTAACACCAAAGTTACCATCTATCTGAAATGGTGGATGGGCATCAAAGAGATTAGGATAAGTTCTGCCATCAGGATACTCCTTGACATGCGCATCAGACGGCAACAAACGAAGCATATTGCTGATAATCTTGAAAGCATGATTGCCATCCAGCATACGGGCCCAGAAATTGGTCTTCCATCCCAGGCTCCATCCCGTAGCCATGTCGCCACGCTGCTTCAGCGTATTGGCTGCCGCATGGAACAGTTCAGGATGAGAGAATGGAGAAATCTGGTTGGATGGGTACAAACCATAGAGATGGGAGATGTGGCGATGTTCATTCTTAGGGTCATCGGCATCTATCAACCATTCTTGCAGTTGTCCATATTTGCCTATCTGCATCGGAGGAATCTGCGAGAGCAATGTCTTCATCTGTCCACGCTCAGCCTCATCCAATCCCAACACCTCAGAAGCATGGATGGCATTGCTCAGTGCATCAAAAGCTATCTGGTTATCCATGGTGCAACCAGCGGTCACGGATGTCTTCTTTCCCGCTGGTCCTTGTTCCGGACTCACGGAAGGCACAGTTACCTTCCACTGTGTGCCAGGCAATGGCTGCATATAGTCGAGATAGAATTCCGCTGCTCCCTTGAGCACAGGATACCACTGGCGCAAGAATGCCTTGTCGCCCGTATAGAGATAATGCTGCCACAGATGGGTGGAGAGCCATGCGCCACCATTCGGGAACATACCCCAGAAAGCTCCATCCACCGGACCGGCGATGCGCCAGATGTCCGTGTTGTGGTGAGCCATCCAACCGCGACATCCATACATCTCCCTTGCCGTCTTGGCACCCGTCTCGCTCAAATCCTTGACCAGGGAAAACAGAGGCTCGGCATTCTGGCTCAGATTGGTTACCTCAGCTGGCCAATAATTCATCTCGGTATTGATGTTGATGGTATACTTGCTGTCCCAAGGTGCATTCTTGTTGTCGTTCCAAACACCTTGCAGGTTGGCTGCCTGTCCTCCTGGCTGTGAGGAAGAGATGAGCAGATAACGTCCATAATTGAACATCAATGCCACCATCGCCATATCCTTGCTGCCCGTAAACTTATCCAGTCGTTGATCGGTAGGCAACTGGGCATTGGCATCAGTAGGAAGACTCAACTTCACGGTGTTGAACTGCTTCTGATAAGCCTCTACATGGCGCTTCTCCAGCTGGGCAAAGCTCATGGCACTTACCTTATTTATATAAGAGGCATTGCGCTGTGCGGCATTGCCCGACACATCGTGATAGTTGACAAAGTTGGTAGCGGCACTCACGATGATGGTAGCCTCCGTGGCATTCTGCAAGCCAACGCTAGCCTTTCCACCCAGAGCCTGAGCACCATTGAGCACATCCACCCTGCCATCGGAAACAATTTCAGCCACGCATTCGGCAGTCAAGGCTGATTTGATGCCTTCCTGGTCTTGCCCCTTCACCTTGAGTGTGATGCGCTTGCCAGCAGCCTCAGCCTGATAGTCGAACGGAGCATCGAGATTCATGGCAAATGCCAAAGCCCCCTTCTTGCTACTCTTGATATGGCAGACAATGACCCCATCAGCAAGAGAGGCAAAGGTAGTACGGGTAAACTGCACCCCGTTCAGCACGAAGCGAGTGGTCGTAACGGCACGCTGCAAGTCGAGGTCTCTCACATATTGCTCCGCATTTACATGAGAAGAATACGCCCCCTGCGCATTCATCCGGATATGAAGATTAGCCATCGGCAGGAAGCGCATACCATGAGGACCCACCACAAAATCCTTGTTGATGATGGCAGCAGCCTCATTTTCCCTACCATTGAATATCAATTCCCTGACTTTAGGGAGGGAAGCCAACGACTTCTGGCTATTGTTGTCATGAGGGCCGCCACTCCAGAAGGTTTCCTCCGTAAGCTGGATGTTCTCATCCTGGATGCCTCCATACACCATACCGCCTAAGTGGGAATTACCTATTGGCAATGCCTCCAGCCAGTGTTTGGCTGGGGCATTGTACCAAAGGCGGCAACTATTATCGGTCACGGTCTTCTTGGCCATCATCTGCATAGGCAGAGCCATGGCCAAGACCATAGAACCTAATATGATTTGTTTTCTGTTCATACGTTTATCGTTTGATTTTTATTGCCAGTTGTTTAATATCCTATGCAAAGGTACAACTATTTTTTGGAATATCCAAAACAATCAATATCTACATAGCCCCCTGCGCTCTTGGTGGCATAGTTGTAAATGGCGAAACGAGTACCCATAAACAGACGGCGATAATCAAAGTTCATCTTAAAGTCGCTTACTGCCTCCGTCCAGTTCTTTCCATCCAAGCTATAAGAGAGGGTGGCAAGATCTTTATGATCACGGAAGTCGCAACTGATCTTCAGATAGATGGTCTTGGATTTCAAAGCCTGGCGATATACTTCCTCATGCTTCACATCAGTAACCATTTTCTGCTCATCGCTCAACACAGAATTGTCCTTGCTTCCAAGCACAAACCATTTCTTGCCCTCCCTGGCAACTGAGAGCAAGGCAGCATCACCCTGGAATGCAGCAAAGCCTGCCACATCTCCATCCTTCATCTGGCTCACATCCATTTTTACCACCGCCTCGCAGGTAGGTCCTTCCATGCGGGTAGTCAAGGTGTTTGGAGCCATGAAGAGATTCTGTGCGATGCGAGAGGTCTTCAGGCGGAGATAGCCCTTGCGTTCGGTGAGCGACCAAGCCTCATCCACAGGATTATGGTTCCACTGCCACTGCAAGTCGAGCTTGTCCTTGGCAAAATCATCACTATGCACGATGGTCTTGTCGTTGTATCCCAATACAGGCTTGCTCATCTGGAGAGGCACATTGCCCTTCTCATCTCCCAAGATAGGCCATCCGTCCTTCCAGGTACAAGGCTCCAAGGTAGGCACTCTGCCCACACCGCCACGGTCTTGGAAGATAAAGCCATACCATTTGCCGTCAGGTGCATCCACGATGGTGCCCTGTCCTACTCCACCGAAGCCGGCAAATTCGGTCTCCAAGATAACCTTCTTCTCGTATGGTCCATAGATATGGTCTGCACGATAGCAAACCTCACGACGCGGATGTCCCTTGATATAACCCGAAATCATCAGGAGATAATACTTGCCGTCATGCTTGATCATGCGAGAGCCCTCCAACAAACCCGTCTCCTCGGCATCACGCTTAAAGAGCTTGCGCTGGCTGCCTGGCACCACATCAGTAAGGTCAGCATTCAGCTGCACGATGTCGCCCGTACCATACACCACGTATGCCTTGTCATCATCATCGAAGAAGAGAGAGGCATCATGGAAATGGCGCAGACGGCTGTGGATGGTCCACTTGCCCTCAGCACTATCCGCCGTGCAGATATAAGTTTCTCCCCCAGGGTTGTCATTGGGAGCAAAGAGCGCATAAAACTTTCCTCTGTGATATTTCAGCGAGGTAGCCCATTGTCCTCTGCCATACACAGTTCCCTCCTTCATATCATATTTCGGAGAATCCGTGAGTTTTGGGAAGATATAGTTCACCGTCTCCCAGTTCACCAGATCCTTGGATCGCATGATAGGGGCACCTGGCATCAGATGCATCGTGGTGCTGACCATATAGAAGTTGTCGCCCACACGAATCACGTCTGGATCGGGCACATCTGCCCACAACACAGGGTTCTGGAAGTTCTTCTCAAACTTCCACCAGTCGAAATTGAAGAGTTTGCTTCCCTTCAATCCCTTGAACACGAAGTAGACATCATGCTTGCCTGCCACCTTCTTGAGCATCTGTGCCGAGAATGTCTTCCACTTTTCCCAGCCACCGGTCTTGGTCACGTCAATCTTTGCCACCAGTTCACCATCTTCCTTGTCGAGATGCACTTCCAGCGAACCGCCCAATGAAGAGCAAGCTGCAGAGATGGCAAACTGGTCTGGTGACTCGTTGCCGAAGTCTACCTCGCGTACCTTTATATAATCACCGTTATGAATCTCCGAGATATAAACACCTGTTTCATCCGTCTGTTCCGACTTCACCCCCTTGGAGTAAGCGATGGTCTCAGCCTCATTGCGCTTGAAAGGATTGATAGTACCAATAGGAGAAACTCCCTCCTGTGTATGATGGATGATAGGGAATGTGCCATCAGCATTATACTTGAATTCCTCTACGGCAACACTGCGTCCGAATCCACCACCCAGTTTGCCTGTATGATAGAAGAAATAAGATTTGCCCTTGAAATCGGTCACACCACAGTGGTTAGTGAAGGAACCCGTTTTCTCCAATGGCATGATTTCGCCCATATACTTCCATGGTCCGAAAGGCTTCTTGCTCATGGAATAAGCAATGTGCTCAGGCACTCCACCTGCAGCATAAAGCATATAATAGTTCTTGCCACGCTTCATGAACCAAGGTCCCTCTGTGTAGCAATCCTTATATTTTCGGGTAGAATCACGCTTCTCCACGTCAGGCGAACCGAATCCCTCCTCAGTCATCACGATTCTGCCCACTTCACGCTTTTTATCAACAGCTGCCTTAGCATCTATACCCCCCTTGAAGCTGATCATATCTTCATTCAGTTTGGCATAGTAAAGATGTGGATTACCCCAATAGAGATAAGCCTGACCATCCTCGTCCATCCAGACGGTAGGGTCGATATTGTCCCAACTTCCATTATCAAAAAGCGGTTTGCCCAGCGCATCCTTGAACGGACCGGTAGGAGAATCAGCCACAGCTACGCCGATAGCCATTCCGCCAGTCAGTTTAGAGTGCGCACAGATATACCAGTAATACTTACCATTACGTTCGATAGTCTGTGCTGCCCAGGCACGGTCGTCAGCCCAGGAAAAAGAACTGAGGTCGAGCGGAGAACCATGGTCTGTCCAGTTCACCATATCCTTGGTGGAATACACACGCCATTCGTTCATCCAGAAGAAGTCTGCCTTATCTTCATCATGACCGGTATATACATAGAGACGGTCTCCGACAACCAGAGGTGCCGGGTCGGTAGTTAACTGTGTTTGCACGATAGGATTCTGCGCATTCATCGCTGCACTCATACTCATACACAAAGCCGAAGCTAGCAAAAACTTATTGTTCATTGTTTATCTAAAATTATTAGTTTCTATTTTTGAGTGCAAAGATAGCAATAAAACAGACATTTTACTTTGCTATACGTTTCAAATACTTTGGCAAATCAACCATAGTGTAAGAAAAAAAACGGTGCATCTCAAAAAGAAACACACCGTTTTACATCTTTACCTACAAGTTTTGCCCGAAATAGCTGTATCTGTTGTTGTCTGGATTGATAACCACCTGCTCCAAGACAATCTCAGGGTCGATCATCACGATACGAAGCGTATGCTTACCAGCCTTGACTGCAGATGATGATGTAGCTGCCAACCAACGCTGGTTGTCAAAGATTTCATCTCTTCGCAACTGCTTCTTCCCTTTCCACCAACCATTTAAAACCAGTTTAGGCTGCTCAGGCAATGGTTTCAACACCTTGGACACAGCGAGGTTCTGAGGAGTGTACTCGGCAAAGGTATCCACAAATCCTGCGCGAGCATCCACAATCTGCAAGGGCTGGTCATCTATCTGCACGCCGATGCGAAGGCCACGAGCTGGATAGACATCCTGGGTTGGCAGAATGCCGAGGGCGATGGAAAGCTGCTGCATATCGGAAGAAAGCTCGAAATCGTATTCCAGTGATGCACCCTTGCCATCCGGCTCACTTGCTGCCATCACATGGTCAATGCCCATGCAGCCCTTACCTCTGCCCAAGTCTGGCAGGAATATCCACTTGGCATTCTTGCCTTCCTTGATTCGGCTGTACTGATAGGCTGGAATGCCAATCTCCGTGGTGGAAACAGGTACATTCAATGGATGCTCTATCTTCATGCCCAAGGTCATCGGGTTGCTATTCTTGTCTGGGATTGACCATTGGGTATAGCCGATATGATTATCCATCATCATACCTTTCCACTTGCCACCTGCCAACACATTATTATAATAGTCGCTCAACTGCTGGTCTTTCTTCATCAATACCTCCACACCGAGACTGTCGCCCATGGTGGCAAGATTGTATATTTGTGCCACGCCTGCACTAGCCACCACTGGATAATAAACCAACTGGTAGAAAGCATCCAGCTTCTCCTTAGGCATCTGCTTGCGCAACAGCTCTGCTCTTTCCACCAACGACTGCCAACGCTGTGACATCACCAGCATCTCATGCTCATTAAACAAGCCTGGCACCTGAACCTCAGGCTTTCTCAAGAGATTATACTTGCTGTATTTGGCTATCAAGTCGGCAGTCTCCTTGGCATATTCCTCACCGAAGATGCTTGCCGAGAAACGTTCCAGCCAAGGTTGTTCGTCACCAGGTTTCACCGCATCCGGGTTCCATGCATAATCCATGATGAAGTCGATAGGCACCTCCTTCGGCTTCAAGTCGCCCACGTTGATGATCCAGATGCGGTCGATGCCACTGGCGTATGCCTCATGCAGCTGCTCACGGAGTTTCGGGATGGTTGTGGTGTTCACCCAGCGGTCGTTCCATGGACCACCATTCATATCGATGTGATAATACAAGCCCAGTCCACCCTTGCGCTTGCGTTCTGCGGCAGTACCCTTGCGGCGGATATAGCCCCAGTTGTTGTCGCAGAAGAGCAGGGTTACGTCATTTGGCACGGTGAATCCCGCATCATAGTATCGCTGCACCTCAGTAAAAATAGCCCAGAGCTGCGGCACAGAGCTTGCCGGCTTGCCATAGCAATCCTTGATGATGCGACGCTGAGCCTCAATCACCTTTCCTAATGTCTTGATGTTGTCCTCGTCCTTGCCGTTGCCCATCGCCACATCGCCATCACCTCGCATACCGATGGTGATGATGTTCTCATACTTGCTGTTGCGCTTCAAGCCATCAGAGAAGAACTTCTCGATGCGTTCAGGGTTCTGTGCATAATCCCATGGACCCACCTCAGCCTTGCGGCGCACATACTCCTTATGTGCCCTCATCATCGGCTCATGGTGGGAGGTACCCATCACGATGCCCATGTCATCTGCCAACTGTGGCGACTTGGGGTCATCCTCGTTAAAGCGTGAGCCCCACATCGCCGGCCAGAAGTAATTGGCTTTCAGGCGGAGCAAGAGTTCGAAGATATGGCTGTAAGCCTTGGAGTTGATTCCCCCGAAGAGATTGTTGCACCATCCACCAAAGGATGGCCACTCGTCATTGATAAAGATGCCACGGTATTTCACCTTAGGTTCTCCATCCGTATAAGTACCAGGCAAGACATAAAGCTGGTCATGATGGGCGATAGGCGCATCCGCCATCCAATACCAAGGCGACACACCTATCTGGCGAGACAACTCATAGATACCATAGATGGTACCACGCTTGTCGGAACCGAGAATCACCAGTTGTCCCTTGTCTGTGAAAATGAGATATTGCTCCCATTTGCCCTTCAACTGCTTGGATTGCTTGGGATATTTCTTGGCGATTTCGCTTTTTCCTACTGTAGCCACCACGACGGGAGCATACTCACTGCCCGTCACGCTACGCAAGTCATGGCGCAAGTTAGCAACAGCCATCTTCACCCCCTTCCAGTCGGAAGGACTATAGCGGATGGTATCCTTCGTGCCCGTCAAGAGAAGGGCATTTTCAGCTAAAGCCTTGTCAAACTTTACAAACTGTTCGGCTGCATCCACAGCGAAGATTACTCCCAGCAGCATACCTACCAACAAGATATATTTCTTCATAAAATCAATTGTTTATTCTTTGTTATTGTCTATTTTGTTGTTTTGCGCTGCAAAAGTAGCAAAAAAAAAAGGAACACAGCTATTCACCATGTTCCTTTTGCTTTTCTATTTATTCCACTGTCTCTTCATTACACATATAGCATTCATTTGTCACTCTTCTCAGAATCCTCGCATCCTTCCCCATACTTCGCTTCATAGTCAGAAGGCGATACACCAAAGTGCTTCCTGAAAGTGGTGGAGAAATGACTGTAGTTGGCAAAGCCTACGGCATAAGCCACCTGAGTAGGGTTCACCTTGCGCTCCTTGATGAGACGCGCAGCCTCGTTTAATCGTATATTGCGGATAAACTCGGTGGTGGAAACACCCGTCATCTCCTTCAACTTGCGATGCAACTGGGTGCGGCTGATGCCCACCTCCTCACATAGCTTTTCCACATTGAAGTCGGAATCATCCAGGTTGGCATTTACAGACTTCATGATTCGCTCCATCAAATCCTCGTCATAACCCTTCATCAACACCTTCTCCACCTTGTCCTCCTGCTTCAAGGCACCACTGAACTTGCCTCTCAGTCGGCGAACATTATCTACCAGGTTGTCTATTGTGACATGCAATTCCTCCAAGCTGAAAGGCTTGGCGATATAAGCATCGGCGCCCAGCTTCAGACCCTCCAAACGATCGGCGATTTCCGACTTGGAGGTCAACATGATGACAGGCACATCACTCACATTGGCATTTCCCTTGATGTTCTTCAGCAAGGTGATACCATCCATCTCCGGCATCACCACATCACTGATGACCAGGTCAAACTGGGTGGAAAGCAGCTGCTTGAGAGCCTCCTTACCATTGTTGCAGATTACGAAACGATACCATTCGCTCAATTCCGTCTTGATGAAACGACAAATCTCAATATCATCATCTACTACCAATATCTTGTTATTCCGATTAGCCGAAGCTCGCTTACTCTTCACCTCAGCCGTCTCCTTGCCTTCTTCCTGGCAAAGCTGGTCGGACGTGAGATGTGCCTTGCCCTTCAAGAGTTCGATGGTGAAACAAGCGCCGTTCTTGCCGTCAGTCCTGTTCTCGGCATAAACCTCACCACCATGCAGACGAACGATGGAACGGCAAAGATTCAATCCGATGCCAGAACCTCCCAGATGCATATCGGCAGAGTTGCCGCCCTGATAGAAACGCTCAAAAAGCTTACTGGTATCTGCGTTACCAGCAAATCCCTTGCCACTGTCGATGACATAGAGACGCACCTTCTTGTCATCATTCTGATTGATACGCACGATGATTTCTCCACCATTAGGTGTATATTTGAAGGCATTGGAGAGCAGGTTGGCTATCGCCTTGTCCAGCTTGTTGCGGTCTATCCAAACCTTCACAGGTTTCTCTGGCATATCCAGAATCACCTGGATGCCACGCAAGTTGGCATTATAGGCATAAAGCGATACGAGTCCCTGGGTGTAATCCACGAGATTGGTCTCACGGCAGTGCAAGTCCATCTGGTGCTTGTCGATGCGACGCTTGTCCAGGATTTGGTTCACCAAGGTGAGCAGTCGCTGCGCATTACGGTCGATGGTATCGATGTCATCCTTGCTCTCCGCATCATCCTTCAGGTGCTCCTTCAGTTTCTTCAGAGGTTCCATGATGAGGGTCAGCGGCGAACGGATGTCGTGGGTGGCATTGATGAGGAACTGCATCTTAGCCTCCTCCAAGTCACCTTTCTTCTTACGAAGGTATACAAAGATGCATCCTGCTATGATCATCATAGCCAGCAAGAAGTAAAGGAAGATTGCCCATAGGCTGAAATACCATGGGGTCTGCACCTCCAGCTCTATCACCTTGCCAGATAAAGAATACTTACCGTTGCTATAGGCACGCACCTCAATGCGGTAATGACCATATGACAAACCTGTGAAGTTGAAAGAGTTGTCGCCAGCAGGATTGCTGATCCAAGCACCGCCATTGATGCGATATTGGAACACCACATTGTCCATGCCTTGATAATCAAAGAGGGAGAAAGTCATCTCCACCGACTTGCAGTCGGAAGGCACCTCTATCTCATCGCTCGCTATCGACATCGGCACCCCATCAGCCAAGACACCCGAAAGGAATACATTGCCCAACTTGCCATCCTTCTCTCTTACCTCTGATGGATAGAAATAAGTCAAGCCATCAGAATGAGCATAGCAGATGGCACCATTGCCAGTCATCGCATCTGCCGACTCCAGATATTCCCTGGTAATCAATCCATTGCCACGAGTAAAGGAGATGAAAGCCTTTGCCTTGGCATCATAGCACCAGATGCCCTGCGCCGAACTCATCCACAAATTGCCCAAGGCATCAAGCCGCAGGGAGAAGATTCTGAGCCCCTGGATGGACTCGGAATGAGGGAAGGACTCGAGCTTGCGAGTCTTGGGATGATAGAGATAAAGTCCCATCTCCGTAGCTATCGCCACATTGCCATCCTTCATCTCGATGGTGGAAAGACACACCTTGCCTTTCAAGAGGGTATGAGGGATAGCGGTGTCGAAGCGCATGGTCTTCGTATCCAGGCAGGATACACCAAAAACCGTGGCACACCACAGAAGTCCCCTGGAATCCAAGCGCAGGTCTGTTATCCAGTTGTTGCACACGGTACCATGAGGGCGCTTCTCATCCATCATATACTGAGCATATTTCTGGGTCTTGGAATTATAGATATACAGACCGTTGCCCGCACTCTTCATATAGTAGTAGCCACGGTTGTCAAATACGATACCGTCAAACGACTTGCCCTCAGAACGCAATATCAAATGAAAGCTCTGGCTGGAGAGATCATAGGCATAGATGCCATTATGAGCATATACATATATGTTTTTTTGCTGATCCAATGCCAACAGGCTAGGATTATCAGGGCAGTTGAGCTTCTGAGTCTCGCCTGTGCGCACATTGAGAAGGAACAAGCCATAGTTTCTGACCACAAAAAGCACCAAATCCTGTCCAATGCCCACCATAGAGGACACCGTCTCCATGCCTGCTCCCATATCAGTCAGAGAAACAGAGCGGAACACATCCTTGTCCTCATTGAGCAAGAAGAGTCCTTTCTTATAGCAACCAAACCATTGGTTGCCATCCTTATCCACAAAGATTTCGCTGACGTGGGCATTGCCAAAGAAGAAGGAATTGGTGTTCTGCTCCACCTTATGTACCTTACGTGAACCACGAGGAACCATGAATGCACCACTACCAGCCGAACCTATCCACAAATTGCCATGCTTGTCAAAGAACGAAGAGCTAATCAAGCTATAATTGTGAGCTTCAGAAAAATCAAGATCATATCTAGAGAACCTAGCCTTGGCATAGTCATAGCGCAAGATGCCCGTACCTGTCACGACAAAGAAACCATGCTGGTCCCTGGCAAAGGGATTATGAATGCCATAAGTACCTTGAAGCGTATATTGCTTGACTAGCTTGATATGCTTGCCATCATATTTAAACTTTCTGACAATATCGGTATGGTTGAATTGCCACAAGTAGCCTTGGGCATCAAAATACATCTTGGAATAGAAATTGTCAACAGTGTTAGCAAAAGGCTTGTCTAGTTTGATGACACCGCCGGTCGCAACATCCAACTTATAGACACCATAACCTGCAGTGCCGATCAAGATGTTGTGCTGCTTATCCTCCACCAACTCGCTCACTCTTATTTTCTCAGACCTACCAGGTATTGGTATCAGCTCAAAGCTATTGTTGCTGTAAGAGTAGCGATACAGTCCGTTGTTGGTAGCCACATACATGCTTTCCTTATCATAAGGCAAGAGCCTCACGATGCCGTTGTCTTGAATAGACGTGGGGTCATTGGGGTTACACAAATAGCTTGTAAAGGTGTAACCATCAAACCGGTTCAAGCCATAATTGGTTCCTACCCAGATAAAGCCATACTTATCCTGCACAACGACCTTGATCTGATTACACGTCAGCTCATTGGAAGTATAAAGTCTACCCGTGTTGGCATAAGCCAGCGATGCAAACATCTGCATCAAGACCACATAAATAAATATCAGTAACTAAAGTTTCCCACCCCAAATTAATGGGGTAAAAATAACAGTTTCTCAATAA
>ERZ1034913.933-NODE-933-length-19765-cov-19.067986_pt1 | contig 19765 bp, 19 predicted proteins | sample MGYA00520697_ERZ1034913 | MGnify/ENA primary metagenome ERZ1034913 (study PRJEB33766, sample SAMN09781786) | gut metagenome | biome: gut microbiome | host: Homo sapiens | place: Madagascar | study: EMG produced TPA metagenomics assembly of the PRJNA485056 data...
GGAAAGCCTGCACCGTGTCAGGAAACCCCGCGCTTTCAAGCGCGGGTTGTTTAGTTTGACTCGCGCTACCGGCTTGGGCTTTTCTACGGGGTGCTAAGCGCCGCGGGTGCAGCTCTGATCGCCATCTTCATGAAGTCCTTCCGGCGCACGCACAATCCGGAAACGGTGCTTACCTGGCAGTTTGCCGGAGCCGTTCTTTCCTTTGCGGCGGCTGCGCCTTTTGTGTTCCTGGCCAACCCCGAAACGCGCTTTTGGCCGGTGCTTTGGCCCGATACGCTTTACCTCGTGATCTTTGCCACGGTGATCACGCTCGGGATGTACCTGCTGCAGATGATGGCGTTAAAGCACATCTCGGCCTTTACGCTTAACCTCTCCTACAACCTTGAGCCCGTCTACTCCATTCTCATTGCGATGGTTCTTTTTGACGAAGCCCGGGAACTCAACTTCAGCTTCTGGGCGGGGCTTGCTCTGATTGCGCTTTCGGTCGTTCTTCAGACCGCTTCCGTTTTGCGGCAGAAAAAAGCGGCCGAAGGCCGGCCGCTCGCGTAACTTGCGCGTTTTACACTCAGAGTGTAAGAACCGCAAGAAGTGCCGCTGCCGTCGGAAAAACGGCCAGCGAGGAATCAAAGCGATCAAAAAAGCCGCCGTGCCCGGGGAGTAAATTACTCGAATCCTTGACGCCCGCCTGGCGCTTGACGGCTGACTCAAAAAGGTCTCCGGCAATGGAAACCGCCACCAACAGAAGAACCGCTGCGAACCCGGCGGCGTAGCCCATCTTGTCCAAAACGACACTTGTGAAAATCATGTCGTGCGGCAGGGTCTCTGCGGCAATGATCGCAAAGGCAAACACAAAGACAACGGCTCCGACAGCCCCCGCCCAGGTCTTCCCCGGGCTGATTGCGGGCGCCATCTTGCGCTTGCCAAAGAGCCTGCCGCAGAAATAGGCGCAGATGTCCGCAAGCCAAATAACCGCGAAAACCGAAAGCATGAATACGAGGCCCGTTGCGGTCATCCGTTCAAAAGCAAACCAGGCGGAAACCGGAAAGAGAACGGCAAAGACAAGCGACACCGTGCGCTTTATGCGGAAACCCAGGTTGCGCGCAGCAAACAAAACAGCGGTGAGCGCAAGCCACAGGCAGCTCACAACGAGCATGAGGCCCGTATAGACCGTGTCGGTTAACCGAATATCGTAAAAGGCGCAGGCTGCAAGCACCACGGTACCGATGACGGCAGCGGCACCTGCCGCACCCGGCGTGACTTTAAGCATCAAGAGCCACTCGCCCATCGCAATCATGAAGGCCGCGGCAATAAGCGCCTTAAAGGCAGCGGGCGAAAAGAACCAGGCAGCGGCAAAAACGGCCACCAAAACGAGAGCTGTGATAACGCGGGTTTTTAACATGCATCCACCTTTAAGCGTTGTCGTTGCGGTTTACTAGCCGCCGTTTTTAACCTGATCCCCGGTCCGGCCGAAGCGCCGCTCGCGTCCGGCAAACCAGGTCAGCGCCTCATTGAAGTCGGCTTCGCTGAAGTCGGGCCACAGGACTTCGGTAAACCACAGTTCGGCGTACGCGAGCTGCCAGAGAAGAAAGTTTGAAATCCGCTGCTCTCCCCCGGTACGGATCATCAGATCCACAGGCCCGGCCCACTGCATGGAAACAGCGTCCGTCACCGTTTCCACCGTCACGGGTTTGTCGTCACGTACCAGGCGGTTCACGGCATCCACCACATCCCAGCGGCCGCCGTAGTTGGCACAGATATTAAGGGTCATAGCTTGCGCACCCTCAGTCATCTGTTCCGCGGTGCGGATCGCTGCCTGCAGCTCCGGCGAAAAGACCTTGGTATCCCCCACCACATGAAGCCTGATGCCGGCCTCGCTTAAAGGCTCTGCCTCGCGCGTTAAGCCGTCCACGAAAAAGCGCATGAGGGCGTTAACTTCATCGGCGGGACGCTTCCAGTTTTCGCTCGAAAACGCAAAGACCGTGAGATGCCGGATACCGGCTTTGCGGGCGGCTTCGGTGAGGCGCTTTAAGGCTGCCATTCCGCGCCTGTGACCTTCCACGCGCGGCAGAAAACGGGCCTTCGCCCAGCGGCCGTTACCGTCCATCACCACCGCAACATGTGCCGGAATATGTGAGCTCATCGCCCGAAACAATCCTTAACAAAAACAGAGGATTAAGAACATGACCGCCCCGAAAACACACCGGCTTTCAGGGCGGAAATACTGTAGGGATCGCGCAGACGGCATTAAACCGTCATCACTTCCTTTTCCTTCTCGGCAACGACTTTATCGATCGCTTCGATGTACTTGTCGGTGATCTTCTGGATGTCCTTTTCGGCGCCGCGGGAGTCGTCTTCGCTCACTTCCTTGGCTTTTTCGAGTTTCTTCACCTGTTCGTTGGCGTCACGGCGCAGATTACGCACGGCCACCTTGGCGTCTTCGCCTTCGCTTCTCACCACCTTCGTGATTTCACGGCGGCGCTCTTCGGTAAGCGGAGGCAGCGGCACGCGGATGATGTCACCGGAGGTCGCCGGGTTCAGGCCCAGGTCGCTCGTGAGAATCGCCTTTTCAATCACAGGGATCATCTTGCGGTCCCAGGGCTGCACGGTCAGCGTGCGGGCGTCGCCGACGCCCAAGTTCGCGACCTGAGAAAGCGGCGTCATCGAGCCGTAGTATTCAACCGAGATGTGGTCGAGCAACCCCACCGAGGCACGGCCCGTACGCAGTTTCGTGAATTCCTCACGCAGCGTTTCCACCGTACGGTTCATTTTGTGTTCAGCGGTCTGCTGAATTTCTGCAATCGTTGTCATGGCCTTGTTTTAATGTGTATGGCAAAAAACAATTGGACTATTTTAGCAGTGAACGAGCGTCCCCTCGTCTTCCCCCAAAACCACACGGCGCATCGCGCCCTTCTTGAGGATGGAGAAGACCTTGATCGGAAGCTTCTGATCACGGCAAAGAGCAAAGGCCGTTGCGTCCATCACCTTGAGGTCACGCTTCATGCATTCATCAAACGTGATGTCGTGGTAAAGCGTGGCATTGGGATTTTTCTTCGGGTCTTCAGAATAGATGCCGTCAACCTTGGTGGCCTTTAAAACGACTTCCGCGCCGATCTCGGCGCCGCGCAGTGCGGCCGTCGTGTCGGTCGTAAAGAAGGGATTGCCCGTGCCCGCCGCGAAAATCACGACGCGGCCTTTCTGCAGATAGCGAAGCGCTCTGCCGCGGATATAGGGTTCAGCCACCTGCTCCATCGCCAGAGCACTCTGCACGCGTGCTTCAACGCCCGCGTTTCTGAGCGCATCCTGCAGCGCCATACCGTTCATGACGGTCGCAAGCATCCCCATGTAGTCGCCGGTTGCGCGGTCCATACCGGTCGCGCCCAGAGCCACACCGCGGAAGATGTTGCCGCCCCCGACAACAATACCGAGTTCCACCCCGAGTGACAGAACGTCCTTGATGTCTTCAACGATCGAAGCAAGCGTTGCGCGGTTGATGCCGAAGGCGTCATCCCCCATCAGCGCCTCACCGGAAAGCTTCAGGAGAATTCGTTTGAATTTAGGCGCAGGCGTCTGCCCGTTCGTTTCTGTCATGTCGTGGCTCCAATTATGTCTTTCAAACCCGTTTTTTATCCGGCCCAAAGCATCAGGAAAAGGACCTAATAAAAAATCCGTAAAAATCCAGCGTCATGATACCGCCAAATCTGACCTTCTTAAGACGCGGATCAGAAAAAATTTTGCGTGCGTCCGGACTTCGCCGGCGAAAGTGACGGCCGCAAAAAACGCGCTCCGGCAACACGGCCGAAACGCGTTTTTCCTGCCGGGTGCCGAAAAATTTCCGGCACCGTCAGAAAGCGGAATTAAGCCTTCTGAGCAGCCGCCGTCTGGGCAGCCACTTCAGCGGCGAAGTCATCGTTACGCTTTTCAAGGCCTTCACCCACCACGAAGAGGGCAAAGTCAGCGACGTTGGCGTTCTTGCTCTTAAGAAGCTGAGCAATCGTCACCTTGTCGTCCTTGACGAAAGGCTGGTCAAGAAGCGTCACTTCCTTGAGGAACTTCTTCACCGTACCGTCGGCGATACGTTCAAGCATCGCTTCGGGCTTGCCGGCTTCCTTGGCCTTTTCGATCGCAACACGGCGTTCGGTTTCGATCAGAGCCGGGTCGATCCCTTCGGCGTTAAGAGCCTTGGGCTTGGAAGCAGCGATGTGCATGGCGATGTCGTGCGCAACTTCGTCGTCACCGCCCTCAACGTCAACGAGCGTAGCAATCTTGCTGCCGCCGTGCACGTACTTGTGAAGCTTACCCTTGGCTTCAAGGCGCTTGAAGCGGCGGAAGGTCATGTTTTCGCCGATCTTACCGACGAGAGCCGTACGGATCGCGTCCAAGGTCTTGCCTTCGAGTTCGAGAGCGGAAAGCGCCGCGACGTCAGCCGGGGCCTTTTCAGCGATGAGCTTGGCGGCGTCGGCAGCCATCTTGAGGAACTCGGGGTTCTTCGCAACGAAGTCGGTTTCAGAGTTGACTTCGACGATGGCGCCCGTCTTGCCGTCGGGCGAAACATAGGTGCCGATCACGCCTTCGGCGGTCACGCGGCTCGCGGCCTTGCTCGCCTTGTTGCCGAGCTTGACGCGCAGGATCTCTTCGGCCTTGGCGGCGTCACCGTCAGCTTCCGTGAGCGCCTTCTTGCATTCCATCATCGGAGCATCGGTCTTTTCGCGCAGGGCCTTGACCATTGCAGCAGTAATAGCAGCCATTATTTTCAACTCCTTTCGGGTTTTGACGTAAGCGGTCCGAGACTTGCGGACTGCCTACGGGAAAAATCAAATGTATTTACGAAAAAGGCGCAGCGGCGGGCTCGCATCGGGCTCGGCGTGCGCCTTTTTTCAGTTCAAAGAGACGCCGTCTTAGGAAGCAGGCGTTTCGGCCTTTTCGTCGACTTCTTCAACGAATTCTTCAGCCGGTTCTTCTTCTGCGCCCGTGGCACGGTCAGCCTTGCCGGCCAAAACCGCATCGGCGATGCCGGAAGCGTAGATGGCGACAGCCTTGCTGGAGTCGTCGTTGCCGGGGATCACGTAGTCGATGCCTTCGGGGCTGCAGTTCGTATCGACAACGCCCACGACCGGGATGCCGAGCTTGTTGGCTTCAGCGATGGCGATCTTGTGGTAGCCAACGTCAACGATGAAGAGGGCGTCGGGCAGGCTCGTCATTTCCTTGATGCCGCCGATCGACTTGTTGAGCTTTTCAATTTCGCGGGTGAAGTCGAGGGCTTCCTTCTTGCTCATCTTCTCAAGGCCGCCGTCGGCGATGGTCTGTTCCATTTCCTTGAGGTGCTTGATCGTCTGCTTGACGGTCTTGAAGTTGGTGAGCGTGCCGCCCAGCCAGCGCTGGTCAACCCAGCAGCTGCCGCAGCGCTGAGCCTGTTCGACGATGATGTCGCGGCCGCCGCGCTTGCTGTCCACGAAGAGGATCTTGCCGCCGCGAGCAGAGAGTTCACGCACGAACTTCGTGGCTTCTTCGAACTTTTCAACCGTCTTTTCGAGGTTGATGATATGAATCTTGTTGCGGGCACCAAAGATGTACTGAGCCATCTTCGGGTTCCAGAAACGGGTCTGATGGCCGAAGTGGCAGCCCGCTTCGAGCATTTCACGCATGCTGGTCATTTTGAATTTACTCCAAGGTTTTCTGTCTTACGCCGCCCCGGTGTGCCCAAAGCCTGGGCCAACCCGGATGGGTGCGGACGCGCTATTTACAAAGACCGGACCTACAAAAGCCAGGGTCTCTTCCTTTCTCCGTCCGAGTAAGCCTCAGCCGGAAAGCGCGGAATTATAGAAGAAACGCCGGTCAAACACAATATTTTTTGACTTTTCAGACCGAAGCGTCGGATTCCCGCTTGCACGCGGTTACAGTTTTTCGGGCCTCGGATACGCAATACCTCTCAATTCGAACCATGCACGCTGTATTAGACTCAGTCGGCAACAAAAGGCGGCAAAGAAAGCCTCTGTAGGTTTTGCCGCCCGTAAACCAACAATACCAACTTGGGTGAGATTCAAATGACGACTTCGCTTTTTGCCGGTCTTAAGGCCGCTCCCGCCGACCCGATTCTGGGTGTATCTGAAAAGTTCCGCGCCGATCCGCGCGCCGAAAAGGTGAACCTCGGTGTGGGCGCCTACCTCACCGAAGAAGGCAGGACCCCGATTCTGGAAGTCGTGCAGGAAGCCGAAGAAGCGATCGTTGCCGCCCGTATTCCGCATACCTATATTCCGATCAGCGGTCTCGCCGGTTACGGTGAACTCGTGCAGAAGATGGTTTTCGGCGCCGCAAGCGAAATCGTTCTTTCCGGACGTGCCGCAACGGTGCAGACCTTGGGCGGCACCGGGGCTCTGAAAGTCGGCATGGACTTCATGCATCACCTCTGCGGCCTTACGGTGGGCGCCACGAGCAAACCCACCTGGGGCAACCACAATGCGATTCTTGCGATGGCCGGTTACGAAGTAAAGGGCTACCGCTACTATGACGCCGCGCGTGACGGCATCGACTTTGCCGCGATGATGGAAGACCTTAAGGCGCTGCCCGCAAAGACCCTTGTGATTCTTCACGCCTGCTGCCACAACCCCACGGGCTACGATCTCACGCACGATGAATGGGATCAGGTGATTGCGGTTTGCCAGGAAAAGGGCCTCATTCCCTTCCTTGATATGGCCTATCAGGGTTTCGGCAAGGGCCTTGACGAAGACGCGTGGTCCATCCGCCGTTTTGCCGAAAGCGGCATGAATTTCCTCGTCTCCACCTCCTACTCCAAGAGCTTTAACCTCTACGGCGAACGCATCGGTGCGCTCACGGTTGTCACTCCGAACGCGACCGAAGCCCAGATCGTGATGACGCAGCTTAAGGCCGTGATCCGCGCCAACTACTCCAACCCGCCCGCTCACGGCGCCCGCATCGTCTCGCACGTACTTTCCGAGGCCAAGAACTACGCGCACTGGGAACAGGAACTCGCCGGCATGCGCGACCGCATCCGCACGATGCGCGCGGCACTTGCCGAAGAAATGGCAAGAATCGGTGCCAAGCGCGACTTCAGCTTTGTAACGCGTCAGGCCGGCATGTTCTCCTTCACGGGTCTTACCCCCGAACAGGTTGACCGCCTTGCGACCGAATTCGGCGTCTACGCCGTACGTAACGGCCGCATCTGTATCTGCGGGCTCAACAAGAAGAACGTCGCCTACGTTGCAAAGGCCATTGCCACGGTCCTTTAAAACGAGCGCACGTTTTAATAGACAAAGCCGCCTTCGGGCGGTTTTGTTTTATGCAGTTCTATTGCATTACCCAATAGAACTAATCATGATTATCACTAAATAACTATATAAACTGCCGGTCAACAGTGAGGAACACCACTGCGTTTTTTTGATTAACGATCCCACTTCCCAGCTATGTCAGATCAGAACCTCTGCGAACGCTTCACCGAGACCATGGCCCGGTTCACCGAACTCACGGCCAAGCGTCTTCCGGACGATGTTGTCACAAAGCTCGAAGAACTCCGCAAGGAGCAGAAAAGCGAACTCGCCAACATCATCTACGATACGATGTTTGCCAATCAGGACGCCGCGCTGCGCCGCAACGTCCCGAGCTGCCAGGACACCGGCGTCATTCAGTACTTCATTCAGTGCGGCTCAAAGTTTCCGCTTTTAGGAGACATTCCGCAGTGCCTGCCTGAAGCCGCCAAGCGCGCAACCAAGAAAGCTCCGCTGCGTCACAACGCCGTGCAGATTTTCGACGAGAAAAACACCGGCAACAACACCGGTGTGCGCATTCCCTACACCGACTGGGAAATTATTCCTGACAGTGATGAATGCACGATCTACTGCTATCTCGCGGGCGGCGGCTGCTCGCTTCCCGGAACCGCCAAAGTCTTCATGCCTGTTGAAGGCTACGAAGGCGTCGTGAAGTTTATTTTTGACCTGATCTGCGAGCGCGGCATCAATGCCTGCCCGCCGCTTTTGGTCGGTATCGGCATCGCAGGCTCGGCTGAAGTCGCGGCTGTGCTTTCCAAAAAGGCGCTCATGCGTCCGGTGGGATCACACAACAGCAACACCCGCGGCGCCGAATTCGAGCAAATCATCGCCGAGGGACTCGATAAGCTCAACATCGGCCCCAACGGCCTCGGGGGCACCAAGACCGTGATGGGTGTGAACGTCGAACAGGCCGCGCGCCACCCCTCCTGCCTTGCCGCTGCCGTCAACGTCGGCTGCTGGGCACACCGCCGCGCCGGCATCCGCTTTAAGGCCGATCTGAGCTACGAAGTCTTCACGCATAAAGGAGTCACGCTGTGAGCAAGAAAATCCTGACGACGCCGATTAAAGAAGAAGACGTCAAAGACCTCAAAATCGGGGATATCGTTTATCTCACCGGGACGCTCGTGACGGCGCGCGACTGCGCCCACACCCGTGTCGTCAAGCACGGCCGCAAGCTCCCCGTGAACATCCGTGACCGCGCCATTTTCCACGGCGGTCCCATCATGACGCAGGATCCGACGAGCCCGAGCGGCTGGCGTGTGGTCGCAATCGGCCCCACGACCTCCATGCGCATGGAACTTTTTGAAAAGGAATTTATCGATGAAACGGGCGTGCGCCTCATCATCGGTAAGGGCGGCATGGGCCCCAACACCGAAGCCGGCTGCAAAGCGCATAAGGCCATTCACTGCATCTTCCCCGCGGGCTGCGCCGTGATCGGTGCCGAACACGTTGAAGTCGTCGAGGACGTGAAGTGGCCCGAACTCGGGATGCCGGAATCGCTCTGGTGCATGAAGGTCAAGGAATTCGGACCTTTGATTGTCAGTATCGACACCGAAGGCCGCAACCTCATTGCGCAGAACAAAGCGCTCTTTAACGAAAAGAAGGGCGGGATCGTCAAAGACATCCTTCCGAAGATCGGTTACACCGACTAAAAAATCCTCCCCCAAAAGCCGTCCGGCAGACTTTATTTACCGGACGGCTTTTTTTCGCGCTGCGCTAAAATCCCGCACTCTTATAAAAAGGACAAACAGGGATAGAGAAATGACAGACACTGTCCGCGAAACGCGCCGCGTGAGGCTCCCCGAGGGCAAGATGCCGGCTTTACGAGTAGAACCGCTTCCCAAAGACACCAACCAGCACGGTGACGTCTTCGGCGGCTGGGTGATGAGCCAGGTGGACTTAGCGGGCGGCATCACCGCCATGCGCTACTGCCTCTCGCGCAAAGTAGTGACGCGCGCCGTCTCCTCCTTTACGTTTGAAAACCCGATCCGGGTGGGTGACGTGGTCTCGGTTTACACCGACATCGTGAAGGTAGGAACCTCAAGCATCACAATTAAGGTTGAGGTCTATGCCGAGCGCCTTACCAAAGCTCACAACACCATCGATCTGGTGACGCAGGCAACGCTCGTTTATGTGTGCCTGGGCCCGGACGGCCGCCCCATTCCCATTGAAGAAAGCCGAAAGCGCTACTTTGAAGCGCACCCCGAGGAAACGGATGATCAGGGCGTCGCACCCCTGGGATCCTCAAATTAAATCCTGACGGCTGATTTAAAAAAGGCTCTCCTTCGTTTTCGAAAGAGAGCCTTTTTGTTTATCGGCCCCGGCCGCCCAAAAGCGCTGCCACGGGCGCTTTTTTCTTGGTGCTTCTCAGAGGCTGCACCGGTGTTGCGGCAATAGGCCGCGGCGGCGTGTTGCTCGGCTCGTAGGGCTTATCAAAGATCGGATCGTAAACGGCCTTACGGTAGGTGCCGTACTCCGGACGCGCACGCCCTTCGTGATCATTGTCGCGGCAGTGCTCGCGCCGCGGACGATCCGAATACCCGTTACGGTCCCCGTCACGCCGCGGACGGAACCGTTCCACGGGCCGGTAGTCGACCGGCTTAAAGGTCTGCTTGGTGAGCTTTTCAATGGCGGCCACAGAACGGTCGTCCGCTACCGTAATGAGCATGATGGCAAGCCCCTGCGCTCCCGCGCGGCCCGTGCGGCCGATGCGGTGCACATAGTCTTCCGCCACGTAGGGCACGTCGTAATTGATGACGACGGGAAGCTCTTCAATATCAAGACCGCGCGCGGCAACGTCGGTTGCCACGAGAACTTCGCACTCGCCCTTTTTGAAGGCTTCAAGCGCGGCCGTGCGTTCTTCCTGCGTTTTGTCCCCGTGAATGGAGTCGGCCTTGATGCCCGCCTGCGTGAGGGTCCGCGTGAGACGCCGGCATGTGATCTTGGCGTTCACGAACACCAGGACCTGCTTTAAGGCGGTCGCCCCCTCACCCTGGGTTTTGAGAATTTCAATAAGGCACGCCGTCTTCTGACGGTCTTCGACGCGGTAAAAGACCTGGCGGACGGTGTCTGCGGTCGCATTGCGGCGCGCGACCTCAATCAAGACGGGGTCATTGAGAAAGTTTGCGGCAAGCTTTTTGATTTCCGGCGAAAAGGTTGCCGAAAACATCAGGCTCTGCCGGTTTTTCGGCAGGTGATTGAGAATGCGGCTGATATCGGGTAAAAACCCCATGTCGAGCATCCGGTCGGCTTCGTCAAGAATGACGATCTGCACCTGCGAGAGATTGACAGCCTTGCCCTCAATATGATCCAGAAGGCGCCCGGGCGTTGCGGTGAGCACTTCAATGCCGCGGCGCAGCTGGTCTGACTGCGGCTTAATGTCAACGCCGCCGTAGACAACGCCGACCCGCAGGGGGGTGTTCGCAGCGTAAAGCTTCAGATTGTCGTTAACCTGATCGGCAAGTTCCCGCGTGGGCGCCAAAACGAGCATACGCACGGGGTGGCGCGCCGGAGAAGCGGAGGTGTTTGCCGTCGGCAGAATCCGCTGCAGCGAGGGCAACCCGTAACCCGCCGTCTTTCCGGTACCGGTCTGCGCAGCACCCATCACGTCCCTGCCCTCCAAAACGGCGGGAATGGCTTTCTGCTGAATCGGTGTCGGATTCACATAACCCATCGCCGCAATCGCGGTCTGGATACGGGAATCGAGATTGAAATCGGAAAATGAAGTAATGGCAGGCTGCTGTTGTGGCATTCCGGCTTGCGCCTTTCAGGGGCGCGTCTTAACAAATCAGAAAAAGGATAATCCGCTCGTTTTCTTAACGCGGACACGTAAACTGAAATTATATCAGGGGCGTTTTGCGCATTTTGTTCAGATTCCGTTACATTCGGGCAAACCTCGCATTTGATTTGAAGCACTGTTCAGCAAATTCTTTGCACTGCTCTGAGACAAACACCTTAGAACACAGTTTTCTGCACGGCGTAAAGTTGCCGCCGAAGCAGTCGTAAGTACTGTGTTTTTGCCGTTGCCGGCAGACAAAACCCGGCATCGGAACAGCATTACAGAGAAGGAAAAGAAAATGACAATGGAATCGCGTCGCGACTTCTTTAAGACGGCCACCGTCGGTGCTCTCGGAACCGCTGGTGTTCTGGCCGGTGTCTCCTCCACGGCTGAAGCCCGTCCCGCCCGCGCCAAGCACGATCTGATCATTGTGGGCGCCGGCTGCGGCGGCCTCGTGTGCGCCGTCCGTGCCGCGCAGCTGGGCTTAAAGCCACTGTTGCTGGAAAAGATGGATATGCCTTTCGGCAACACCATTTACGCGGCTGGGTTCCTCTTGGGCCTCAACACGTCGTTCCAGAAGGCCGCCGGTACCGCCAACGACACCAATGAAGCGTTCTTCAACGACATGATGAAGGTGTCTCAGGGCAAGGCTGATCCGGCTCTGACGCACAAGGTTGTCGATAACTGCACCCGTTTGCTTGAGTGGCTGCACAGCGACTGCGGCATTAACTTTAAGACCGGTGCCCGCCTTGTGTGGCCGCAACTCACCCGCTCTCACCTCGTGACCGGTGACGTTCAGCCGGGCGGCGCTTATCTTGCGATGACGCTCATGAAGAAGGCTGAGTCCCTGGGCGTGGAAGTCCGCACCGGCAACAAGGTTGTCGCGCTTTTGAGCGACCCGAAGAAAGGCAACGTCAACGGCGTGCGCGTGAAGAACGAAAACGGCCTTTCTGAAGTCTATGCGAAGTACGGTGTGGTTCTTTCCACCGGCGGCTACTCTGCCAACCAGGAATTGGTCACGCAGTTTATCGGCAGCGCCGGCGCCAAGATGCCGATCCGCGGTTCCCGCATCATTGCCGGTGAAAACATTGTTTTGACGGCCCCCTTCATGCCCAAGGTTGTGAACGTTGACCAGTTCCACTGCGGCCCGATTTACGGCCCGACCGGCGCCAACCCCTTGAACATTGTCAACAACGGTGTGTGCGTGAACCGCCAGGGCAAGCGCTTCATCGATGAAGGCAAGACCTACGTTCAGATGTCCCGCGAAGTGGCAGCCAATACGCCTGACAACTGGGCCTTCATGGTGTGCGACCAGACAGCGCACGACATTCCGATTTTGAAGAACGACTGGGCAAGCTACGCCCGCACCAAGGCCCCGGTTTACACCGGCAACACCCTTGAAGAAGCCGCTAAGGCTGCGGGCATTGATCCGAAGGCTCTGAAGGAAACGATCGAAGACTACAACGAAGCGATCGAAGACGGCGAAGCCATGAAGATGAGCCCGGTCAATACCCTTCCGAAGCCCCCGGTCGTGAAGAAGGCTCCCTTCTACATCGTTCCGTTCCAGGGCGGTATGACAGCCACGTTCGGTGGTCCGCTCATCAACACCAACGGTCAGGTGCTTGACACCGAAAACCAGGTGATCCCGGGGCTCTTCTGCATCGGCAACGCTGCGGGCGGCCTCTTCTACGACAACTACGTGGGCGGCGCTCAGCTCACGAGCGCCGGCGTCTTCGGTATGACGGTTGCTGAGTACGTAAAGGGCCTTAAGGGCGGCAAGAAGGCTTAATTGCCCATTGACGTCCGCGTCAGAAGTTCTTCTTTGAGCTTCTGACGCAAAGGGAGCGGAAACCCACACGGGCCGCTCCCTTTTTTGTACCCCCTCAGACCCCTCTTATGAATGTCAGGATCTGAAGCTTCGGACTACGGCTTCTAAAGCCGCATCCGCCGCAGCCAGCATCACCGTCCCCGCAGCCGTGTCATTGACTTCCCCCGTGTCCGTCGTAAGAGCCAAGGACGTCACCGCAAAGGGCATTGCCCCCGTGCGGAAAAGCCCCGCAACGGAAGCTCTGGCAAGTCGCGTCAGAGCCGTCACCGAAAGCGGAGCATCCGTTACAGTCAGAAGCAGGACTGATCCGCCCGCGCCCTGCGGCGCCTCGGTCTTTCCCGTTTCAACCGCCTGAAGCATCCCTTCGCACGCCGCAAGCGCCATGACGGCGACCTTGTAGCCCCTCACAGCGGTGCGCGAAGACGATCCGACGCCGCCAGCAAATCCGAAGGCCTCCAAACCGACACCGGCTCCGAGCGCGCCGTCTTTCACTGTGAACCGCGCACCGGACAAATCAGCCGGCAACATCTCCAGGTTGACGCCTTCCACGGGCTGCGCAAGAAGCACATCCTTTTCAGTGTCCGGCAAAAGCGCGAGCACCTTCTGAAAGGCCGTCTGGCTTGTCATCACCACCGAACCTTTAATACGGTGCGATTCCGCAAGCGCCTCAAGCCCCCAGGCACGGACTTCACCGAAGCGCACGAAGGCGGCTTTGACTTCCCTTCCCTCAAACCCGACCATCGTCAGACCGCACCCGGTCTTACCCTTGTCAGCCTCAAACGTGTAGTGCTTTACCGTGACGCCCGAGACGTCCGTGAGATCGTTTTTCTCGCCCGGCGTAAAGCGCCCGAAGGCACGCGGCCTGGCTTGAGGAACGTCTGAAGCCGCTGCCGCGGACTTACGCCCCTTTTTCGGGGCCGGTGCCTTCTTGGGTTCCTCGTCCGCAACACCGTCGCCGAGCGTCCCGTCAAAGTCCTCAAGAACACCCGCGATGTCCGCAAGGAGCTTTTGATTCTGATCCGCCTTTTTACGCACAGCCTCTTCTGCCGCAGGCGTTAACCCCTGAGGCAGCACCGCGCCCGACTGCCGGGGTTCACCGGTGCGGGTAAAGCGCTCCTTAAATTCGTCCATCGTGTAGTAGACGCCGTCGACGATACGGCCCGAATAAACCTTCTGCTCGTGCTGCTTATGCGTAATCGGGTCACGCTTACGGATACGGTAGCCCCCGTAAAGCGTGCCGTTGGATTCAAACACCTTCATCGCCGGATCATCCGGAAAATTCTTGATTTCCGAGGGCTGCGGCAGACGGGGTTTACGGGACGAAGCTGAAGGCATGATGTCGTTCGTTGTGCGTTAAAAACGAAAACCGCCTGCAACCTTTCACCCTACGGGAAAAAGACAGGCGGTCTTAACAAAAAAAGGCTGCGGTATTTTACAGAGCGCCCGGCGCTAAAATTTCAAACCCGCCGTCAACGTAGACGGTCTGGCCCGTTGTCATGCGGGCGAGGTCTGAAAGGAGAAACGCCGCGGCGTTACCCGCATCCGTCGTGGTGATGTTTTCGCGCATGGGGCTTAACGTTTCGCTTGCCGCAAGCATCCGGCTGAAGTCCTTGATGCCTGAGGCCGCAAGCGTTCTCACCGGTCCGCAGGAAAGGGCGTTGACGCGCATTCCCCTGGGGCCCAGGTCCGCTGCCATGTAGCGCGTCATGGATTCAAGCGCTGCCTTAGCAACACCCATGGTGTTGTAGTTCGGAAGCACCTTTTCTGCCCCCAAATAGGAAACCGTGAGCATTGAGGCGCGCCGCCCTTCCATCTGAGGCAAAAAGGCTTTGGCAAGCGCCGCAAAGGAATAAACCGAAATACTCATTGCCGCAAGAAACCCGTCACGGCTGATACCTTCCAAAAAGGACCCCTGAATGGCCTCCCGGGGCGCCCAGGCAATGGAATGAACAAAACCGTCCATGCCGTCGGGCCAAACGGCTTTCACGCTTTCAGCACAGGCCTCCACGGAAGCATCGTCCGAGGCATCAAGCCGGATCACCTTGGCATTAAGTTCCTCAGCAAAGGCTCTCACACGGCGTTCAAAGCGCGCGTTGTTGTAGGTGAGGATCAGTTCGGCACCTTCGGCGTGCGCCACGCAGGCAATGCCGTGCGCAATGGAGCGCTCGGAGGAAACGCCCGTGATGACAAACCGTTTGTTGTTAAGCATCGGCATTTTCAAAGTGCACCTTCCTTCGGGGTTTCTTTTTCGCGGCGCTCTTTAGCGCGTTCAAGCGAGAGTTTCTGCAAAACCGCAGAGAGTTCCGCAAGAAGCTCCAGATGAGTCTTGGCGAGTTTCTGGTAGTCCTCAACCGTCACGGCTTTCTTTAAAGCCTGCTCGTAAAACTGCGCAATAACGGTCGTGAGACTGGCCGCCGTATCCGCAATGCGGATGTCGTTATCCTTCTGGATTTCGGTCACCGCCGCCAAAAAGAGCTTGTGCTCATTTTCCTCGGGCGTTAAGTCCGGATCGTCCTTGACGGTCCGGCCGTTGGCGGTGAGAACATTGCAGTAATCGTCAATGAAACGCTCACGCGTCAGAAGATCGATCGAACGCTCGGCAACATCGAGCACAAAAACAGGACGCACTGACGGCTCCCCCAAAAACAAAATGACCGCAGGAACGTACCCGAGGTCTGAAACGCGGCGATTATATCGGGATGCGGAGCGCGAAACTACCCGGTAATGCCGAAAAGTGCGCCCGATCATCCGAACGGCCGGATTAGAATCTCAGAATATGCGCCGCCAAAGCGGCACCGACCACATTTTCAGAGGTTTTTATGACAGCCGTTCTCATTAAAAACGCGGACGTTTACGCGCCCGAACATCTGGGCACCACCGACGTCTTTATCGTCAACGACAAGATTGTTGCCGTCGGCAAAGACCTCACGGTGAACGTCCCCGGCATGGAAACCGTGGACGCCAAGGGACGCGTGATGATGCCGGGCGTCATTGACCAGCACATCCACGTCACCGGTGGCGGCGGCGAAGCCGGCCCGGTCTCCCGCTGCCCGGAAGCAAGCCTTCACGAATTCATTGAAGCCGGTATCACCACCGTAGTGGGCGTCTCCGGCACCGACAGCGAAACCCGCAGCATCGAAAACCTCCTCGCGAAAGTCCGGGCACTGAAAACCGAAGGTCTCACAACCTACATGTGGACCTCAAATTACGCGTTTCCCGTGACGACCATCACCGGCACCGTGCGCCGTGAACTACTGACGATTCCCGAAGTGATCGGCGTAAAGATTGCGCTCGGTGACCACCGCTCGAGTTTCCCCACCGAGCAGGACATCCTGCACCTTCTCTCCGACATCCGCGTGGGAGGCATGATTTCCGGTAAGACCGGGTTCCTGCACGTGCACCTCGGAGACCTCGGCAACACCGCCTACGACATCATCGATGCCTGCTGCGACGCCGGCATGCCCATCAAACACATCCGCCCGACACACTGTGCCCGTAAAGACGTCACCTGGGAGCGGTCGCTTGCGTTTGCCCGCCGCGGCGGCATGATCGACCTCACGGCCGGCCCCTGTATCTGCGGTACGGCCGCTGACGCCGTTTTCTGTGCACTCGAAGACGGCGTCGCGGCCGACAAGCTCACGCTCTCCACGGATGCGCACGGCTCCTTCCCGCGCTTTGACGATAAGGGCGAGATGATCGGACTTGACGTCTGCCCCATTAACGGCGCATGGCCCGAATTTCAGAAGCTCGTGGAAAAACTGGGCTTTGAAAAGGCAATCGGCTTTGTTTCCACGAACCTCGCGAAGGGCCTCAACCTCGCGGGCAAGGGGCAAATCAAGGACGGCATGGACGCCGACCTGCTGCTTGTAAACGACGCCTGTGAAATCACCGATATGTTTGCCCGCGGCCGCAGCATGATGCGTGCGGGCACCGTCGTTGCCAAGGGGATGTACGAAAAGTAATCCTCTCCGGCAGGAATGATTGAGGCGCCGAAGGATTATCTCCTCACGGCGCCTTTTTTGGTCCTCGAAACCTCAGAATCCCGACTCACGCATCAGTACCGCCGAGGATGTAAGGTTTTTTGTGTCCAGGCGATATAGCGCTCCCGTAGGGCGCGAAAAGAATCACCGTGGCACACCGTACCGTCGAGACTAGCACGAGCACAACTTGCCATGATGCCGCAAGTCGAAATCTGAAGCGGAATTTTCTCCCGCACGATGCTAAAATCTCTACGGAGATTGGCGAGCACTTTCGACGGTTCATCGCCTTTCCTCCATAAAGAGACTAAGCCCTTTCTGTTGCGAGCAGATTGGGCTTTCGTCTTGTTGGGGAGCCAGTTGGCTGTCCCCGTTCGCCTGATGGCGAATTCTGAGCCCGCTACTGCTTGGAGTCTGAGGCGATGTGTCTCAGTTGCCGCACGCCGCACTGTCATATTAGCAAAACAGCTGCTGTATGTCATTTATGCCTAGGCATTGCCTAGGCATCATGTATAGTCATTGCATAGTCATTTCCTCTTCTGCCGAATTGGCGCTGCAGCCTTTTGTACTGGCAAGGTGCTGACCGTCTACCCTTCTGTTAGCATTTGGGTTCGATGTATATTCTTGAAGTTGTTGCTTGTTGATGCCTTTGAATAGAGCAACATCCATTAACCTTCGACATCAAGGATTTCTCAAATGCAAAAGACATTGATTGTCAAGCGACATAAGAATTGACCCTCAAAACGACATAAAAATTGACCCACCTCCAAAAGGGACAAAAGAACGGCATTTGACGTGCCGACCCGGAACGGCCGGCAGGCCGTGGAGGGGGAAGGCGCGTCAAATGCCGTTCTTGGCCGCCGCCCACCCCCCGGTTGTTTATTCAAAGCTACCCAACGCAGACCTTGTCCAAGTGTTTGGGATCAAGGAACGGCAACAGCCTCTTCATCGACTGCAGTGACGCCTGTGCTTTGGCTTCCTCCTGAAGCGATTTATCCAAGGCTTCGTGCAATTGGGTGTTTTCTGCTGCAAGGCGCAGATTCTCCGTGTTGGCCTGTTCGAGCGCTCCCTTGAGCTTGGCCAGATCTTCCTGCAAACCACGCACCTGCTCATCGAGTTCTTCAAGTCGGCGCTCCTTCTTCTCCACCGAGGCCAGAGCCTCGTCGGCGGCTTCCCTGACACGGCTTGCCTCGTCGTGTTCGATCTGAAGCCGCGCCTTGGCGCGGCTGTCGATCTGTTCAACCTGGGCCCGAATCATCGGGGCCACGGCTTCCCATACTGCTTTGATGATATTTTCGGCTTCACGTTGTTCGAACCCTGACGGAAGTTCGCCCTTTTGGACAAGCTTTTCTTGTTTCCACTCATTCACTGCCTCCGAGATCGTCCCCAGCGAGCCCTTCCCAATCTTGGCTCGGATGGCACGGATGGACGGCAACTGACGGTCACTCTCCCGCGCGCTCTCTAAAATTTCACGTACAGAACCACGAACACTTTGATCTTTCATCATTTTTAATCTCTTCAAAAATTGCTGTAACGTTACAATGTAACGCGTTCGATACATTTTCAGTGTTTGTAACGTTACAGCGTAACGTTATTGTTATGACTCGGGACGATTGTCCTTAGTTAAAAGCCCCTTGTTCAGGGCCTGACGGCGATGCTCCCTCAATCGATAGCTGCTTCCCGTGATGGTTAACGCTGTGCTGTGGTGCAGAAGATGATCGAGGATCGTCGCGGCCACCGCTTCGTCGGCAAAGATGAGCCTCCATTCCGAGGGCGGTCGATTACTCGTGATGACCACGCTCTTCTTCTCGTAACGGCGGTTGATCAACTGAAACAGAAGATGTGCTGCCGACGGCGAGAACGGCAGGTAGCCAATCTCATCGATGATGATCACCTGGGGCTTGTTGATTTCCCGCAGCTTCGCTTCCAACGTATCTTCTCTTGACGCCTTCTCAAGCGTGGCGAGCAAATTGGCCGCCGTGTAAAAACGCACGGACCGACCGCTCTCAATGGCCTTGTAGCCAAGCCCGATCGCCAGATGCGTCTTACCCACACCAGGAACGCCGAAGAAGGCGACATTCTCGCCGGCGTCAATCCACTCCAAGCTGGCCAATTCACGGATAGTCCCGGGGTTGATAGACGGCTGCGCCGTCAGATCGAAATCTTCCAGCTTCTTGATCGTCGGCAGATGCGCCGACTGCAGCAACTGCTTGAAGCGATTGCATTCACGCTGTTGCACTTCCTTGCCGAAGGCGTACTCGATAGCCTGACGGGGCGTCATTTTGGCCTGCGCAATATTCTCGAGAACTTCGGGCATGTGGTCGCGCAGATAGGGCAGACGCAAACGATCGGCCAGAGAGCAGAGCCTCTCATCAGATTCACGGCTCATCACTCTTGCTCCTTGGGCTCTGTCCAGCCGATGCTGTCGTCATAGGCACGCGTATCGGCGCTGAGCGCGCTGCGGTGCTCACTGTAAGCTTGCCACTGAGGATCCTCGGCAAGCTTGTCCCGACTCTTGTCGTAGGCCTCCTTCTCGATCTCACCGTTTGACAGATCTTGAGCTTGAGGGTTAAATACATCGGCGGTCTTATCGAGTGTGGCTACCATAACACCCCCTTGCAACACAGAAATCGTTGACTCGTCGATCTGAATCTGCACCTTCATTCCGACAAGATGTTGGGGGACTCGGTAGTACTTGTTGTCAACACGGATAAGACCGTCGTTGTTGCCGACCTTGCGTGTCTCCACGTAGGTGTGGATCATCGGCGGCTTACTGAGCGCACGCATTTTGGGGAGCTCGATTTGCCACCTCTGGGCAGGAGTCCGAGGACCGTCAAACACCGTCGAGAGCTTGCGCTCGTCGGAAGATCGGCACCAAGCCTCAAGCCACAGGTTCCAATCC
>ERZ1034913.935-NODE-935-length-19752-cov-35.122354_pt1 | contig 19752 bp, 8 predicted proteins | sample MGYA00520697_ERZ1034913 | MGnify/ENA primary metagenome ERZ1034913 (study PRJEB33766, sample SAMN09781786) | gut metagenome | biome: gut microbiome | host: Homo sapiens | place: Madagascar | study: EMG produced TPA metagenomics assembly of the PRJNA485056 data set...
CCGGCTTATCTGAAGGCGCTTGTGGTATCGCAGTTGCAGAACATGCAGACGCTCCGTCAGCGTTTGGGTGAGAGTACGGAAACTCAGACCTTGTCGGAGAAAGTGGCGGATACTCTCTCTGAGCAGGACAGGAAGTTTATGGATGAATTATATCAGTTGATGGAGAAGCATTCTAAAGAACAGGATTTGAGTGTTTCTACCATGTGTAAGGATATGCTGATTAGTCCGGCTAAGTTTAATTATAAAGTAAAGGAACTTACAGGTGAGACTCCTGGCACCTTCTTCCGTAAATACAAGCTCAACAGGGCAGCTGTTTTGTTGCGTGAAGGCAAACTTAATGTTTCAGAGATAGCCGTGTTGACAGGATTCAGTACTGCGGCCCATTTCTCCGTTGCATTTAAGAAGCAGTTCGGTGTTTCTCCGAGTGAATACCAGTAAGCTCCATTTTTCATGGAGCTTGCTCTTTCCTGCAAGTTCCCCGTTCTCGCAATTATTTTTGGATTGCCTATTGTGTTCTAGTCTGTCCAATAGGGGATGAGGCTCATCGCCTCACCCTTATTCAAAAAAACAGTATTTTAGTTGAAGTTTATTGGGAAATTCTATATTCTTTTTACGGGCGCAAAGTTAGTGATTTTTGGCGTTGGATGCTTTCGTTTTTATATAATTGGTTTTCGAAAAAATATAAAAACGTCTAATAATGAACAATTTAGAAAATAAAAGGGACGTTTTTTAAGGTCGTTGTAATATAACAGAAGTTTCGCATGTGGTTCAGGTACGGGCTGAAGGCCCAAAAGCTCCTAGCCCAGGGCATCGCCCTGGGTAATCATTGACGCAAGTTTGTCGCCCTGTAAGGGCAAAAGCTTTCAAGTACCAGGCAATATACGAAGCTTTTGCCCTTACAGGGCGCCTTGTTGACTGCTATTATACCCAGGGCGATGCCCTGGGCTAGGAGCTTCTGCCCTTTCAGGGCGTGCTGGCGTATGTGCTGGAATCTTTACATTCCGAAGTGTTCGAGGGCAGCGGCTACGCCATCCTCTTCGTTTGATAGAGTAACATAGTCGGCTTCGGCTCTTACTTCTGGGGCGGCATTCTCCATCGCCACACCCATGCCGGCAAGCTTCAGCATGCTCAGGTCGTTGTAACCATCGCCGAAGGCAATCAGGTCGGCAGGAGTAAGATTGATTTTCGCCAGGAGGCGAGTCAGCGACTTTGCCTTGTCGATACCCTTAGGTACCAACTCCAGGAAGAAAGGAGCCGAGCGGAAGATATCCATTCTGTCTCCCAATTTTTCCACCAATTCCTCCTCCGCCTTGAGCATGAGGGTAGGGTCGCCAGTCATGAGGAGCTTGGTTGGATGAGGCTCCAGGGCTTCAAACAGGTTATCTACCTTTCGGATGTTCATCTTGTTGATGCGCGACTCCTCTTTCACATACTCATCGTCTGGCATCTCGGTGATGATTTCGTTGCCGGCATATCCCAGCAGGGCATGACCTTTCTCCTTGGCATAGGCATATAAGTCTGGTATCACTTCATCCGGCAGAAACTGCGAGAAGAGTTTTTCGCCAGTCTGGGCATTCACGATGTTGCCACCATTATAAGAAAGAATGTATCCTCCTCGCTGGTTCAGTTCGAGACATTCAGCCACCGGTTTGATGCCGTAGGTAGGGCGACCGGAAGCAAGGATAATTACGGCTCCCTCGCTTGCAGCCTTGAGCAAGGCTTCGCGGGTCTTAGGGGTAACCACTTTCTCGTGGTTGGTTAAGGTGCCATCCAAATCAAGGGCGATGGCACGATAAGGAATCTGTTTTGCTTTTTCCATTGTTCTATATGATTATGCTATTTTTCGTTTAAAAATACTGCAAACTTTCTGCAAAGATACAATAATAATCTGAGAAATGAGGCAGTTTGCCCTGTTTTTGGCTTTTTATGCAGCGTAAATTGTTGCAAAATGTTTGTTGTCTGTTGCAAAATCACGAATCGTGTTATTTTTCTATTGTTTTCTTAACCTTTTTGTGGATTTTTTTGAGTAACTTTGCAATCAAGAAAATAATCATAACTAAACTATACGCAATCGGAAATGAAGAAAAACGTTTTAGCTGTAGCACTGGCATTGATGGCTAGCATCGGTGCCTATGCCGAAAAGAATACCATCACTTCTCCTGATGGTAAGTTGAATGTCGTGGTGGAAGACCGCGATGGCAAACTCTATTATTCCATCGACTATGCAGGCAAGCGAATGATGGAGGAATCGCAGCTCGGACTCCTTGCCAATGTAGGCGATTTCAGCCAAGGCTTAACCTATCAGAGTAAGAAAGAGGCAACGGTGGAGAAGAGTTATGACCTCCGTACCGCCAAGGTATCGCATGTGGATTATCATGCCAATCAGCTCCATGTAACGTACATCAACGGCAAGAAGCAGCCGATGACCGTTACCTTCAATGTGAGCAACAATGATGTGGCTTTCCGTTATACTTTTGATCAGCTGAAGGCTCAGCATCTCATCGTGAATGAAGAGAAAACAGCTTTCAATCTTCCCAAGGTAACCACCACTTACCTTTGTCCACAGTCGGATCCGCTCATCGGTTTTGCCCGTACCAAACCAAGTTATGAGGAGGATTATAAGGTAGATCAACCTCTTACAGCCAAATCGGGTTATGGTCATGGCTATACCTTCCCATGCCTTTTCAAGGTAGGCAGCGATGGCTGGGTATTGGTCAGCGAGACGGGTACCCACGGCAACTATCCGGGTTGTCACATCAGCGATTACGATGCTGCCAAGGGTTATCAGATAGCCTTCCCAATGGAGAAGGAGGCAGATGGCATCGGGGCTACATCGGGTGCTTTCATTCTTCCGGGTTCCACTCCATGGCGCACCATCACCGTGGGTTCTGATTTGAAGCCATTGGTAGAGACCACCATTCCATACGATGTAGTGGAGCCAAGATTCGAGGCTTCCCAGAAATACGGCACAGGCAAGTATGCCTGGAGCTGGCTCATCTGGCAGGATGGTTCCTGCAACTATAACGACCAGAAGCAGTTCATCGACCTGGCTGCTACCATGGGATATGAGTATGTGCTGGTTGATGCACTCTGGGATACTCAGATTGGTAGAGACAAGATTGCCGAATTGAGCAAGTATGCGCAGAGCAAGAATGTAAGCTTGATGCTCTGGTATAATTCCAATGGTGTGGCCAACGATGCACCTCAGGGACCTCGTGGCATCATGGATAACATCGTGGTCCGCAAGAAGGAGATGGCCTGGATGAAGAGCATCGGCATCAAGGGTATCAAGGTTGATTTCTTTGGTGGTGACAAGCAGCACACCATGCAGCAGTATGAGGATATCCTCAGCGATGCCAACGATTATGGCATTCAGGTTATCTTCCATGGCTGCACCCTGCCAAGAGGTTGGGAGCGTATGTATCCAAACTATGTATCCAGCGAGGCTGTACTGGCTTCAGAGAATGTATTCTTCTCTGATTATCATGCCAAGCAGGAGGGTTTCGAGCTGACCATGCATCCATTCTGCCGCAATGCCGTGGGAGCGATGGATTGGGGTGGTACCATCATGAACAAGTATCTCTCCAAGGATAACAAAAGTCGTCATCGCCGTTATACCACCGATGTTTTCGAGATGGCTTCGGCTATCATGAACCAGGCGGCCATCCAGTGCATCGCCATCTATCCGAACAATCTCTCTGAGCTTCCTCAGCACGAGATTGATTTCCTGAAGAGCGTTCCTACTACATGGGATGAGACGAAGTTCATCGCCGGTTATCCTGGAAAATATGCGGTTGTTGCCCGTCGCCATGGTGATAAATGGTATGTTGCCGGTTTGAACGGCACCGATGAGGCAATGAAGCTCACCCTGAATCTGCCAATGCTTGCCGGCAAGAGCGTTACCTATTATCATGAGACAGCCAGCAAGGATAAGAAGGCACTCTGGCCAGTATCGCAGGTGAAGACCGTGAAGGTGGATAAGAAGGGAAACCTGAAGGTGGAAATGCAACCTAAGGGTGGACTGATTGTTAAAAGGTAAAAGGGTAAAAAGAAACTAGGAAGATTTACTGGTTTAAGGGCGAAAATACTGCCATTTGAATGAAATGGCTCTGTTTTTATCAGAATTTACGTACCTTTGTTCGTATAAAATGATGTATCTTTGCAGGCAAATTGTGAAGACTAACATTCATTTTGTGAACACTAACATTAATAACAAGATAATGATGAACAGAAAACTGACAATCGGCGGGATGCTGATGACGGCATTGGCTCTCGGAATGCCGATGAATGCCCATGCGGCAAAGAAGGCTGCCAAGCAGAATTTTGCAGGCTATCTCTTTGCTTATTTCGAAGGTAGTGGTAACAAGCAGGAGCATCTTCGCTTTGCCATCAGCGAGGATGCCAAGAACTGGTATGCGCTCAACGACAACCAGCCTGTTATCGCCAGCGATTCTATCAGTACCAGTGGCGGTATCCGCGACCCTCATATCCTTCGTGGTGAAGATGGCTGCTATTACATCGTGGCTACCGATATGAACACCGTGAAGAATGGATGGAAGGATAATCCGGGTATCGTATTGATGAAATCGAAGGACCTGGTGAACTGGACGCACTCTAAAATCGTGTTGAAGGAAGACTACAAGGAGCACTTCAGCGATGCCTATTGGGTATGGGCTCCACAGACCATCTATGATAAGAAGGCAAAGAAGTATATGATTTACTTCACCCTTCAGCGTACTGGTGATGGCAGAAAGAGCCTCGTTACCTATTATGCTTATGCCAACAAGGATTTCACTGGTTTCGAGAGTGAGCCAAAGGTGCTCTTCAATGCCAAGTATGGTTGCATCGACAATGATATCATCGAGCGTAACGGCGTTTATCACATGTTCTATAAGGGAAACATCAAGAATGCCGAAGGTAAGGAGATACAGAATGGTATTCAGCAGGCTACTGCCAAGAACCTGAAGGGACCTTGGAAGGAGGACTTCAAGTTTATTGATGCATACGCAGACAGCAAGACTGGTGTGGAAGGTTCCGGCGTCTTCAAACTCAACAATAAGGATGAGTATATCCTGATGTACGATCTCTATGGTTCGGGAAGATATGAGTATCAGACTTCCAAGGATCTGAATACCTTCTCTACCAAGCCTGAGTCATTCCGCAAGGATTTCTTCCCTCGTCATGGCACGGTTTGCCCTGTAACCAAGGACGAGATGGAGAGATTGCAGCAGAAGTGGGGCTATGTGTTGAAGCACGACTTCGTGGCAACAGGTAATCCGCTCTTCTCTCATATCTATACTGCCGACCCTGCCGTACTGGTAGATAAGGACACCTTGTGGCTTTTCGCTGGTCATGATGCCAAGGGCAATCATCCTAGTTACGAAATGCACGACTGGAAGGTTTTCTCTACCACCGATATGAAGCATTGGACCCAGTATCCAACCCCACTGATGGTTTCTGATTTCAAGTGGGCAAAGAGCAAGCAGGCATACGCCGGACATGTGGTGGAAAGAAACGGCAAGTACTACTGGTACGTTTCTACCAACTGGTGTGGCATCGGTGTGGCTGTGAGCGATAAGATTACAGGTCCTTACAAGGATGCACTGGGCAAGCCATTGTTGACCAACAAAGATTGCTTCGATTCCAAGCACAGATGGGCTTGCATCGACCCTGCCATCTTCATCGACGATGACAATACACCTTATATTATATGGGGTAATGGACAGTGCTACATCGCCAAGCTGAAGGATAATATGGTGGAGATTGATGGCGAAATCAAGCGCATCGACGTAGGAACCGAGTTCCCATTCACCGAGGCTCCTTGGGTACACAAATATGGCAAGAAGTACTATCTGAGCTATGCTTCGGGCTGGCCAGAGAAGATAGCATACGCCATGGCGGACAACATCATGGGTCCTTGGACAGCCAAGGGCATCATCAGTGAGATTGCCGGCAACAGCAATACCACCCATCCAGCCATCGTAAACTATAACGACCAGTGGCTCTTCTTCTCTCATAATGGTGCCTTGCATGATGGCGGAAGCTACAAGCGCAGTGTTATCATCGAACCGATGGCTTACAATGCCGATGGAACCATCCGTCCTATCGCACCAACCACCAAGGGTGCCAGCGGATTGGGCAACCCAATCCTGCCAGGTTTCCATGCCGACCCGGAAATCCTGTATTCCAACAAGACGGGTAAGTACTACATCTATTCTACCACCGATGGAAAACCGGGATGGGGTGGATATAAATACTACGTATATTCTTCTTCCGACCTGAAGGAGTGGAAGAACGAAGGTGTGGCGCTCGATGCCAAGAGCGACCAGATTTCCTGGGCCAATGGCAATCTCTGGGCTCCGGCAGCCGTAGAGGTGAAGCAGAAGAACGGCAGCTACAAGTACTATCTCTATTTCAGTGCCCGTCCTAATGACAACGGCAGAAAGCAGATGGGTGTAGCGGTTTCTGATTCTCCTACAGGTCCATTCGTTGACCTGGGTCACCCTCTTCTGGCGAAGAATCATCCAGGTTGCAACGGTCAGCTCATCGATGTGGATGTATTCATCGACCCCGTATCGAAGAAGCCTTACCTCTATTGGGGCAACAGTTTCATGGCTGGTGCCGAGTTGGAGCCAAGCATGACTAAGATTAAGGACGAAACCGTTACCGTAATGACTCCAAAGGGTGGAAGCCTCAGAGACTATGCTTATCGTGAGGCACCATACGTGTTCTATCGCAACGGACTCTACTACTTCATGTGGTCGGTGGATGATACGGGTGCAGCCAATTATCATGTGGCTTATGGAACATCCAAGTCTCCGCTCGGTCCTATCGAGGTAGCCAAGGATCCTATCGTTCTGATTCAGGACCCTCAGCACGAGATTTATGGCACAGCCCATAACTCCGTGATTCAGAAACCAGGCACGGATGAGTGGTACATCGTTTATCATCGCATCAACAAGGATTACATTCATTTCCAGCCAGGAGTGCACCGTGAGGTTTGCATCGACAAGATGGAGTTTAATGCCGATGGCACCATCAAGCGAGTTACACCTACTGCTGGTCTGCAAATTCCCTGATACTCATTCCGTACTCCTTCTTAAAGCAAAGTGAGAAGTATTTTGGCGTGTTAAATCCTACTCGATAAGCCAATTCGTTGATACGGATGTTTGGCTCTCGTTTGAGGATTTGGCACGCTTCTTTCATGCGGATACCTGTGATGAAACCTGAAATGTTCAAGCCTGTCAGCGCACGGAGTTTGTTGTAGAGTGTACTGCTGCTGATACATAGCTCTGCGGCAAGTTGCTCTCTGCCAAAGTCGCTGTCGTCAAGATGCTCCTTGATCTTGTCGATGCAATTCTGCACGAAGAGTTCGTCTGGATTGCTATAGTGCTGTTCTTCTACATTGAAGTCGGTCTGCGACTGGAACTTCTGTCGGATGCGCTCTCTGTTGGCGATGATGTTGTCAATGCGCAGTTGCAAGTCTTCTAGTTTGAACGGTTTGGTAAGATAAGCATCGGCACCAGCTCGATAGCCTTCGTTGCGGTCTTCGTCTTGCGTCTTGGCGGTGAGCATTACTACAGGCAGTTGCGAGTAGTCCTCGCTTTCCTTGATCCATTTGGTCAGTTCGATACCATCCATCACTGGCATCATTACATCCGTGACGACTACATCTAAGGAAGCCTTTTGGATAATCCTCTGTGCTTTCTCGCCATTATTGGCTGTTAGTATCTCGTAGCGAGTGCTCAATAGACTGGTCATAAGGGCCAGCAACTCATTGTTGTCTTCAACGAGTAAGATAGTGTATTCCTTCTCCTCTTGTTTACCGCTGATGTTATCTTGCAAGCTGGTAGCGATAACCACATCATTATTAGGAGAGCCTACCAGCGTATTCTCAGTTTTGTATTGTGGCTCTCCTTGTAGAATCTCTGTATCCGAATAATCTTCCTTATTGATAGGTAAGATGATGGTAAAGGTGGTTCCTTTTCCCTCTTCGCTCTCACATTGTATCTTGCCATGATGCAGTTTTACGAGGTCATTCACCAGCGACAAGCCGATGCCGGTGCCGATGGTATTCATCTGTCGGTAGTCTCCATCGAGGAATCGGTTGTAGAGATGTTTCATCTTGTCCTTTGAGATGCCTCTTCCGGTATCGGCAACGATGAGCATGGCTTGTCCATTAGAAATGCTTGCGTTGAGTGTTACCTTACCACCAGTTTCGGTATATTTCACTGCATTGTTGAGCAGATTGTAGAGCATCTTTTCCACCTTGTCGGTGTCAAACCACGCTATTTCATCCATACAGCTTATGTTTTCTTCATACTGAAGATGCTTTGCCGTAAACATAGGCATGAGGCTGCGTGTCGTCTCTGCGCAGAATGTCCCCAGATTGCCTTCGCTAACCTTGAGTTGCAGTTTGCCGGCTTGCGATTTTCTCACCTCCAATATCTGACGGAGCATTCGGGTTAGGCGATTGATGTTATCTTGTATGATGCCTGTTTGCTCATTTGTAGAAGGTGAAATGCGCTTGATGCTGTCTGCCGCAGCCGATATCACGGTGAGCGGTGTGAGCAGTTCGTGGGTGATATTGGTGAATACCACAGCCATCTGCAAGCGGTTCTTGGTACGCAGGCGTTCACGATACCAAAGGATGGCAATCCTGAAAGCTGCTATGAGCAAGCATACATATATAAGATATGCCCACCAGGAAGCATACCAAGGTGGCAATACCTTGATGCGAATGGTGTAAGCCATCTCGTTCCATTTGCCATAGCTGTCGGCAGCCTTCACATGGAGCTTGTAGGTGCCCGATGGCAGGTTCTCGAAGGTTGCTTGGCGCAAGTCGGCATCCACATAATGCCAGTCTTTGTCATAGCCTTCCAGATAATAGGCATATTTGCATTGTGCCGTATTGGTATAGGTCAAGTGAGCAAACTCTATGGCAAATTTGTTGACGGAAGCAGGCAGGGTGAGTGTGCGCAGATATTGCGGTGTTGCATCACACAAGTCTACTTGTAGGGTGGAGTCCAACTCACTGTATCGCTTACCATCAATCAACAGGTCTGTGATGATGATGTTGGCAGCTTGCATTCCTTTGCGATGAGCATTCAGTTGTGCTGCATCAAAATGTATCAAGTTGCGTCCTGCACCGAAATAAAGCTCATTGTTATATCTGAAACAGGAGTTGTTTTGGAAGATAGGTTCCCCCAGACCGTCCTCTTGGGTGTAAATGGTATATTGGGCTTTGCCTTGCTCATCCCATTGAAGGCAGATGAGAGCATCGGCTGTTGTTTGCCAAATGTTGCCGTTGCAGTCCTCGATAATAGAGAATATGCGGTCTATGTCCCAATGGAAGTCGTGGCAGACGCTTTCAAACTTATCTTCTTTTTCATCATATTTGAATAGTCCACCTCCTTTGGAGATGGCCCAGAGGCGATGCTTGGAGTCTTCCTGACAGTTGGTGGCATCATTGATGATGAAATTGCCATGTGCGGCATTATAATATCTGAAAGCAAGCGACTTTGGCATACTGAAGTTGCCAGAGATGCGGATGATGCCTTGATTTTCTGTTGCTATCCAGATGTTTCCTTTGTGGTCTTCTGTGATACCCCTTACATCTACTCCCTGCATACAGGTAAAGCTCTTTCCTGAAGGCAGCTGATAGTTAAGGTGCTTTTTCTCGCCAACAAAGAGAATGCCCTGTTTGGAGCGATAAAGTGTATTGACATAACGATCCTTTACGATGCTACTGGTACGGTCATCTATGATTTTTGCTTTTCCATCTTTTATCTCCGTAATGCCAAACCCATTGCTGGCTAGCCAAATAGCTCCCTTCCCTTTGTTGATGATGCTGGAGTAATGCGTACTCATGGCATTGAGAGGTATGTTGGCGGCAGCAGGAATGTGGGCATTGAACAATGTCTGCTGACTAGGCAAATCAAAATAAGCTATGCCTGCTGGTGATAAGGTAAGCCAGAAATGCTTGCCATCTATGGTGAAGATAGAGCTGATTCGGTTGGCTTCTGCTTCTTGTGGAATAATAGGAATGACGTGGAATAAGGATGGCTTGGTATATAGGTGATACAGTCCATTGTTTCTGGTGAGCAACCAGACATTTCCTTTTCCATCGGTCTGTACATCGGTTACATTGGTAATCTGATGATTGTCAAGGGTCTTATGGTAACTTATTCCTGCCTTGATGTTATTGGAGTTTATGATACCAAAACCATTGCGAGAAGATACCCAAAGGGTATTGGACACTCTATCCTCCACCATGTTGTAATGGATGGAATATTCTGTGTTGCCGCGATATAAGTCTATGACTTGAGGCTTTTGGCTGGAGAGTGGTTGGGGAATACACTTGATGCCACTGCCCCAGTTGCATATCCAAAGCTTGTCGGTATGGTCTATTTTAAGCTTGTAAGTTCTCCCCTTGTCACCTACATAATAAGTATATAGGGTGTTGGTACGGGTATCCAATCTATATAGACTGGTTGACCAGGTACCGATATAGATGTTGCCAGCCTTGTCTTCTGTGAAGGATTTTGCTTTTATTGGTTCTTGTAGCGGATGGCGCTTTCCATTCACCTCCACTACCTTCGTGTTCTTGGATGTATAATAGACAAAAGTCTTCTTGGCTGGCAGATAGCATGTGAAGCCGGCATCCGTGCCTATCCATATCTTGCCATCATGAGATGTAAAGAGAGCATAGATGATGCGGTTGTCTTCACCGGGCAAATGATAGGTGGTAAATTTTCCTGTTCTTTTGTCCATGCTAGTAAGCCCGTTACGGGTGCCTAGCCATATCACATCATCCAATCCTTCGGTCATGCAGAGGATGGTGTTGCTAGGCAGAATGTTGGGAGCCGTGGCATTACTTCGATAAGTCTTGAAGCGATAGCCGTCATACAATTCCAAGCCTGCGTCCGAACCTATCCAGACGAGACCTTGCTTGTCAATGAGCATGCATAGTTGCTCGTCAGATGAATATGGATATACGGCATTGAGCAATCTAGGCTGTGCATAGACTTCTGGTTGGCTGAAAGATATTATCATAAGAAACAGCACGAGAATCCATCTCATGCAATGCTGCCTATATTGGCAAAGAGAGCGTTTTATATGTTTCATTATCATAAATATGGTGTTTGCTGTTATTGTATCTAAAGATGTTGCAAAAATACAAAAAATATCTGATACTAAGAGACCTGGAAAGGGAAAAAAATGATATTTAAGGTCTAATCATCATTATTTGAGGTGCAATAATGATGTTTTGTCCTCCAATCATACCCCTTACCCTTTACTATTTTTCTTTTTATATAATTTTGCCGCATCAAAAACAGAGAAAATAATAACTAACAATGATTGATATGAATAAGACAATCCAATTTTCAGCTTCTCGGAAGGCTTTGCTCATGATGATCATGGCTACGGCGCCAGCTCTCAACGCTGCAGCTACAACCGAGACATCTCCATCTGCTGTCGTTCAACAGCAGGTAGGTAAGGTACATGGTACGGTAGTAGATGGCAATGGTGAACCTATCATTGGAGCTACCGTAAAGGTTAAGGGCTTGAAGGGTGGTACCATTACCGACCTTGATGGTCACTTCTCTCTAGATGCTTCCAAGGGAGCAACTCTTGAGGTATCTTATATCGGTTATAAGACACAAACAATAAAAGCTACAGCTTCAAATCTTCAAATTACTTTGCAGGAGGATGCCCAGCAGATTTCTGATGTTGTCGTAGTAGGTTATGGTACGATGCGCAAGAAAGACTTGACGGGTAGTGTCGTGCAGATTCGACCAGACAAGTTGGCTAATGAGAACCCTGGCAGCATGCAAGACATCTTGCGCAATACGGCTGGTGTCAACATCGGACTGGACACCTCTGCCAAAGGCGGTGGCTCCGTCCAGATTCGTGGTCAGCGTTCGCTCTACACTAGCGGAGGCCATAACGACCCATTGGTTATCGTAGATGGCATGATGTTTTATGGTGAGACCTCGGAAATCAATCCTGACGATATTGCACAGATTGACATTCTGAAGGATGCTTCTGCAGCTGCCGTATATGGTGCAAAGGCTGCCAATGGTGTCATCATTATCACCACCAAGAAAGGTACTCTCGGTAAACCTACCATCAAGATGACTGCCAACTTTGGTTTCAACACCAAAGCTACAAGAGAGAAAATGCGCTCAGCCGATAGTTATGTACAGATGTACACAGACTATTACAAGGAGAAGACATACGGATTTGATGAGAATGGAAACTATGTGGCATACGCAGCCAAGGATGCCAAAGGCAACCTCATAGCCCAGCCTGGATATTATGACACCCCAGAGGTGGCACAGCACTTATATGGCGTGGATGCCGAAACATGGAAGTATGGTGCTACCGATGACAATTGGAAGGCGATATTGGGTGCCCGACTCGGTTTCCAGGAGACTGTGCTCCAGAACTACATCGACGGAAAAACCTACGATTGGTATGACAATGCCTTTAGAACAGGTTTTAACCAAGATTATAATGTAAGTGTATCTGGTGCCAGCGAGAAGATGAATTACTATCTCTCTGTGGGCTATGTCAGCAACCAGAGTGCTTACCGAGATGACAACTACTCTGCCGTAAGAGCCAACATGAAGCTTTCTGGCAAGGTGAATAATTGGCTGGAGATAGGCGCTAACGTCAATTTCCAAGATCGCCGTGAAGACAACGTTACAGGTGTGGGTGATGATATGAACAATAGTCCTTTCAGTAATCATACCAACGAGGATGGCTCTTATACCCAATATCCTCATGGCGAGACAGTGAAGAAAGGCAGCAACTGGGATTTTTGGCGACAGTATCGAGACAAGGAAAAAGGCGTAACCGTATTGAATACCATCTTCAACGCCAAGGTAAAACTGCCATTCAATGTTACCTATCAGTTTAATATCGCCCCTCGTTACTCTTGGTATTACAACCGATATTTCTCATCTGCTTCAGAGCCAGATGTGAGCGCAAAAGATAGGGGAGTGGATCGTGGTTGGAACAAGCGTTTCAACTATTCGCTCAACAACACCATCACTTGGGACCAGACCTTTGCCAAGAAGCATCATGTGGTCTTGACCCTCGTACAGGAAGCAGAGGAGTTGCGCTATTGGAGCGATAACATCGCAGCCCGCAATATTCTGCCTTCTGATGCCCTGGGCTTCCACAATACCCAGAATGGCACGAAGGAGAATAGCAGCTTCTCTACCAGCGATACCCACCAAACAGCTGATGCCCTCTTGGCTCGCTTGTTCTACAGCTATGATAGTCGCTATATGATCACAGCTTCCGTCAGACGTGATGGCTATTCAGCCTTTGGTTCATCCAACCCTCGTGCCACTTTCCCATCTGTGGCAGTGGCATGGAATTTCACCAATGAGAAGTTTTGGAAGTGGAAGGACATCATGAGCACAGGTAAACTTCGTGTTTCATGGGGAAAGAATGGCAACCGCTCACTCTCTGATCCATACATCTCACTCTCCAACCTGGGCAGTGGAACGGGCTCTTATACCCAGTATCTAGCCTCAGATGGCTCGGTATATTCCATGAAGTATTTGGGTGTGGACCGTATGGCTAACCCTGGATTGCGCTGGGAGAAGACCGTGTCTAACAACTATGGCTTGGACTTTGGCTTCTTGAACGATAGAATCACCGGTTCATTCGATTATTATGTGATGCACACGGAGGATATGATTATGAGTCAGCCTTTGCCTGGATTTTCAGGTTTTACTAGCATCGCCACCAACTTGGGACGTGTGGATAATACAGGTTTTGAACTCTCCATTACCTCGCAAAACATCAAGACCAAGGACTTTAGTTGGACAATCTCTGCCGGCTTGTCTTACAACAAGAACCGCATCAAGCATCTTTTCTATGACAAGGAGGATGTAAAGGATGCACAAGGCAATGTGATTGGGCAGAAAGAGAAAGACTATACCAGCAGTGGATGGTTCATCAACAAGCCTATCGGTGTTATTTGGGATTATAAGGTGGAAGGCATCTGGCAGGTGGACGAGGCTGAGGAAGCCGCTAAGTACGGTCAGCGACCTGGCGACCCTAAGGTGTGGAACAATCCGGATAATGATGAATATAATGAGGATGGAACCGTGAAGACTTACGTCTATAATGACGAAGACAAAGTGTTCCAAGGCAACAGAAATGCCCCTTGGCGTTGGAATCTTCGCAATGAGTTCACCTACAAGAACTTTACGTTCTCGTTCAATTTCTATTCGGTCATGGGTTTCAAGCGTTCATCTACAGCCTATATGAACAATTACAACAATAGTTCAGCCTTGTTGCACAATTACAACAATGCTCGGAGAGAGTACTGGACCCCAGAGAACCCAAGCAATAAGTATGCTCGCATCGATGCCAAGGGTCCTAACGGCAAGTTCTCACCTAATAGGTGGTACAACTCTTCGTTCGTGCGTTTGGAGAACATCTCCATCGGCTATACCTTGCCAAAGCTGTGGCTTGGAAAACTTGGTGTGGATAACTTGCGTGTGTTTGGTAATGTTCGCAATGTATGCCACTTTGGAGGAGATTGGGAATATGGTGACCCACAGACAGGAAGCTTTGCCAACCGCATCTTCACACTGGGTGTCAGTGCCACCCTTTAAAACGTATTATAATAAACTTCTAATAAGATGATAACGATATGAAAACGAATATATTCAATCATTTGGCGAAAGGTGTCATGGGTATGGCAGCTATAGCCATGCTGGCAACCAGTTGCTCTGAAGATTTCTTGAAGCAAGACCCTTTGTCTTTCTATGAGCCAAAGACCACATTTGCCACGGAGTCGGGTTTGGCAGCAGCCCTAGCCATGGGCGACCGCTTGTTGCGTGGTGCCACAGTAAACTATAATGGCGGTAGCAATAATATCGCCATTACCACAGAATATTTCTTCAGTGAGATGGCTCTCTTCGGTATGACCGATGTTAGTTCGGCTGCCATGCTGGATGACTGGGCTACGAAGTTGACCCCTACCACTTTCATCGGCGGTGATGGAGCGGGAAATGGCAATTCTATTGGTTACTTCTGGAACCAAGGCTATAGTGGCGTGAAATATGCCAATACGGTTATCTCCAACATCGATGCCGTGACCACGCTCTCCGATGAGGTGAAGAACAAGTATAAGGGACAGGCTTATTTCCAGCGTGCCTGGAATTACTCTCACTTGATATTCCAGTTTGGCGACATCCCTTTGGTCACAAAGATCTTGGAGGTGCCTAAGCAGAATTACCATTCCACCAAGAAGGAGGCTATCCTTGATATGCTGGTAAAGGACATGGAGTTTGCTGTGAAATGGGTACCTAACCAGAAAGACCTCCAATATGTGGGACAGGTCAACAAGGGCGCTTGCCGTGTGCTCCTGGCCAAACTCTATCTCGCCACAGGAGAATGGAAGAAGGCTGAACAGCAATGCGATACATTGATCAACAATCTTGATGGAACGGATTATCGACTTATGACCGAAAGCTTTGGCGTGGCAGAAGAGTCAGGGTGCCCTACCACTAAGTCGGTTACCCGCAATGTGATGTGGGACTTGCATCGCCCTCAAAACAAACTCTCCGCTGCCAACAAGGAGGTTATCATGGGTATGGTGAACCAAGGTGAGAGCGGAGAAGGAGCTGTTGGTGTACAGTGGTTGCGTATCTTCACACCATTCTGGAACAACAACCTGCGTGTAGATGGCAAGCACAACTATGGCAAGGTAATCAACAACTATAGCAAGATAGACAAAAAATACAATGATACGCTCGACTGGGTGCGCTACACGGGTAGAGGCATTGCCACCTGCCGCCTGTCTAGCTTTGCGCAACATGGTTTGTGGAGCGTGAATGGTGTGGAGGACACCATCGACCTTCGCCACAACCATGAGGTTGGCAACTGGGTAAGAATGACTGACTTCAAGTACAATGACCCAAGTGTGGGCACAAAGTATTATGGCAAGAACATCCGCTTGTATGATGAAGAAGGAAACCTGCTTTGCAAGGATACCATTCGTAGTTGGTTCGACTATCCTTATTATAAACTATATATAAAGGATGCCAAGAGCCAAGCTCTCGATAACGCGACCCAATTCACAACCACATTGGGTACATGCAACAATATGTACTTGTATCGTTTGGCTGAGGTTTATCTGTTGCGTGCAGAGGCTCGTTTCTTCCAGGACAATATTGCCGGAGCCACTGAAGATGTGAACACAGTGCGCCGTCGTGCCAAGGCTTCACAGTTCTATACCATGGTCAATATTGGTGACATCATGAATGAGCGAGGCAGAGAGCTGTATCTCGAGGAGTGGAGAAACGTAGAGTTGAAGCGAGTTTCATACGAGTTAGCCTTGAGCGGCAAGCCTGATGAGTGGAGCAACACTTACAGCTTGAGCAATTGGGACAAGCAAGACGGAACCGATGCCGAAGGTGGCAGCTACTGGTATCAGCGCTTGATGCACTATTCACTTTATAACAAGGGTGCCATCGTCTCTAATGGCAAGACCCTCAACTTCCGTATGGACAAGCACAATCTGTATTGGCCTATCCCTAACAGTTCCATCAAGAGCAATGACAAGGGTGAACTGCATCAGAACTATGGTTATGATGGCTATGATGAGAATGTGAAGATGTGGGATAATTGGCAAGATGCTGTTGCAGATGAAGACAAGACCAATTAAGCAAGTTTGATTCGTTTTTCATTAAAAGAACCATTGAATGATGAAGAAGTTTAAATATTTGGTAATGTTAGTTTTGGGAATGATGCCTGCTATATTTGTTCAGGCAAAGATTGTAATCGGTAACACAAACACCAGTGGGGCCTTTCCTGTCGTCAAGACCGGGGAGGCAACCCCTCTGTTTGTTTCACCATCCGAAGCTAGCGTCGTAAAGAAAGTATCGCAGCTCTTTGGCGAGGATGTGGAGAAGGTATCTGGCAAAAAGCCAATCTTGCATCTCAGCAAGAAAATCAGTGGAGAGCAAGTTGTCGTCTTTGGTACTTTGGGCAATTCTCCTTTCATTGATAAATTGGTAAAACAAGGTAAGCTGAATGTGAAACCCATCGTCAAGGGGTGGGAACAGTATATGATCCAAGTAGTCAAGAATCCTGCCAAGGGAGTGAAAGAGGCTCTCGTTGTGGTGGGTAGCGACAAGCGAGGCACTGCATACGGCATCTTGCATATTTCGGAGAAGATGGGCGTATCGCCATTCTATTGGTGGACGGATATTCCTGTGAAGCATAAGAATGAAATCTACATTTCGGGCGAGGAGGTGTCTAAAAGACCTTCTGTAAAATACCGTGGTTTCTTTATCAATGACGAGGACTGGGGATTGAAGCCTTGGGCTTCCAGGAACTTTGAGAAAGAACTGGGCGACATCGGTCCTAAGACCTATGCCAAGGTGTGCGAGTTGACCCTTCGTCTCAAGGGTAATATGCTGGGACCTGCCATGCACGAATGTACGGGTGCTTTTTATTCTCATCCAGAGAGCAAGTTGGTGGCTGACTCTTTTGGCATCATGATTACCACCTCTCATTGTGAGCCTCTGCTTGTCAATACCGCCTCCAAATGGGAATGGAATGTAAAAAGGGATGGCGACTGGAACTATGCTACCAATCCTCAAGGCATCCAGAAGAAATGGAACCATCGACTGGATGAGGCTGCTCGCTTCGACAATATCTATACGATGGGTATGCGTGGCTTGCACGATGCCGGCTTGAGAGGCAAGTTGCCTATTGACCAACAGACCCAGTTGATAGGGCAGGTCATCAAAGACCAACGTACTCTTCTTACCAATCATATCAAGAAGAACATCCAGGACATCCCGCAGATCTACATTCCTTACAAGGAGGCGATGGATGTCTATGAGAATGGTTTGCAGGTGCCAGACGACATCACCCTGGTATGGGTGGATGACAACTATGGCTACATGAAGCGTGTAAGCAATCCGCAGGAACAGAAGCGCAAGGGAGGATCGGGTGTGTATTATCACCTTTCTTATTTGGGCGCACCGCATGATTACCTTTGGCTCAACACCACACCGCCAGTGCTGATGTACGAGGAGCTGATGAAGGCTTATCATACTGGTGCCGACAGATATTGGTTGCTCAATGTGGGCGACATCAAGCCGATGGAGCTAGGCATCAAGACCTTCTTCGACTTGGCTTGGAATGTGGATGCGTATGACATCAATACCATCAACCATCACCAGAGCCAATTCCTGGGCTCGGTATTCGGCGAGGCATATACCCCTCGTTTCCAAGCTATCCTCGATACCTATTATCAGTTGGCTTGGAGCAGAAAGCCTGAGTTCATGGGATGGGAACGTGAATGGGATAAGAAAGAATATACGGGATTGAGAGACACGGAGTTCTCTTTCCAAAATTACGAAGAGGCTCAAAGACGTCTTCGTGATTACGAAAGCTTGGCTAATAATGTGAAGTCCTTGATGAATGAACTGCCTAAGGCGCAGCGAGCAGCCTTCTTCGAGGTGATGGGACATCCCGTGATGGCTTCTTACCAGATGAATCGCAAGTTCTTGATGGCGCAGCTCAACCATGAGTTGTTTGCCGAAGGAAAGAAGGAGGAAGCTAACTGGGCGGCTCGTCAAGCTCAAGAGGCATACGATAGCATCGCATCCTTGAACAAGGAGTTTAATGCGCTTCTTGGTGGCAAGTGGAATGGCATGATGAACATGGCTCCGGCTTGGTGTTCCTTGTCTCATAAGATGCCTAAGGTTGATGTAACGGAAGGCGTGGACGAGGTTCCTGTTGATTTTTCGGTCAATGACAAGAAGCATGCTGATAGGTCTGTAGGTTCCAACTCTTGCTATGTTGTCAACCTGAGCCAATATATAAATAAGGTGGAAAAGGGCGGCAACCTAATCAGTCTGGTCAAGGGAATGGGCTATGACTGGGAGGTAGTGCAGCTGGGGCGTCCTACCGACAAGGGTGGTGATGCCACCAATCTCCGTGGCGACCGAATAGAGTATCGGTTGCCAGCCATTCATGGCAACCAAGTGGAGATAACGCTCTATACCGTTCCTTTCTTCCCAATCTATAAGGGAAAGGCAACCAAGATAGGTGTCTCTGTGGATGGATGCACTCCGCAGGTCTTCGACAACCAGTTCAAGGAATATGGATTGACTTGGAAGAACCAAGTGCTCCGCAATGGTGCTGTTACCAAGATGAAGTTCACCATCGATTCTTCCAAACCTTCTCATCAGCTTTCTATCATCTGTGGCGATGCAGGCATGATGGTGCAGAAAGTCATTGTGGATTGGGGTGGTCTTAAGAAGTCATACTTGGGTCCTATGAACGAATAAGTAATCTGATGAAGTGATATAAACAAAAGGGAGAATGTCGCTTTCTTGCGGCATTCTCCCTTTTGTTTATGTAACGTTTACTTTGGTGTATGTTTCTATTTTGCTAAAAAGGTACGGAAATATTTTGCAGTCCCAATATTTAGGCGTATCTTTGCAAAATCATTGTAAGTGTAGAAACTACAATAGACAATAGAAACATAATAACAACATAACGATTTTATATAATTTAGAATGAAGAAGAATTTCCTTTTGGTGGCAGTGTCTCTGATGACAGCCCTCTCTGCCTTTGCAGAGAAGAATACCGTCAGTTCTCCTGATGGCAAACTGAATGTAGTGGTAGAAGATGTCGATGGCAAACTCTATTACTCCGTGGATTATGCAGGCAAGCGAATGATGGAGCCATCCCTGCTCG
>ERZ1034913.937-NODE-937-length-19725-cov-4.538993_pt1 | contig 19725 bp, 36 predicted proteins | sample MGYA00520697_ERZ1034913 | MGnify/ENA primary metagenome ERZ1034913 (study PRJEB33766, sample SAMN09781786) | gut metagenome | biome: gut microbiome | host: Homo sapiens | place: Madagascar | study: EMG produced TPA metagenomics assembly of the PRJNA485056 data set...
ACTTCCTACTAATCGGAAGCAGAAAGGCAGATGTGAGAAAAGCAATGAAACTCCTATTAAATACATGAATGAGTATTTAGATCTGACGGTAAAACCAGATTGGAAGTTGTTCCAGATCGACTGGATAGACAAAGACGGAAAACATCATGGAGAACCTATTGATATGATGGGATTCAAAATATATCGGGATCACACAGAAGTAAGGCGGAGCATTTTCCTGAGAGGACGCAGGGCATTTGTAAAAGCCGGGAAGTATGCAGAGAAAGGAAAAGCAATACCATTAGATCTTGCGTACCGGTGTATAGCATATTACGGATGGTTCAAACATTCCGACTCTGAATATTTCAGAGAAAAGTATAATGTAGATAAGATATTTGAGAAAGCGAAAAGGAGGGTAAGTCGTGAAAGCAAGATTTACAGAAAAACAGGATCCTGTAACTTGGAATGCGCTGCCTGATGGAAACGTGGATGTAATGATATGTCTGAATGAAAAGACTGTTACAGAAACTTATCCGGATACGGATCCGGAGACAGAACAGACAGTATTCGAATATGATTTTAACCAGTTCCGGGAAAGACAGGAGAAAATCTCAGAGGAAACTGTAAGAGCATCACCGGAAAAATATCTGAAATATATTCCGGAGAAAGAAAAAAGCACTGAACAGAAATTTGCAGAGCAGGCAGAACAGATCGAAATGTTGAAAGACTGCCTGCTGGAAATGAGCGAACAGGTTTATGCGTAGAAATTTAATTATAATGTTATTGAGCAAAGGAGATAAAGAAATGATGGCAAAATTATGGGTTACTGAAATTTTAAGTAAAGATACTATTGAGGAAGCAAAAGAGGAATACAACAGAGTTCCACGCCTGTTAAAAGAAAAGGTGAAAAAACTCCTTATTGATGCAGGTATGGAGGAAATTACTGAGTAATCGGGAAGCATGACTAAATTACAAATTATTAGCAGGCAATGGTCCTCTATTTATGATTTACTGCTGTATATTCAAGACAAAGAGAAAGCAAAGCCTCTGGAGGATATACAGCAAGATTTAGATATAATTGAGTATTCCTGCCGAAAATATGCAGACGTAGATGATGAGGAAATAAGCATGGAAAATGAACAGATTTCAAGAGCAGAGCATGAGGAGTTCCGCAAAAGAATTGAGGCAGAAGACAACCGACAGAACAGACGGATTGAAATTCTGGAAAACAGTGTTCAACAGCTCCAGGAATTAGTTACATCTGTACAGACGCTTGCAAACAACATGGAGAACATGGTGAAAGAGCAGGGACAGCAGAGTGCAAGACTGGAAGCTCTTGAGTCAAGAGACGGGGAAAAGTGGCGGACAGTAACAAGTTACTTATTAACAGCTATATTAGGTATTGCAGTTGGAATTATTGCAAAACAGTTTGGATTATAAGGAGGAGCAAAATGTTTAAAAATTGCGTATTTAAGCCAAGCGTAGACACAGTGAAATGGTGGAAGAAAGCAGGAATCAGAGCAGTAAAGACAATGGCACAGACTGCAGTGGGCGTGATCGGAGCCGGAAGTGTGATCTCTGCAGTGGACTGGAAGATGGTTGTATCGTCTGCAGTAGTGGCCGGAGTTGTAAGTCTGCTCACAAGCGTCGCAGGAATCCCGGAAGTAGAGGCAGACGAAAACCTGAACAACTTGTTTTCTGATGGAACAAAATAATTTTGCACAGCCCGGTATAATGCCGGGCTTTTTCTGGAGGTAAAAATGGAAATCAAAGGAATTGACGTTTCCGCCTGGCAGAAAAATATCGACTGGAAAACAGTTGCGGATTACGGTATGGGGTTCGCTATTCTCCGGATCACGGAAGCCGGGAACGTTACAGATAATTATTTTGAAAAAAATTATGCAGCGTGCCAGGAATATAACATTCCAACAGGAGTATATAAATACTCTTATGCAATGACAATCACAGAGATTGAGTCAGAAGCGCAGAAAATTATTTCTGTGTTAGCTGGACGGAAATTGCAATTTCCAGTTTGGTTAGATCTTGAGTGGAACAATCAGAGAATACTTGGAGCTGAAAGTCTCCACAAAATGACAGAAGCATTTGAAAAGATTATTGTTAATGCAGGATATAAGTTCGGAATCTATTGTAATGTAGACTGGTACGAAAATGTAATATGCAGCCATTTGAAAAAGTATGAATTTTGGATAGCAAGCTATCCACAAAACGATAACGGAACATTACAGGAACGCCTGCGTCCAGACTTCGGAGTAGGATGGCAGTACTCAAGTAAAGCAAAGATACCGGGGATCGCCGGAACGGTAGACAGAAATGCGTTCTACAAAGACTATGCTGTACAGGAAGGAGGAGCCAACATGGATAAAGCAATTGAGAAAGTTATAATGATTGCAAAAAACGAGATTGGATACTTAGAGAAAAAAAGTAACAATCAGCTGGACGATAAAACCGCAAATGCAGGATCCGCAAATTATACAAAATATTGGCGAGACATTAAGCCGGATTATCAAGGACAGCCCTGGTGTGCAGCGTTTATCTCTTGGTGTTTCATGAAAGCTTTTGGCCTGGATAATTCAAAGAAACTCTTGAAACACTGGCCTTACGTGTACTGTCCAACACTGGGAAAACTGTTTACCCGGAACGCAAACCCGAAAATTGGTGATATTGTTATCTTTTATCATAACGGGATGTTCACTCATACTGGACTGGTTACTGCAGTAATCGGGGATAGATTTTACACAATAGAGGGTAATACTTCCGGTGCATCCGGTATTATCGCAAATGGTGGCGGTGTATGCGCTAAAAGTTACCTTAACAGTCAGATGCCCGGAACTAAGTTCTGCACACCAGACTATAGCATTGTGTCTAATGCAGTGAATAAACCATCTGACATTAATAAAATACCATCCAATACGATACAAACAGGAGAGAAATATATGTTTAATCCAGAAACAGTAAAAGCAGGAGATAAAAACACATCTGTGCTCCTTTTACAGGAAATTTTAAGAGCCAGAGGCTTTAAAGGCAAAAACGGCAAAGCCTTGAAACTTACATGGACAGCAGATGCGAACACGATTTACGCTCTGAAAGCTTATCAGGAATCCAGAAAAGAAGTTTTGGAAGTGGACGGAATATGCGGACCAGCCACATGGAAAGACCTGATTGCAATCTAAAGGAATAAAAAAGGAACTCTATGTTACAGAGTTCCTTTTAATATTACTTATTTGAATCTTCTAAGACAGCTCGCTCTAACAGCTGCCTCACAACATCATTCTCCGAAAGCAATTTTTCGTCTCTTAATAACTTTCTTAAAATGATAACATTTATGAGCAGATTCGTTTGTACATAGATGTTATCATTAATTAATTTGATTGAATTCTGGGGAAAATATCCAAAACAAAGGTGGCTTCATTCCCCTTGCGGAAAGCATTTTTGGTATCCTTCGTATAATTAACCCTCTCAATCAACTCTTTCAACATCTTGTTCTTCGCAGCAGTGTCTAAACTCCAATAAATTTCAAGAAGGTTCTCACATCTTGGAATGAAAGAGGACTGTTGATCAATAAGCTCTTTGTCATGCCTGATTTCTTCTTTTAGACATTCTATAGAATCCTGACAGGAATTAATGGAGGATGCGATTGAGTTAGAACGCTCCAGAAAAACTTCAGTCGTATAGATTCCCTGTTCGAGCAGATCATACTGCTTCATCTTCTGTACATTCAATTTCTCCAGTTCATGCTCTTTCTCTGCAATTAATTTCTTTTTAGATTTAACAGCGTTGTTAATGTCCGGACCGGGAACAGCATCATTCAGCCGGTATTCGTCAACAAGATCCTGAATGCCATTTAACACAGCTCTTTCCACAAGCGACAATTTGCTGCTTACAGTAGGGCAGGAGGTATAAGAACACATAAGTGTGTCATCCTGACCGCGTTTCTGATAAGGCCGCCGAACCATGGCGCGACCACATTTGCTGCAGTACACAATTCCGGCAAGAGGATTTTTTATTGTGTTCTTAATACTGATCGGACGCGGAGGGTTCTTCTTCCGGATCTGCTGTACGGAATCATACATTTCTTTGGATACGATTGCCGGATGCCGGCCGGGAAATAAGAGTATATCATCCTCTTTAGATCGTGGACGCGACTGCGTGACCACACCATCCTGAATAGCCCTGACAGTTTTTCGACCATTCCAGCGAATCATTCCGGAGTACACAGGATTGGCAAGAACATCCTGGACACTGATCGGAACCCAGTCTTTTCCGGAAGGAGATTTGATTCCCATATCGTTGAGTTTTCGGACAATCTTTGAAACACCGATTCGGTCACCGGATGATCCAGAGTACAAAGAATAGATCATTTTAATAACTTCAGCCTGCTCCGGAACCGGCTGGAGAGTAAAACCTTTTTCGCCACGCAATTTGACACGTTCGTATCCATACGGAGGTCTGCTTCCACAATACTTTCCTTCTTTGACAGAAGAAATCCTTCCGGCATTTAAACGCCGCTTGATAGTTTTATACTCACGTCTGGACATGAAAAGACCGAACTCGAAGTATTCCTCATCAAATTCGTTATCAGGATCATAAGTTTTTGTTGGAGTAATAATCTTTGTATCAGAAAACTGGAAGGCTCTGGATACAACACCCTGATCAATTGTGTCGCCTCTGGCCAGACGTTCTACCTCTACAACCAGGACACCATCCCACGAACCAGCTTCGACTTCTCGAAGGAGCTGCTGCATAACCGGTCGGGCAGAGATAGTTTCTCCGGAAACAATTTCCCTGTAAATAGCACCGACATTATAATTACGGCTTCTGGCCAGATCGAGAAGAATCCGTTCGTGTCTGGCCAGAGTTTCGCCTTCACCTCTTGCTTCAGCTTCCCGATCAGCGCGGGACTTTCTTAAATAGATACATACATTTTCAAGACTCATAGCACACCTCCGTGATATTTTATGTAAAAAAGGGTATAAAAAATGCACCTTTGCAGGTGTAAATAAATATGCTATAATTCTAACTGTCCAGGAAAGAATTGAGCATTCACAACTGCAAAGATTCTTGAAAAGCCGTCCTTGTTACCAGCAGGGGCGGTTTTTATTAATTTTCAGAAATTATATCATAAAAAACATTTTCTGGAATAATTTCAATATCGTAGCCATCAAGCTTTAATTTTTCAGCTTTCTTTTGCTTTGAACTTTTTCCATCTTTAATTGATTTGCAATAATCATTATTGCCTAAAATCAAATAATTGGTTTTCTTAGTTACATTATCAGCATTTTTACCTCCGAGATCAGCAACAATTTGCATTGCTTCTTTACGTACCATTTTTTCAAGTGTTCCGGTAAATACGCATACTTTTCCGTATAATAAATTAGATGTATCAAATTCGGTTTTAGAAGTGCTAATATCGTTGGCTTTAACGCCATGCCTGGAATGTTCGAACGCATCGTTAAATGCATCTATGGATTTAAAGTTCTCTAAAATCTCGTTGATAAGGCACACATAGCATTTTGAAGTAATTTCTACATCTGCTAATGCTCTATGAGCATTTTGATAATCAAGATTATAGTATTGAACTAAATCTGACAATTTATGGTGAGAAAAATCTTTATGAATACGTCTGGAAAGCTTCATAGTATCAATAAAATCGTTAGATAAGTGTTCGTGAATAACACGCTCACAATTATCATATAAAAAATTGATATCGAAATTTACATTATGTCCTATCAAAATAGAATCTCCAATAAAAGAGTAAAATCTTGATAATACTGAAGCTGTGGAATCTGCCGTAGACAACATTTCATCGGTTATACCGGTAAGATCGACAATAAAATCATCTAAGAAAGGTTCAGCGTCTTCAAAATCATCTGGCTTTACGAAAGAAGAAAAAGTATCAACAAGATTGCCTTTATGAAATTTTTCGGCGGCAATTTCGATAATACTGTCCCAATCTGGTGAAAGACCAGTTGTTTCGATATCAATTACGCAATAATCATCAGGAAAAGAAACAATACTTTTTCCTTTATAATGTCTGTCATGGCTAAAATTTATTTTTTCGCCGGTCAATATGTCAATTCCAATTGTCATATGTAGCTCCTTTATGAAGTGATTATTTAAAATCTTTAAAAGCTTTTACTAAATCGTCAGATGCTTCACCCATTAAAACATATTTTCCATTAATAGCCAGAGCACCAACTGTATAGCCATCTACACCTTTCAGAGGAATAGAATTTCCGGAAGAAAGTTCCTGATATTCTTCTGAAGAGGTATCATATTCATAAATCTCAGTATCACCATATTTAAAACCTGATAACGCTCCAACCATATCAGCAGCCATTTCTATACGATCACCGGAAAGAAGATTCTTATCAAGTAAATAATCTTCCATACTATTGCCTTGCTGATCCTGAGAACGATATTTATCTAATTCAGCGTTCAGGTCGTCAATAGTTTTCTGCATTTCATCAACCTGTTTCTGCAATTCTACAATTTTGTCATCTTTTTCATCAGCAAATACAACTGAAGTAGAGGACAAAGCAAGTGTGGATGCTAATAATAAAGCTATAAATTTCTTTTTCATAAGAAAACCTCCGGATTTCTATGGAATAAATTTCAAGTATAATAGAAATGCTTTTGCTAAGAAATAAGGTTATGAAGATATTGTTAAGCGAAATTATGTATAGCAAAAACATTTCAGTTCGGCAGCTCTCTGCCAGATCGGGAATATCCAAGTCCACGATAGATAACATCATGAATGAAGTGTATTCGCCAACAATGGAGAACATGGAGCTGCTTGCAAAAGCACTAAAAGTGCGGATTACCGACTTGTTCGAGTCGGATTACAAGTAGAAGCAAAAAAATGTCCAGAATTCTGGACGATTCCCTCTAAATGCATGATTTTTTTGGAAAAAATGTCATAATATACACAGGGAGGGATGATTATGAAAATACTACAAAGCACCTCTTGAAATCGAAAGAATCTTGTTGTATATTAAATACAAACGAATGTTCGATACAGGAGGTACATACTCATGGAAAACGAAAAATACATTACACTTATTATTAAATTACTTGAAAGAAACCGGAACCGCGCAAAAGAGATCTATTATCTCCTTATCGGATTCCTGGAAAGATGATCTACAATTTTATCTGCAGATAACCTCGGAAGGAGTAGCCTTAGTGGCTACTCTTCTTTTTTCTCAAATTTCTTGAATTCTTCATAAATGTAATCCCAGTATTTGTCCGGAAGTTCCATCAGCATATTAATACAGAACTTTTTGAATTCGTTCTGCTCGTTTCCCAGTCTGCCAACGGTGTTCAGGTACCGCATATCTTCCGGAATAAACATATTTTCAGGGCCACCGGCTCCGGTCCGCAACCAGTCCTCGTTCACGTTGAACTCACGACAAATTGATTTGAGCATTTGTTCAGTGAGACCACGCGTACCGTTTTCTATTTTTGAAATAGCAGACTTCTGTACGCCTAACCTTTCACCAAATTGTTCCATGTTCATTTCTTTTGCTTTGCGAACATCCCTAACGCGCTCACCCTGCGTCATTTGCTCACCTCCTTCATTAACTTTAACACAAGAATAACACCCTATGAGATGAAAGTCAATAGAAAAAGTTGGCGTAGGAAACAAAAAACAGTTGACAACAAGGACATTGGACACTATAATGTAGACAAAGGAAACAGAAAGCGAGGCAATCACCAGAAATATAATTCTGGCGAATAAAAAGGAAATGGGCCATTGCAAAAGCAACAGCCCGGTGGTGAGCTACGTTCTACTATAAAACAAAAAATCTCCTTTCTGTTTCCGATGTTAAAAAGAGAGGAGATGAAAAGACAAGGGAAAAACCAGTAATGCATACTGTCAAAGTAAAAATGACAGGATACAAGAAAACTCTGAAAAGAGTGAAGAAATTAAATAAAGGAATGAAACAGCTCAGCAAAACTGCAAAAGAGCTTGCTGAGCTGGAAGAAAAAGATATGGCAATTGACTGCGCAGTTCGCCATATTCGCGCTTTGCATCATCAATGCGTAGAGCACAGAGAAGCGGATTTTGGGGAACCATGTAGTCAATGCCAATATATGTCGAAATGCAATTGTGATTTCCTTAATACATTAGAACCTTTGCTTCGACATACAACTGAAAGCTTCATTCTTGCAGCGAAGAAAGAGCCGAACGATAGATAGGGCAGATGTCACCGGTACGAACATCGTTTGATAATGGACAATCCGAACAGGCATTAAATAACCCTTTCTTATAATGGTTGTTCATACTGCGACCTACGGCAACAGGTAAATATTCAACAGTTATGTCTCTGTTTTCGCTGAAACAGTCGCAGTATCCAGAAATATTTCGATTCAAGCCATATCCCTCCTTTCTGTATGTACTCGGGCATCCCCAATACCCTGTACATACAGAATAAAGGGAGCAGGCAGAATAGTCAAACAGAGTCGTTCGACAATCTGATTAAAAGAATCTAAAGCAATTATAAATAAAGACAAAAGTGAGGTGAAACACAATGATGAAAGAAATCCTTACAGAAGAAAAAGTAAAACAGAGATGGCAGCAGATGGAAGAAATGAATGCAATCTGGGACTGCCTTACAGAGAGACAGAAAGGTTACCTGGATGGCTGTATGAATACAGTTATCGCTCTGGCAGGCACAGAACAGAAGAAAGCAGGATAAAAAAGGAAGGGCAGGGCTAACCGTCATAGAGCGAAGAGCAGCCTGTGAGATTTTGAAAGGGTAGTTGCTGTTAAATAGAAAAAGGCCGCTTCCTTGAGAAAGAAACGGCCATAAGAGATTAACATCTGTGGAAAAAGACAGGTTAATAGTTACCGGTGTAATCCTTATTTTTTAAGAATCAAACACACTAATGAAGCAACCGCACAAAGAACTAATGTGAAGTCACATAAATCAGCGAAGGTTATGTACCTTAACAGCAACCATCCTTTCATAATCTCACAGAACACTCTTTTTAAATTGTTACCCCTTGGCAACTCCTTTCTGGCTATATACCAAATTAGACTAAAACCTAAAGTAACAATTCAATAATAACACTTTCATAGATTTAAGTCTATGAAAAGAGGAAGAAAAAAATGATTTATGAAAAAATCAAGCATCTGGCAGCAGAAGAGGGGATCTCAATTGCTTCGCTGGAGAAGAAGTTAAATATCGGGAATGGAACTATCCGTAAATGGAACGAAGCATCTCCGACATTTGAAAATGTTTTTAAAGTCGCAAAGTACTTTGGCGTAAGTATGGATTATTTTGCGGAATGGGAAGAAAAGTGACTTGAGCAGGGAAGGAACTCTGTACAACCGCTCAACATAATATAACCAAGAGAGGTGAATACATATGGCAGTGATTAAAGAAATCAAATATGGATCCGGCCTAATCCGGATCCACGACGACTACTGTAAAAATAATACAAAAGAAGACAACCAGAGGATTATAGATAACGTTTCAAAAATCATAATCGGATATTACCAGAGAAAGAATTACTGCGAAAGAAAAACCGCCGAATAAGGCGGAGACAGTAGGACAAGCATACATAAATGAAGGGAGGCGAGAAAATTGGAGCGCAAGATGATCATATCCCTAATTGCCGGATACATAACTGCTCTGCTCCCGATCTGGAGCTGGGACAGCAGAGTGGAACTGTTCATTGCAGCAATCGCACTCAGCATTGTCTACATGATAGTTTTAACCGGCCTGCAGGAGAAAATAAAAAGAGCCCTCACATCCGACAATGTGAAAGGCCCAAAAAGAATTTTTTATCAATAAAAAGTATAAGAAAAAACACTGAAAAAGTCAAGGAGGAAATGAGATGTTAAGACAGGATTTTAATGGGTACAAAGAATTTGCAGACAAGATAATGAATACAAGCGGAGAGGAAAATCTCAAAGTATGCGTTGAACGCGTTCAGATGTGGGCTGACAAATTTATGGATATTATAAATCCTCTTCCAGGGGGGGATGTAGCAATTGTAATTACAGCATTGGAAACTATTGCAAGAACACTTCGCAAAGATAGTATGGAAGCGAATTTTCTTGCTGATATGTTGGAAATAAAAATCGGTGCGGAATGCACAACAACAACAGTAAAAGGCGATGAGAACACGACTGAAGCTGCTGTAAGAGCATACGCAGAAACTTTAAAGAAAAAATAAAAAGCCCATGCACGGGAATGCATGAGCCTGGCTTTCGCCACATGAGATAATTGCGATACAACAAGTATAACACTCATGCGGCGGAAAGTCAACTATCCGGCAGGGGAAGACCTGCTATATTTTTAACCTTTTTTCAGGGGCAGACAAGCCTCTTGAGAACTTGATTAAGGGTATTAGACTTACGACACCGAGGTGAGATATGAAGTGCGGATACATAAGGGATACATGGGACTGCGGGGACACCCTGGAAGTAGAAGAAAAGCATACGGGAAGGTATGGAGCTGCAGGACAGAAGAGAGAACAGAGGAAGGAACCCACCCCAGAAGACATTATGAGACAAAACCAGTGGAAGCGGGTGAGAGATCTTCGAAGATTGATTAAGTGGAACTTCACAACAGGAGACAGTTGGATTACTCTGACATACCGGAAAGATGAGAGACCGAGCTGGGGAGAGATGATAAAACACATGCAGAAATTTATCAGACAGCTCCAGACCAGATATCGAAAATATGGCTGGACTCTCAAATACATCTGGAGACCGCAGATCGGAAAGAAGGGAGCCATCCACATCCATATCCTCATAAGTGCCATGTCAAATGCCGAAACCAGAACAGAGAAGATAGTCAAAGACCTCTGGACTCATGGAAACCCGAACATGAAAGTAGTATACGACCTGAAAAATGGAGATCTGGCCGAATACATAGCCACGCCACTGCAGGAGTGGGAACCGGAAGAAGCAAAGAGTTTCCACCCTTCCAGGAATCTGATCAGAAAAGAGCCTGCGAGGGAAACAGTAAGAAGACGAAGCCTGATAGATAAACAGGGCAGAATCAGAGAGATAAAACCAAAGAAGGGATACTACGTAGATCCTAATTCCGTTGAACAGGGCATAAATCCGGTAACCGGTTACGCGTACCGCCGGTACACCCTTGTAAAAATACAAAGAGAGGAGATGAAAACGTGAAAGTAGATATTTACATCGAAACCAGCAGCACCTATCAGGGAACCGCAGATAGAAAGTGCTCTTACGTCCTCTCAGTATCGATACGAAACGAAGAACGAACCCGTGAAGGATTTGGACATTTCGAAGGAACCTATCACCAGACAGTCCTGCTCACACTGGCAGAAGCCCTGGAACGCATGACAGTACCTTCGGAGATCTGTGTACATACCCGGGATGCATATGTAAGCAGCAGGATCCTGAAGTTGGAAGAACTGGCCGGATCCGGATGGAAAGACACCAAAGGAGAACCGATCAGGAATGCAGAAGAATGGAAGCGGGTATATGCGGCCGTCCATGCCCTTCCTGATGCACACCAATTGTCAGAAAAGACTGAGAAACACAGTTACTCCGGGTGGCTGCAGGAGGAGATGGAAAAGAGAAAAGATGAATGCAGAAGAACTATGGGGCAAAGGCTGGAGCCTGAGACCAGAACAGAACCCGGCAGAAATGGAATATCTGGGTGAGATCATTAAATCCGGATACAGATTCACATACTATAAAGACCGGAAAGGAGGGATTTACTTTGAAAGCGAACCAGAAGGAGGAAAACCTGAATGGATGCGCCGCGCTGACGAAGACCGAAAGCGAAGGAATAGACACAGACATTGAAGCTCTGGAGAGTTACATCTGCGACAATATCTGTCAATACAGAGAGAAGACGGACAGCCAGGAAGCGCTTGAGTATTATTTCTGCAGTTCGTGCGAAATGAGTAGGTACGCAAGCAAAATAAAGGCAGAATATGAAAAAATCAATACTTTTTCTAAAAGTGCCGCATACGCGCTTATGGAGAAATATAGAAATATTGTACTCTGCAAAGACTGTATATACAGAGCACATGAGAAAACAGGATATGACTGGTGCAGACTTGCAAAAGGACTGGATGAAAGCCTCGGAGAATCCGAAGGATGCAGCAGGGGTAAAGAAAAAGAATAAAAAGGAGAATCCATATGAGAACAATTGCAATTATCAATTTAAAAGGAGGGGTGGCAAAGACCACCTCAAGCATCAATATTGCTTACATTCTTTCTGCAAAGGGCAAGAGAGTCCTTCTTGTAGATAACGACAAACAGGGAGACTGCTCGAGGGGGATGAACCGACGTACTCAGGAAGGAGCAGGAATAGACAAGATAATGGTTGACAAGAAACCAGACATGGCAAGCCTGATCCAGAAAACAGATTACGAGAATTTAGATGTGATCACTGCGAATCTGAACCTTCTGACAGCAAACATGGAGGTGACGATGGACCGTGTAAGACCTCAGCAGACCAGACTAAAGAACGCCCTGCAACAGGTAAAAGACAATTATGATTACTGTGTGATCGATAATGCCCCGGACATCAATGTATCCGTTATTAATGCGCTGACGGCAGCAGATGACGTTTTGATTCCGGTGGAAGTTGATGATAACACGACGGAAGGCATGGATGAGCTTCTGGATCAGATTGATGAGATTAAATGCGAATTGAACCCAGATCTGGAAAATGTAAAGTGCTTTATTAGCAAGTACAACAAATACAACGAAGCGCATAGCCAGGGAGCGGAGATTATAAGGAAATGGTATCCGACGATGGAGACGGTGATCAGAAATTCTCTGGCAGTTGCAAAGAGTACATATGCCAGAACGCCGGTTGTGTTATATAGCAAGCGATCGGCGGCAGCAGAAGACTATCAGACACTTGTAGAGGAATATCTGCAGATGATAGGGAGGTAACAATGGGAAGAGAGAAATTTAGTGCGCTGGACATGCTGTCAAAGCGGTCCTTGCCGGAAAGAAAAGAGAAGCAGGCAATCATATACAAGGATCCCAGAGAACTGGTGCCGACTCAGGAGAATTTCTACACGACAAAAAATATCAGCAAACTCAAGGCGTCGATAAAGATCACAGGGTACCTGATGCAGCCAATTCTGATAGAGAATGTAGACGGAGAAGATAAAGTACTTGCCGGCCATCGCAGAAGATTATGTTGCATAGAACTGATCGAAGAAGGAGACACCAGATTTGAGAAGGTTCCGTGCATGTATGCTGCGGAAATCAATGTTTCAGAGGACAAAGAACTGACACCAGAGCAGAGAGAAGCAATCACGCCATTCTTGAGACAATTTAAGGTGATTCAGGCAAACAATTACAGAGATAAAAACGACTGGGAAAGAATGCAGGAAGCTCTGGAGATGGAGAAGATTGTTAAGGGCCTGAAAGAGAAGGTTGGAATCACTGGAACAGTCAGAGAGAATTTGAAAGAACTCCTTGGAGTGTCAAACGCTCAGTTTGGCCGTTATAAGAACATTAGCAATCATCTGTCAGAGGAATTGATGGAAGAGTTTCAGGATGGAGAGATTAACATTTCTGTGGCAGATGCTGCAGCATCCCTGGAACCGGAACTGCAGAAGTTGGCATACGAGATGTACATGAAGAACAAAATCCTGACACTTCCGGATATCCAACTCCTGAAGGATCAGCAGGCATTAAATGCAGACATTCCAGGACAGATGACAATAGAGCAGGCGACCAGGCAGCAGAAACCCGTAGAAGACGAGACACCAATTCCCGTAGAACTGCAGATAGAAAGATTCTTTGACAGCTTGAAAAAGAACACAACAGCCAGGATCCGCAATGGAGACAGGTTGATGGGAACAAAGATGATCAGTATGCTCTATTGCTATGTAAAGCACAGAAATGGATATCTAAACTATCAGGGACATCCGGATAGGATCACATTCAACCCAGACAGCCCGGAAGAGAAAGAAATGACCTGGCAGGAGCTGACCGAAGAACTGATCAGACGCTACTCCACAAAGAAACCGGTCAAAATGACCACAATTGATGCACCGGAAGCGGTAGTTACGCTTACGGAGTCGGCAGCAGTTAAAGCGTTTTGTGAAGCTTATCCCAAAAAATTGAAAACGATCATGAGGATATGCCGAAGATGCAAAGACAATGCAGAAGCTGCTAAGGCCGTACAAATGGATTTTGCACCAGGTGGATTTAGTTCATCAAGCGGGAGCAACGTAAATTATAGCTTTATGTCGTTCACAGCAGGACTTGAAATTGAAGTGAACAGTGAAAAAGTATCAATGAAATATGGCCGGCTGATTGTAGAAGCAAAGAATCTCTATGATCCATTATCCCCAGAATTTGATATGGAGCCAAAGAAACCAGAAGTAAAAGATGATGGAGGACAGGCAAAATGTATCACAGGACAATCCGGATCTGGAGTATGTGGAGCAGCTGCTTATTGTGATAAAAAATATACCTGTTGCTCTCAGTGCCCGGATGACTGTAACAGCCGTTGCAGGTGGATTCCGGAAAAAAACTGCCAACCGGCAGCAGAAACACCGGACGAAAAGCAGCAGGAAGACCATTCCGGTGATCTCGCCGAGATGGAGAAACATCTGGAAAATACAGATAAAATTCCAGATGCGTGGCCGGAAGATTTAAAAGATATCCCAGTACCTACAGGTGTAGAAATCATCGGATATCTGTACGATGAAGAAAGAAGGCTCAAAGAATTCCTTGAAACCGAAAAAGAAGATCCTGGATTACCGCATATGACAATCCTGAAACAGCAGCTGATCGTTGGAGGACTGAGAATTATTAAAAATCTTGTAGAAGATTGTAAGGAAGAACCGGAAGAATCAAAACAGCCACCTCTTCCGATCATGAAAAACAATGATCAACGCAAGGAATGGCTGAAAAATTATAAAGCCTGGGGACTCTGGTACACCGATAATCATACTGGCGTAAAATACTATAAATATGATTTCGAAAATGGCGCCCGTCTGATTGTAGAAGAATACGAGAAAGAGCCTTTACCAGAAAACAGTTGGTATGTGCCGGAAGAACCACGTTACATGCATCTGATAGGAGGACCGGAACCAAACAGAAAAGGCGGAATTCCAAAATGGACATATCATTCGAAATACAACAAGTATCCGAACAGTGAAACAGAACTCGTAGAATTTTTAAAGGAGATTCAAAAATGAGCAAGTTAGACCAATATATGCAAGGACGTACAGAGGGCATGGAATTCGCCCTCCGCCTTGCAAAGGATAAAGGAATAGAAGAATTGGAGGAAGAAGTCAGATTCCGTAACCGGACAGGAGTCTCGTTAAACCTTACCAGACAGGAGATAGCCGCCGGATCCGACAAAATCAAGAATATGACTTTTGACACCATGTTAGCAATGAGTCTTATGACTTTAAGAGATGAATTCACCTTCGGAAAGAAACGCCTGGAAAGATTCAAGGACAGATTCACCGAGAAAGCTGCATCTCTGGCAGAAGACTACTGCACATGGCTGGATATAGTAGACGTGCTCAAGGAAGAAACCGGAATAGATTTAGAAATCCGGTGGAACGACAAGAAATGACCGATTCGGTCACTAAAAAAGGGTGCTACTAAAATTCACATAGATACATCCTTCCTGTGTGAGCCTGTCAGATCACAGGAAGGAGAAAGGAGAAACAAGATGCAGAAGAAAGAAATAGATGATCTCAATGATACCATAAAATGGTTTAAGACAGCAAGAAGAAACAATGATATGGCGTGTATCCTTCCAGATGGCCCGATGATGAAAAACATCATTAAATGGCTTGAAAAATTAAGAGAATACGAAAACAGGCAGGAAAAAGGAGAAAAAAGTGGTAAGTCAGTATTAGTCATAGACACACCAGAATCATGTGCACAGTGTCCCCTTCTTAATGGCTCGGATGAGTGCGTGATGCAGGACGCAAGCGCAAATTTTAACGCAGATTCGTTCGACGATCTGATGCACAGATGCCCGTTGAAATCATTGTCGGATCCATATAAGGAGGACGAATAAATGATAACGATAATACAATGCGAAGGAGAAGGGGAAAGCAACTGCAAAGGATGCGACGGTAAAGGCATTTGGAACAGGTACCGGATGAACTCTTTATACAAGATAAAGGGGCAGGAAGGTTACTACTGTGAGAAATGCATAAAAGAAATTATGAGGAGGAACGAGAATGGTTGTATATGCAGAAAATGACAGCAAATAGGCATCTGCTGCGAGGGGCAGGATTCTTTCCGGTGCAAATGTAGTGATATTGACAGGCGTCTTGCAGGCAGTAAAGGAGATTGAAAAGATGTATGAAGCGGCAAGCAAAGTGCAAGATCGAGCTGCTGAATATAGTGTTGCGTGGAAAGAATTTAAAAGATACACAGATGCACTTCCGCAGGAAGCGTGGATATCGTAAAGGAGAGGACAAATAGTTGAATTTCGACTTTCATTTTGCGAGAAAGATGGTGTTACAAATGGCAAAAGTAAAAGACACAGGGTATAGAATGATTATAGAAAATCATGGTGGAAGATGGATGTTTGTTAATGATGATATTTACAGTTTTATGGAATGTTCAGGTTGTAAAGAGCAGATTTTAATTAAAGATGTTGAAAAGTATTGTCCTAATTGCGGAGCAAAATTAGAAGGTGTGGGAGATTAATATGGAAAAAATTAAAGCAAAGCGTGTGGATATAGAATCTGGATGTATGGATCAGGATGAGTTTTTAGAGCAAGTTACTTCTGCGTATGTAGATGCGGAGAAACGTGGATTCGATAGCATTATTGTGGCAATTGATACAGATTTAGACACTACATATTATATTAATGATACACCAGATGGCTTCCAGTGTGACTTATGGGATTATTATTTTGATGACTTAGAAACTATTGCTTCTCAGTTATATGACGAAATGCATGGTAGTGTGACGGAAATTAGAATTGAATAATACAACGCTGAAATCCAGCTTACTTGAAATAAAGTATTGTATTGATACTTCTGAATCGGTCAAGAAAAACAGCAGATACATTTATTTTGAGAAAGAAGGAGACTGGATTAATGGGAAGAAAGGAGACTGGATTAATGGGAAGATGTAAAACAGAATGTTCAGACGGTGAAACAGAGTGCTGCATCTATTGCGAGAAAAAGAAGAAATTCTGTCCAGACAAATGCAACATTATGGATGGCTACGAATATGCAGAGGAGTGTGAGGAATATGAGACTGGTCGACGCAGATAAGTTGATATTACATTTAAACGATTATGCCCTGCAAGAATCCCCGAGCAATGTAGAATCTGCTGAGGACAGAAAAATTTCAAGGGAAGTATATTTTGCGATCCAGAATTGCATGAAAGCAGTAGAAGAACAGCCAACAGCTTTTGATGTGGACAAAATTTCAAAAGAACTTGTAAAGCAGAAAAAAATCGCAAATAAGAAAATGAATGAATCTGATGATACATATAGCATGAGTTATTATGATGGATTTTCGAGTGGGCTTGCTATTGCGATTGGAATTGTAAAAGGTGGTAGGGTTGAATGAAATATCCGGAAGAAATGTATATTGATAGTCAGATATTTGCAGGTGATATGGATGGTTCGGAATCAAATCTGACAGAAAAAATCGTAAAGATAAGATATCCCCATTCGTGTTGCATATGCGAAAAACATATACCTAAAGGTGAAAAAATGTTAAATCAAAAAGCGATAGTAGAAGGACAAGGTTGGTGCAGTTGCTATATTTGCCTACCATGTGTTGAAAACTGGCTGGAAGAATCGGGACAAGTAGAGGAGATACAGAACGTATGAGAGAAATACATTATAATAGCTGCATTGATAAGATTACCGGAGAAGGAAAGGACATTTAAGAATATGAGCAGAGAGGAACAGATATGCGAAACCTGTAAAGAGAATGATAATGGTTTCTGCGATCGCATTGGACGCATGGTAGAAGATGACGACTGGTGCGCAAAATGGAAAACCAAAGAAGTTCCGGAATGGAAAGCAAGGATGATGAATACATTTCTGGCCGGACACTGAGAGGAGGGTGGAAATGATCCCATTTTTATACGATGTAACAGACAGATCAGGCAATCTGGTGATAGGCAATGCAACATTTGCAGAAATAGTGGAAGGTTTAAACTGCTCAAAAGCACAGGCGAACAATGCAAGGACCTCCGGAGATTTAATCTTCAGAAAGTACGAAATGCACAGAGTTGATCGGAAATTAAGCAGAGTGAAGGATATCGCATTGCTTCAGGAATTTGATACCGTCCGTCTCCACTTGCTGGGATATAAGAAAGGCGACAGGAAATGAATAAAAGACAGAAAAAGAAACTATTCCGAAAAACCATGGGATGGAATCCTCCGGACTGTTTAATCTACACCAGCCGGGACTACCATGTTTTTATTGGCAAGCCATGGGGAGGTCTGGCAGCCCTAAAGAAGCAGGAAGCCACCAGAACAGTAGAAGACTTTAACCGGAATATTCAGAACAGGAATTATCTGCTCAGAGAAGCAAGGAGGTATGCCAGATGAAACAGGGAGGATTATTATTTCCTAAAGAACCCGCCAGAAAAAAACGGAAGAAGCACCACAAAAGCATCATAGACAGAGACATGAAGAATCAGTGCTTCATTTGTGGTAAAACAGGCTATACAGAACGCCACCACATCTATGGCAGCGCAAACCGCAAATACTCCGAACAATATGGCTTAACCGTATATCTTTGCCCAGAATGCCACAGGACCTCAGAGATATCAGCACACCGAAACAAAGAAGTCAGGATTACCCTGCAACGGATCGGTCAGAGAACATTTGAGAAGAAGTGTGGCAGCAGGGATAAATTCACGGAAATATTTGGGAAAAACTATCTGGAGGATGAATAGATGAACATTGCACATCATCAAAGACAAAAATGTTACAGCCGGAACGAATTGCAAGGAATACAGATTCTACGAACAAAAAGTGACCGAATCGGTCAGGAAGGAGAAAAATGAATTACGACAAAAGCAACATCCCTCTCATGAGAATGGGAGACATAAGAAAGACGCTCAAAAGAACGTTCAAAGTCCGCCCAGGCAGACAGATTAAATTAAAAGCGCGGGTAAGAGATGATGGAAACAGCACACGAATCATATACCATACAGCAACTGTTATAAAATTATATCCCTATGTGGTACAATTACAGCTGGAAAACGGGCAATACACCTCTCCCGGATGCACAAAACTATATCTGATGCTCCATGGTGCTGACGAGGAATAAGAAACAGGAGGAATACCGAAGTGAATAGAGACTTATTGGAACAGTACACAGATGCAGTAAAACTGATCAAAGAAACGAAAGAAACCATAAAAAAGCTGGAGAAGAGAAACTCTGTGCAGACAAAAGATACAGTTTCTGGAAGCAATTCGGAATTTCCTTTTCAACCCATGCATTTTGTAATCCAGGGTAAAACACACGATGAGGACGACAAGATAGAAAGACAAAAACGTAGACAACAGATACAGATAGAGCAGGCAGAGAAGTTAAAGAACGATGTGGAAGAGTGGATGCTTACAATTCCATTTAGAATGCGCAGGATCATTAAGTTTAAGATCTTTGAGGAAATGAACTGGCAGCAGGTTGCAAAGCATATAGGAGGAAAAGCAACTGGAGAATCTGTGAGAAAGGAATTTGAAACATTTATGAAAAAATAAAAGTTTTTCCGTTTTTTCCGTTTTTTCCGTTTTAAATATGCAAT
>ERZ1034913.940-NODE-940-length-19708-cov-3.962296_pt1 | contig 19708 bp, 11 predicted proteins | sample MGYA00520697_ERZ1034913 | MGnify/ENA primary metagenome ERZ1034913 (study PRJEB33766, sample SAMN09781786) | gut metagenome | biome: gut microbiome | host: Homo sapiens | place: Madagascar | study: EMG produced TPA metagenomics assembly of the PRJNA485056 data set...
GCGTACATAGGTACGCCGAGCGGCGAGGTTTGCTGATAGCAAGAAAAGGAATAATTTTATGAAAAATCATATTCTTTGATTTTTCTACCTTATCCAAAATGAACTGCAATACTTGTTTTTTATATAATGTGTTTTTCCTTTTCTTGCGCTCCAGAGTTTTTTTACATCCCCTCTTTTTCGCTTTACAAAAACTTTACTTTATCCTTCACGGTTTTCAGCGTAGACTGTGCGCCTTTGATGATATATTCGTAATCCGCCCCGGTCGAAATCATGTTTATACCCATAGCCTTATATCTGCTCAAAGTTTCCGCATCCGTTGCAAAGGTTGACACAGCAACCGTTTTGTTCTGTGCCTTAAAAGCGTTTATCGCCTTGTTCGCAAGCCGCAGGTTTTCCTCGCAGAAAATATCGCCGAGCCTTCCTATCGAGCCGGACAAATCGTGCATTCCGAGTACGCACCCGTCAAGATAAGGGAGCTTTGCAATGTTCTCCGCATCCTCCGCCGCGCTCTTTTGCTCTATCTGCACAAAGCGGCACATTTTAAGGTGTCCGCTGCCGTAATACTCCTTCTCGCTCTCCAGTCCGTAGCTGACCGCGCCCTTGGGTCCGCAGCCGCGCGCGCCGTACGGCGGGTACAGCGTCCACGACAGCAGCTCCTCCGCGTGCTTTGCATCACGCACCATAGGAAATATTATACCGTCAACGCCCATCTCCAGCGTCCTTTTTGTAACCGTCAAATCGTTTACCGAAACACGGACGAAAACGGGAGTTCCCGTCGTTCTTGCCGCAAGTATGTGTGCATACAGATTATCCTGTGAAATTCTTGTATGCTCCAAATCAACCCATATAAAGTCATATCCGCATTTTCCGAAAATCTCCGTTATATTTGCGTCAATCAGATTAACGTGCGTTCCGACAATATTACTGCAATTTTCTACCTTTTCCTTTATATTCATTATGTAATCACCTTGCCCTTGATATTGCATTTTTTACAGTGCCGACAAAAAACCGTACAGTCTTTCGGCAATCCGTTTGTGTCCCTTATCAGACGGATGAAGTCCGTCCGGCATATATTCCTGCTTTATAATATCCACCTCGGGCTGCAATCCGCTGCCCGCAAACAGGTCAAGCACAGGCAGACCGTAGTACCCCGCAACTTCCTTTATAATCGCGACATACCCCGAAAGCGGGACCTCGTTCGGCAATCCGTTTTCCTTTATTTCCGCATTTTCCTTTTTTCTGTGAAGCGGCGTCATGAAAACAATTTCCGCATTCGGATATTTATTCAGCAGCCTTATACACAGACAGTGCATTGCGCCGTAAAACGTATATTCGTTTCTTGAATCAAAATCGCCTATTTTTGCGTCGCCGTGTCCGAAATCGTTTGTTCCGCCGAAAACCGCTATTACATCCGCATTCGGCTCCATTTCGTCCGCGCGTTCCACAAAGTCCTTGTCATACGGATTGTCCGTCCTTGCTTTCTGCCGCGCAATTCTTGACCCGCTTATTCCGTAGTTTTTCACGTTCGCGCCGGAAAGCTCCGCAAACACCGGCACATAGCTTTTATCGTATTCCGAGGCTCCCACCCCTTCTGTTATACTATCTCCCAAAAAGAATATATTTTTCCCTTTAAGCTCCATTTATATCGCTCCTTAGGTTCTATTTTTTATTCATATGCGTTTTGCTGTACAAATCCCGATACTGCGACGGCGACAAATGCTTATGGTATTTAAAGAAGGAGGAAAACGCCTCAGAGCTGTTAAAATTCAGCATAAACGCAATCTCCTTTATCGTATAGTACGAATGTATCAGCAGATCGGTCGCCTTTGTCAAAAGCATATCGGATATAATTGTCTTTAAGTTCGCATACGAATACTTTTGTACCATTCTTGAAAGCGACTGCGAGTTATAGCCGAAATGCTCCGCAACGCTTTTCACCGTCATTGCGGCGTTGATGTTTATTCTGATATATTCAAGCACGTTTTCCACAATGGTCGATTTCTTTTCCGACATCAGACCGTTGCTGAGCGCATACTCCGCCAGTATGTATGTCAGAAAAATATCCTTAATATAATTCGGCGTATTTATAACATCCATGTGAAGCAGCTGCTTAAACAGCTGATACATGAAAAAGTTGCTTACAACGCCGATGTTGGGCAAAAGCCGCTCCGGATTCTCTGTCTTGAAATGAATCCAGTAAAACATTGTTTTGCCCTCGCTGTATTCATAGCCGTAGTGCAGCTTTCCCGGGCGCAGAATGAAAACATCGTTTTTCTTCAGTTCATACCTTTTGTCATCCTCGTCAATATAAATTCTGCCCTCAACCACATAAATTATCTCATAGCTCTTTATAACGCGCTTGGGATGAATCCATTTTTCATCGGTCGAAAACAAACCCATATTATTAAAGGAAATACTTATCGAATTATCTAATGTCAGCATACCGCACCCCTCATACAATAATTATTTCAGAAAAGGTCCGCACATAAGTCTGTCCAACACGGCTGCCGCTTTTTTACCGTCGCGGCATATGATATAGCGGTCGCGTCCGCCGCGCTTTTTAACAGTTCTGCCTTTTCCGTCAAAGCTCACGGTATACCCGTCCGAAAGCGAAAGTATCTCCCCCAAGCCGTAAACCGCATAGTAAACGGTCAGCAAATCCCAGCTCGGCCGCAGATAGCCGCCATTTTGGTGTATGCGGTATGCCTGCCTGACAAGAAACTCCTCATCGCAGCCTTCAAGGAGCGCGCCGGTTACAACCGCCGCTCCCGCCTCGAATCCGCAGTACGTTATCGGTACGCCGCAGTTAGCTGTGGTATACCTCGCCGACTCGATACTGCACCGCACATTGAACTCACAGCGGGTATCCGTCTCAAAATCTCCCGCCATAGAAACAAGCTCCGCCCCGCTGCTTTCAAGCAGCTGCGGCTCTTTGTGCAGCAGCTCCGCAATATTTATAAACGAACCTATTGTAACTATTGTAACATTATTATTCTGATAAAGCAATCCCTTCATAAGGTTTATTCCGTCCGGATAGTCGTTTTTTCCCAAATCTCCGGCAAGCGGAAGTGTGAATTTGTCCCCAAGTTCGTCCGTCATAAACCCTTTTTTACCGCAGCGGCCAATCGGAACGTCTATTTCGTACTGCCGCAGCATCTTTTCTATCATTTTGCAGCTGTTTAAATTGTCAATGGAGCAGGTGACCGCCAAAAGCTCGATTTTCTTTTTTGCCGCCGCGTCAAACGCAATCGCCAGCGCTCCCGCGTCATCGCAGTCAAAGCCTATATCCGTATCTATAATAATCTTTTTCATTTCCAAAGCACCTCCTTTAGCCGTTATCGGGCATTTAACGCACCGGATTTTCAGTCAAAACGAAGTCATCAGTCCCGCCCGAAAAGTATATTTTCGGTGTGTTTTATCCACCGCTGTTTAAAAACGGTACATTTCTCTGAAATCCCTGAAACGGTGATAGGTCAGCGCGTTTGAATTATGGAAGTTATCCGCTCCGTTCATCGCCGCGCGCACCGCCGCAATTATATCCTCGCCCTCAATCAGCCACGTCGGATACTGAACGGCGCTGTCCCAGTTCGACTCGCACCACTCCGCGTCCTCAAGGTTTATCAGGTCGCGCTCAACCTTCCAGTTTTCAAGGTCATATGAGCTGTACAGCGACAGCACGTTCCTCTGCCATATCTTGTTTGTCGTCATTCTGTTCAGCATGGCATAATACAAATCCGTTTTCTCGTCATAACGAATGTAAAACTTTGAAAATGTCCCGTTAAACGGAATTATTTTCTTAAAAGCCGGCGGAGCCGACGGATTTTCCGTATCCACCTTCAGAATAATGCTTTTTATCTGCGCGGGATTCGACTCCGGTATGTCGTAGCGGTGCGAGTTGTACCGCAGCATCATCACAAGCTCGTTATTGCGGTTTATCAGCATATTGCCTTCCTCAACCATGTACGGCCCCCATGCCTCTCCGGCTGTGCCTTCCCATGCCGCGTCAAATTTTATAAACGGAGTGAACGCCCAGTTCTTTGCGTCCATAAAATCGGCGTCCGCCGCAATGCTCGCGACCGCGGTCTGAAAACCCGCCTTGTCGTCGTATGTATAATTGTTGAAATAAAACCAAAGCCGACCGTTATATTCCGCAAACGGCGTAGGCGAGCTTCTTACCGCAAATTCCTTCTTATGCCTGAACAGCGTTGTCGGCTTGCTCCACGAAACGCAGTCGTCATCGGAGCAGTAAATAACCAAATCTCCGTCATTGCAGTCCGAAATACCGTACATATAGACCCTTCCGCCGCGGACAAACAGATTCCCCCATGTGCATTTTTCAATTCTCGAAATATAGTTCCACGTCTTTCCGTAATCCTTTGACACGAAAAACAGGCACAGCGACCCGTGTCCGGTTGTATCAAAGACATCGTGGCTTGCAATGTAAGTTCCGTTTTCCAGTCTTATAATATTCGGAGTGCCTATAAACCGACCCGAATACGCGTATGTCAAATCGTCCGGGTGAATATAGTTTATTACATGACCCGGAAAATATCCCGTTCTGAACAGACGCTTATTGCTGCGTTCAAGCTCCTTGCCGTCATAGTCAAACGCCGTTACCTCCGCGATATAATCAACCTCGTTCAAAAGACCGCCTATGCTGAAAATCCTGCTGGTGCTGAAAACGTCGCTTTCGCAGATTTTCTTTCCGCTTTTCAGCTCGCACACCGTAAGTCTTATATACGGATTGTATTTTCCGCTGCATCGGAACTCAATATCCACGCCCTGGTTGCGCGGCGCGATACGGACAATCTCAATGCCTTTTGCCGTGCTTGCATTGTTTACCGTTGGGTTTTCTTCAATCGAAGTCATATCGTTATATCCTTTCCTTATTATATATAGTAGTTTTATCTTTTCATTACCTTTGCCTTGCATATCGGTGTAAGCGTCTTTGAGCTGTTCCAAAGCATCAGCTTTACCGTGTCGTAATCGGGGTTTTCCTCTGCCGATACATCAAAGCTGACTGTGCTTTTGTCCCTTACTCCCTCGGACTTTTTAATATCGACAAGCCTCCCGTCCTTGTAAAGCGTATAGATAATACAATACTGCATATCCGCAAAACCGTCGCGGAAGTCAGCCTCAACCCTCGCATTTGTCAGGTCCGCACTGTCAATATTGTATTTGTTTACTTCCTTACTACCGTCATACAGCGTAATCTCCGCAGGGTAGCTGTCGCCGCGGAAGTCAAAGCTCAGCGGTATATCGGCGTCCTCCGCAACAATATACGCGGTGTATGCGCTGTTTCTGTCAAGACCGTTTAAAATAAAATCAAATTCTCCGTTATTACGTGTTGCCGCCTGATTCATATACGCAATATTTCCGTACATGGTCGAGTCAAAGGCAGCATCGAACGGCAGAACTGTCAGCGAAACGCGCACATTCTCCCTGCCCGATGAAATACTGCCGCTTATTTTTAAGTTTTCAGCGTCCTCTCCGTTATGCGCGGCATAGGTTATTTCCTTTCCGACCGCGGCAAAGAACGGAATGTCGGTCAGCAGGTATTTTCCGTCCGCGCCGATAACCGACTCCCTGTCGAGTATATTTCCGTACATATCGTAAAACACGGGCGAAGCTCCCAAATCAAACTCAACCGAATCGCTTGCCGAGCTGTTTGCCGTCCAGAGCGCATACACGCTCCCGGTCGGATATGTAAATTTCATTATTTTGCTGTAATCCTTTGAGTACACCTCGTCAAGAGCCACGGCGTCATTTGTCATATTATTGAACGCGCAGGCTGCGACATACCCCTCCTTTGCGGAATACGGAGTGCTGTGTCCCGACCAGTTTATCATTCCGAAATTGTATTCCTTGCCGTTCTCTCTTAATCCGTCATCCATAAAGTCATATTTATAATTGACCGTATCAAAATCGGCGCACTTTAAAACCATATAGCTCCTCAAATCAAGCGCCGCTTGCTTTACCGTGCAATCCTTTTTGCCGAGGAGGTTTGCGTTTGCCGATGACCAGCCGTATTCCGAAATCGCCATGCCATAGTCGCTGTCCTCATAGCCGAAGCCGTTTATAATATTTCGGCAATACCTTACCATGTCCGCAACGGACTGGGTAAGGTTATACTTTTCGGGTCGGTAGCCCTCTGCCGAGCCCCAGTAGCCCTCCTCCGGAGAGGTAACTATATTGTACGCCCACGCATACGGGTGCAGTGATATGCTGTCGAACGGCCGCGTTCCCGTTTCATTTTTGTATTCCTCGAACACATCCATTGCCGACTCCAGAAATACCTTTCTCGTTTTGTATTCGGGTATGTTGCAAATCGACATAACCGACACGTCAACGTCGCTGCGCACCGACTTTATCGCCTCGTATGCCCACGAGGTCATTGTCGCATAAAGCTCGCCCTGCTTTGCCTTCATTGCCTCCTCGGTACCGCTTAAATTGTTTCCAAGATAATTACGTTTTAAATCAGGCTCGTTATACAGCTCAACCTTTTTCACTCTCTGCATTTCCGGCTCGCTCATAAGCGAACGTATATAATTTTGGTAGTTTTCCTTATTGTCGGGTGAAACAAAATCTCCGCTTTCGTATGCCCTGTTATTTCCGAAAATCAGAATGTAAGGCTCCATTCCGTACTTTTCCATAAGTTTCAGAATTCTTGTGTGACCCGGGTACATCTGTTTCTTTCCCTTTATCGGCTCATACTGCTCCCAGTTGAAACACTCTCTTACCGCGCCTATGCCCGCGCTGCGCATCAGCGAATACAGAGTTTCCGCGTCGCCTTTGTCAGTTAAAGCGCGGCTTGCGTGGCTGTTTATGCCGTAGTTCTTGTTGACCCTCTCGTTATACACGCACTTTGAGAACTCCGTTTCGTCCGAAACCGCCACCGTTTTTCCGTCACAGCTCCCCGCGGCTGTTACTTCAAGACAGTAAAGACCGTATTTTTCGACCTCCGCCGTTACCGTCCTCTTTTCCGAGGTCTTGGGCGCAACGGCCGCCGCGTCCGTGCTGCACAGTCCGTCAACCCTTGTCCTGCCGCCGTCCGCGGTATATCTGTAAATATTATAGCATATATCTAGAGAAATTGCAGCATCAAATTTATTTTCAAAGGCAACCGTAAATTTTACATTGTCGCCGGTAAAGAAAATATTGCCCGCGTTCTCCGACGTCACGTTTATCTCAACTCCTGAATACGTTCCGTCACTTTCCAGCCGCAGTTCCCTTATATAAACCGTATCGTCCGAATATTCCTCGTACTGAGTATAGCCCTTTGAGGTGCGCAGCCTTAAATCCGGCTTGTTTTTTGTGTAGTTGAACACGGGATTTTTAAGCAAGAAACTCTTCTGAACATACTCATTTGTGTTGTTGCAGTACGCGTAGTCCGAAACAACGCTTTCTCCGTCTCCGTTCACATATTCAAGAAAGAAAAAGCCGTTGCCCGAATTGTAGTATTCAACATTTACATAATAGTTCCTGTTTTCCTCAAACACTGCTCCGTCATCAATATCAAAATCGATGTACGAGGTTGAATATTCCGCGCCTTCAAGCGCCAGACCGAGCGTTTCGCTTTTTGCGTTCGTCTTAAAGGACAAGCCGTCCGCCGCGGTCTGTGTGCCGAAACGGACATAAATATCGCCGCCGTCCGCAAACGCCGCCTGCGGCAGCATTACCGCAAGCATCATAAATATAAGAACTGCACTCAAAGCTCTTTTCATTTTGTAACCTCCGTTAATCAGTTTATATATATAAACGCGCTTTTGCCTACAAGGTTGCTGCTGTGCAGCAGGATACGCGACGCCGTGCCGCCCGCAGTTTCGTAATCGGGGATATCGGCGGAGCTGCACGCTGAAATCTTGTTTCTGTCCGTGCTGCGGTCTATCATCAGCTTTGAAACGTTTCCGAGGTAAATCCGCTCCTCATATGTCGAAAAATCTCCGTCCCAGTCTATATCCACTATGTCGCCGTTGACTTTAAGAACAGTGCCTATGCTAAGCTGCATACCGTCATAGTAGCTGTGCTGAGTTATTTTTCCCGTGTTTGTGTTTATGCCGTAGGTGCCGGAATACCAGTATTCGGGCGCAAAGGTGTGCGTGATTCCCGAAATGCTTTCGCCCGGCGTTCTTTTCGGATTAACAAAGCGATCCTGAAGGCTGTCATAAATTTTAAGCACTGAGGTGATTTTGTTTACGCTGCCCACCAGCGACAGCGTAAACACATCGCCCGCCTCAAAGCCGTCAAACACTGACTCGTCCTCGATTTCAAAGCTCTTTAAAATTCCCTGCTCATAGCAGTTGACAACCGTTACGCTTTCGCCCTTTTCGTTCAGCTGTCCCGACAGTGAATCAAACAGATAGAACATCTCCGTCCTATGATACACGTCATAGTAGATTACGCAGACTCCCTCATACGGGTTATCGGTATCATACGAATATGTGTCCATGTACAGACTTGCGTAAGACTGAATATCCGGCTTTGTCGAATACATCCAGTCGCAGCGCTCAACCTTGTTTCCGTTTGCGTCAAGCAAATACTTATTGTTGGCATGGTCGTCACGGTTTGCACTGTACGGATAGTTTTCGTTGTACATAACATACCCCGCCGCATCGGCTCTCGGCACCATGAACACCGCCGTATAGTCGGGATTGTAGATAGTTCTTGCTCCGAGCCTTCTTATCGCCCCGCTGAAGCTGTTCTGAACAAAGTGCCATTCTCCGGTATCGCCCGAGCATTTTTTTAACAGGGTATGCTCCGAATCCTCGTTCGCGCCGCGGGTCGGACTGTCTATATCACAGATTTCGCCTTCTTCGTTCAGTCGGTAGCGTATCGGTATATTATAGGTATTACCCAACATATTTATTGCCTTTTCGCCGTAGTCCGCACCCTTTACCGACGTGCCGTCCACCCTTACCGGGGAGCTTACCGCGTACGTTTCCATATTTCCGCTTTCATAGCTCAAAAGCTTTATTCTGAGCGTATTGTCAAGGGATTCCTCAACCCTTGCCTTTAAAAGCAGACCGATTTTATAGGTTTCGTTATCCTCCGTCTTTACCTCCGAATACACAATATATCCGAATCTGTCAACAATAAACGAGTATGACTTTCCGACAGCTACCGTTTCGTTCTTCTCCACATTTTTGTCCAGCTTATATTTTTTACCCAAAACTGTAATTTCCGTTTCCCCCGCGCCGGAGCCTTTCACACGTTCAACCGTTCCGCTGATTCGCTCATCGCATATTATAACCTGTGCAAACCTTTTGTCCTTTGACTCGGCAAGAGTGAGAACGCCCGGCGTGATAAAGTTTATCAGCTCCGCCTTTTTCATAAGCCTGCTGTAAACGCTTACCGTATCATAATCTCCCAAAACAAAGCTCTTGTCCGGCTCATACATACTGTAATATGTATCCTTTTCCGCCGGCTTTCCTTTTACCGCAATACTTCTGTATGCCGTAACTATCACCGTGTCGCAGGCTCCGTCACGGTCGCTGTCCTTCAGCCGTATAGCGCCGCGCTTTTCGCCGTTTATAAATTCGTTCATGACCGCCTCTATACTTTCCGTATAAAGACTGCCGTTATAATAAAAACGCGAGCCGGGGTTTATTCTCCTGTTCAGGCTTCTGTCCCCGCCGTTCGGAGCATAAGACAGCTCATATGAAGTTCTGTCATAGCTTAGCACATCGGAGGACTGAATAATAATATCGTCATTTCTTTTACTTCTTGCGTAAATCAGCTCCGCCGTGTCATCATTCTTTTTCTCATAGACAAAGCTTACGTTGTCAAGAAACATATCGTACAGATACAAATCGCCGCTGTTTTCGTAATACGCATTGCCAATCTGAACTTTGCCTTCCGCTGCCGCGGTTTCCGATTCCGCGCCGCCGCAAAAGCTCCTTAAAACGCCTTCTTCGGCATAAAAATCCCACTTTTCGCCAAACAGCGTTGTATCGCTTACCCCATAATCCGCCGAATCGTCAGTAAACGTCCTTGCTGTATACTTGCCTATAAACATCGCGTCATATATTATTCTTACCGCGTCATCATATGTAATTCCGTCATAGCTCGCGGACGGTACGGAAAGCCCCGCACGCTTTGCAACCGACACATAGCCGGTCGGAAAACCTCCGTTCAGCTCCGCATATGTGCCGTAGCCCGCAGCGGTAAGCATAATCTTTACAGCCTCGGGGTAGCTGATTGGCTCGTTCGGATAAAACTCGGTTTCCGCAAGACTGATTAGTCCGTTTTCCGCAAGCGCGTTTATGTGCGTCACGTTTGCATTCCTTCTGTCCACATCCGAAAAATATACCTTCTTATCCCTTTCCGTAAGTCTGAGCGCCTTTGCCGCAATTTCCGCAAAGCCGCCTCTGGTTATACCTCCCGAGGGTAGCTTGTCATCAATCGCTTCGATATACTTTAAAACAAATTTTGCCTCCTCAGGCGCGTTGTCCGCCGTGCTGCCTTCCGCGTATCCTGTATGCTGCACAAAAAGCAGGCTTGCCGTCATGGCAAAAATCAAAATCAATCCCGTAATTCTTCGCATATTCCCATACCCTCCTTTTTACTGTGCCGCAGCAAGGCTGAGCAGATAGATTACCTTTGCCGTTTCCGCGCGGGTAGCCGCGCCGTGCGGGTTAAAGCGTCCGTTTTCATCGCCGTTCAGAATCTTCGCCCTTTGCAGCTTTTCAACCGATTCCGCGGCATAATCATCGATTTCCGCTCCGTCCGCAAAGACCGTTTTCTCCGCGCTCTCCGTCAGTCCTACTCCCGCAACGTATGACGCTCTGTCCGCAATCACCGCCATCTCCTGGCGCGTTATCGGCTGCCCGGCTCCAAAGCGCGTTTCCGACACGCCATTTATTATCCCGGCATAATAAGCCGATTTGACATACGGAAAGAACCAATCGTCCTCGCTCACATCCTCAAACGTCATATCGTTCCCCACAACATTAAGCGAGTACGCCTCCGTAATCATCTTTACAAATTCCTCGCGCGTTACCGCGTCTCCCGGGCAGAACAGCCTCTGACCCTTTCCTTTTACAATCCCCTTTTCAAAAAGAGCCTGAATATATTCCTCTGCCCATTCATAGCCTTCAAGGTCCACAAAAATCCGCCTGTCAGCCGCGTCGGTTTTCGTTTGGGTCAGACCGGTGGAAATTCCCGCGCTCACTGCGGGAGTTCCCGTGCCGCGACCGCCACCGCCGCCGCCCGAGCTGCCTGTGTTTCCGCCCGTATTGCCGCTGCCCGAGCTGAATTCGTTTATATGGTTTTTCAGCGCATCCGTGCTTTCAAATCTCTTTCCGATTATTTTATTTATGAGCGCGTCCGTAACCTTTGAGCTTTTTATCCCCAGTCTGTCCGCAAGCTCTGTCAGCATTTTCTTCAGTTCGGCTTTGTTGTCGCCGTATCTGACATTTGTAAGGACTAACGTACTGAAAATGCCGTCCTCCAGCTCCTTTACCGACGTGTGCTTTTCGCCCGAAAGCATTGTTGTATACTTCGCCGAAAGCGCTTTATCGTAATATTTGTCAAGTCCCTGTTTGTCAAGCTGCATTATATCCTTGTAGTTGTCAATGTTATCAAAGACAAGCTGTGTCTCGCCGTTCACTATGCAGACAGCCGCCGCGCTGTATATAACCTGCGGAATCTGTTCGTCCGAAACAGTGCTTTGCCGCAGATAATCGTATATATATTGCGCCGCAAGCCTCAGCGGCTCCTTCGCATCATTTTTCAGACTGTTGAAAACAGGGTTATACAGTTTGAGCGTAACCGCCGAGTTTTCGCGGTTTAAAACCTCATAAACCGCGGCGGCGTCAGCCGCGGCTCTTATCTCCGCAATCGCCGCCGCATTTTCGGAGCCTTTTGTGAAAAACAGCGTGAACACCTCCGGCTCGGCGCGGTCTGCGCCGCCTATGTACACCTTGTATTCCCCTGCATTTTCAAGCTCAAACACAAAATCATAGCTGCCGTTCTCACCCGCGGCGGTTTTATCCATATACACCACATCGGACTGCTCCGCAGTCTTCATTTTTTCCTTGTCGAGCCAGTCGGTTTCCGCCTTAACCACCGTTATTGTCACATCGGATCGCTCTGCCGCGCCGTCCAGCCGCGAGCTTATAACGATTTTTCCCTCGCTGACCGTACTGACATTTTCCGCCGCGCTTGCCGGTACGGAAAACGCTATACACATCGCCGCGCACAGGAACGCCGCCGTCCTTTGCAGAGCCTTCACCTTTTGGCAGCGCTTAACATTTTTATCGGTAAAATTCTTCATAATCCTTCTCCTTATCTGATTATCTGTGATTAAGCCACACAAGCATATTGCATTCTCCGCGGTTTGCAAAGCCGTAATAAGGTATAAGCTTTATTGTTGTTTTTTCAAAATCCTCCGCCGCCTTGTGATAAAGCGTCGGGTTGCCTTTCTTTTTATATGCGGCTGCCGTGATAACATTCGTTCCGAAAAACTCATCATACTCCACCGCGAAATCGGGTGTATCGCTTATAAAAAGCGCATGAAGATTTTCGCAGTTGTCAACCGCCTCTGCGCAGTATACTATGGGTCCCGCCTGCACTGCGCGCTTTTCCGTAAGGTTATAGACCTCGGTGCAGGCCTCAACCAAAGTAGGCGTCATATCCATAGTGAAAACTATTGTTTCGGTCGGTTTTTCAAACACCGCATAGCCGTCTTTTTCGGTATACGGATGCGAAAAGCTGTATTTTTCGCACCATGCGGGGATTCTTACAAAAAGCCGCTCCGCGCCGCTGCACCTAATCTCAACAGTATTTCCCGACGGATAGTCCGTTTTCTGTTCGGCGCTTATTCCGCCATGCTCAAAGCTGCTGTCCATAAACTGGTTTATATACAAATCTTTGCCGTCCGCGTTATATGCGTAGCCGCCTATGCCCGCAATGGTGCGGACAAGGTTCGGCGGGCAGCATGAACATTCAAACAGGTGAACCCGCTGCGTCAGCGGCAGAATTTCCTCCCTTTCCTTAACGCTCTCACGCGAATAGCTGCGCAGGTTTATTTCAAGCGGGTTTTCATAGAAAAACGAATCGCCCTTTACGGAGATTCCCGAAAGCATACCGTTATACATGGCCCTTTCCACAGTGTCCGCATAGCACGCCTTCTTCTCCGCACGGCACATTCTGTCGGCAAACATCATCAGCGCGATTGCGGCACAGGTTTCCGCATAGGCTGACTTGCCCGGCAAATCGTACGGAAGCGTAAACGCCTCTCCGATACGGCTCGACCCGACCCCGCCGGTTATGTACATTTTTGTCTTGACTATATCCTCATAGGTTTTTCGGCACGCCTTTGCCAGCTCCGCGTCATCAAACTTTTCCGCAACGTCCGCCATTCCGCAAAGCAGATAAAGGCACCTTACCGCGTGTCCGACAGCCGAATCCATTTTCCTGAGCGGAACATTGTCCTGCGCGTAAACCGCGCTGTTATGAATTACGCAGTCCGCGCCGTTTACCGCCCTCTCGTCTATAAAAAATTTTGCAAGTTCGGCATAGCGCGCGTTCCCCGTCGCATCTGAGAGCCGCATCAGCGCAAGCTCCAGTTCGGGGTGACCGGGTGTGATAAAGCTGCGCTCATCCTTGTGAACACGGAATTTATCGTCAATAAAATCCGCATATTTTTCCGCGGCAGAAAGGAAGTTTCTCTTTCCCGTAGCCATATAATGCGCAACCGCCGCCTCTATGATATGTCCAGCGCAGTAAAGCTCGTGATTTTCGCGCCGCGTCAGCATTTTGTCACTCTCGCACACCTCGTAATACGAATTAAAATAGCCGTCCGTGCGCTGATTTTTTTCTATCTTGCCTATAATATCGTCAAGCCTTTGTCCGACTTCGCCGATATTGTCGTTGTAGAGGATATAAGCCGCGCCCTCTGCCCATTTTGCAACGTCCGAATCCCAGTAAAGATGCGGCTTTATTTCCTCCGCCTTATCCCTGTCGCAGCTTAGCGCGTCAATTCGTCCGCTGTTTGAAAACTGGTCGTATACCGTATTCACTGTAACGGTTTTGTTTATGTCGTAATACCTTTTCCAAAAACCGTTTTTCAATTTCACACATCTGAAGTCTGTCTTCATCAATAGTTCTCCTTATTTCAATTAAGCACTTATTTTAATGTAAGCTCTGTTTCGTAAAGCAGCGTATGTGACGGATAGTCAAGCACAAACACCCTTACGCTGTCCGCGTTTTCGTACTTCACGCTGCCGCTGGAAACGCTTGTAATCATGCGTTCGTCCGCGCCCGCGTCAAATACCGAATAGCTGATTTTTGACATTTTTTTGTATGTAGCGCCGCTTTCGTCCGACACGTTTTTGTATCCCGCAATCACCGTCAGGAAGGTTCGCTCGCTGTTGTCGGTTTTTAAAACGTCCATGCTGAACTTTGCCGTTTTGCTTACCGCATAGGTCTTAAACGACTGATTTGAAAGCTCAAATTTGCCGTCGTCACGCACCCGCACAAGCTCTCTGTGCGGACCGGAAATCGTCACGTTATCCGAATTTCCCGCCTTCAGCTCCTCCGAAATATACAGCTCGTATTCCGCGCCGCCCTTGAAAAATTCGGGAACTTCCAGTACGACCCTTTTACCTCCGTTTTCCGTTTTGGCTATGTATGACTTCTCGTCACCGTCCGAAAACAGCTTTATGTTGTCCTCGATATAGGACGGATTTACCGGCGCGGAAAAATCAATTTCTATTTTGTTTGTTGTCGTTGATATGCCTGTTGACTTCACCTGCCGAAGTCCGAGGTAATTTTCAAAGCCGACCTTTACAAATGTCGGAATCTCTACCGAGGTTTCGCCGTCCTCGGCATAAGCATTCTTTGTAAAAAACTCCGCTTTGTTTGACGGAGTATTCTGCGTCAGTCCGCCCGCCGTGCCGTTTACCTCAACACTGTATCTGCCCGGCGCAAGCTCGCCCGCAAAAACCGCGGTAAACTGGGTGTTGTCCGCATTTTCAAGCTCAAAATCCGTTACCGTTTCGCCGGTATACAGATTCGTGATTACAACGTCCTCCGCCTTCGGCGGCTGATTCATGTATTCCGAAAATGCCACGTTCACGCGTCCGCCGCTGAGCGCAACACCCTCGCCGCCCATATCGTCGGCGATAATCGAAACCTCGTCATCCATATTTGAATCGGATTTATACTTTCTTACATAAAGATTGTCAAGCAAAAATGCGCCGCCGTCTCCATCGCTGCCCTGCTTAACCGCACCGGAGCCGGGCATAACGTCCGCCTGGGTACATCTTAGCGATATTCCCTTTATATATTTCGGGCGTGTTTCGTACCAGTGCGAAAGCGCAATCGTCGGCTCTATCCTTTCAAGATACGACTGACTGTCGCTGTCCCACTTGTATGCCTCAAGCAGTTCACCGTCATAGTACACAGAATACTTTCCGTTGTCCTTGTCAAGATACACGTCTATTTTGTGCCACTCGCCCGCCGTGAACAGCTTATCCTTTGTATAGCCGACCGTTCCGTTCGCTATAGCGTTCGCGCCGTTCTTCAAAAACATCGGCACACCGTAGCTTTCGCAGCCTGTGTTAAAAAAGTATGTGTTTGTGTCGGTCGCAATCCGCATCGGGTCGTCCTGCGGAAACTCGCCTGCCGAGTTCACGTATTTGCCGTTCACCATGCCCGCGGAATACCTCCCGGACAAATTGGAGTAATAGTTCAGGCTCAGCTGCTTGTTCAGTGAGGTCGGATTGTCGTTTCCGACCTGCTTCAAATCAAACGAAATATGAATCCTTCCCTTTTCAAAGCACCGGTTAAACGGTAGAAGTATCTCCGCGCCCGAGCCGATTCTGACCGCGCGGCTGCCGCGCTCCTCATCATCCTCATACCCGAGCCGCACGTTGCGATTGACGCTCGCATTGCCGAAGCCGTCCGGATAAACCACGTTGCTGTCGCGGTATTCGCCCGTGTAGTCGCTGAAGGAGTAAAATCCGTCTATGTCCTCAATTTCATAATTCTCGGCAAACGAAATCATCGTTTCCTGCGACAGTAACACCGCAGCCGCCGCAAGCGCTGCCAAAATTCTTTTCATAAGCTCTGCCTTCCTTTCCAAACTCTATCATAATTTAACTGCAGAAATTTTTTCAGCGCAAAAACCTCATCTGCGCAAACAAATTCGCGTCCTTACTGCCGGCAATACCGCCGCCGTAGGCTATACCCTGCTTTCTTCCGTAGCCGTCATTGTCGTTCACAAAATACGAAAAGCCGAGGAAGTCACCCGTCTTCGGAGTGTATTCGTATCCGAATATCGTGTTCCACTCCATTTTCAGCTCATAATACGTCTTGTTTCCGTCACGCCGAACGGCACATTCCATACCCTCGGTCACATCGCCGACCTTTGTGTCGGTTGTCTGCACCTTCCATTTGTAAATCATCGGTCCGAAGTCGTCAAGCATTGCTATACCGAATTCATTGAAATCTCCGCCCGCATTTCCTATCGCAATGTACGAATTTTTATCGTGATAAATTGCAAACTGAATGTCATCACCGTTATACTGCGTTCCGTTTTCGTACTTGCACGCCTGTATATCGTCCGTTACCATCGCGCCGAGGTAGAAATATTTTTCGTCCCACATCGTCATAAGCTCGCAGGATAAATCGTCAACGCCGCCCCAAGGGTTTAGCATTGTGCGCACCTGATCGACATTGTTCGCTATCATTTCCGTTCCGTATGCCCACTCGTCCTTGTCAAGATACGCGTCCACTGTAATCGGCTTTTCCGCATATGCGGAAACGGTTGAGTCAACTCTCTGGCTCCTTGTGAATTTATATGTATCGTTTACATACAAATTATACGAAACCGAAACCATCTCCAGATTTTTAAGATACGGATGCGAAAATCTTATCTCCGCATTTTTGCCGCGCGGAACGCGCCCTATGTCTATCTTGCCGAGCTTTGCAAAGCTCTCCGGCGATGTAAATTCAACATACCCCTTTGCAACATTCACGTTCGACTCGTTGGATATTTTAAGCACGCCGTTCCACCTTGAATAGTCCTTGCCGTCCGCAAGCTCCAGTGTTACGGCGCTCCCCACGCAGTCGGGATTTATGTCCACCGTTGTATAAAATCTTGAAAGCACCCCGCTGTCGTTTTCCAGTACCTGCTCTATCCGCGTTTTTCCGTCAAACTCCGCGGGCGTTGCAAACGAAACGCGCGTGTTTCCGTCCCCCATATCCGTACTTTCGGTCTGCGTTAGGAAAAACGACGGATTAACCGTGATTTTGCAGTCCGCCAAGCTGTCGCTTTTGTAATAGGTATATGTGAACTCATCATCAACCGTCGCACTGAAGGTTTCGGTCGGGAACTCCGCCAGCTTTTCGTCGCTGTGTTCTATCTTATGCAGATTTCCTATCAGATAAATCGGCTCGTCCGTAAGCAGAAAGGGATATTTTCCGTCCTTGCTTGTCAGGGTCGAAGTGTTTCCGTAATTGTCGCTGTAGGTTATTTTGTTCACGCCCAAATCAAGCGTTACGTTCTGCTTTATTCCGTCCGACCAGAGCGCGGTAACGTCACAGCCGAACTTTTCGCTTTTATACTTGTATATGTACTCCTTTTCGTTTGTTCCGTAGTTTCCGTTACCGTCAGGCTCGCTCTTTGCAAGAAAGTAATTCATTGCGGCAACCGCAACAGCCGTGTTATAAGGCACAAACGGCTTCTGGAACTCGTCATACGTTCCGGGGTTGCACGGTCTTACCATACCGAAACGGTTTTCGCGCTCGATTTTTGTAAGGATTCCGCTGTCCTCAAAGGAATACGCAACGTGACAGTCCGAAAGATTGTTCGCGTCAAGATACATAAAGTTTCTTGTAACATAGTTTTCGTGATTGTCGCCGACCGCCGCGTCCGTTTCGGTAAAGCCTGTTTCGGTGTTCCAGAACTCTATTTCGCCGTCATAGCCGCAGTCCTTTTTTATGTAATCCCTGTACTTGTTTATAATCCCGGCAACGTCCCTCGACTCGCTGCTGCCGAAACCGTATGGGTGCAGCGAGATTGCGTCCGCGTACTTATAAAGTCCCGTGTCCATTGCCTCTCTGTAATAATTCCACGCATTTGTCGAGGTAATATCGCAAAGCGCCATTACGCCGACCTTTATGTTCGGGTCAACCTTTTTAACCGCGTCAATCGCGACCTTTGCCGCCTTTGCATAGCCGTTGCCGCGCACAGGAACGTCTATTGACGAGCCGCCCTTGCCGCCGTTGAAAAGACCGATGTTCGGCTCGTTCCATACCTCCACGCGCGTAATCCAACCCTTCAGCAGTCCGCAGATATACTCTATCGACTCGCCCCAGCGTTTAAGCGCCGGCTCGGTCACGGGAATATTACGGAATCCGCCTGTGTACTTCCAGTTGGTAGCCATAAAAATCGGCAGATATGTAAGTCCCGCGTCCCTGATATGCTTGTGCAGCGTCGGCCACGGCTCATAGTAGCCGAAGGTTCCCGTTTTATCGCCCGGCTCAACGTCCGGCCAGTGGAACTCCTGTCTTATGCCGCTGATATTCGTCTTTTTTATCAGATCGCACACATCATCGTCCAGTCCGTAAGCCGCGTATCGCGAAATGTGACACGCCACCAAAAATTTATCGTCCAAAATTCCATCCGGGTCCGTTTTGAAAACGGCAAAAATATACCTTTTAAAATGGAGATTTATATTTTCCTCTTTATTTACCACATCAACATATAATGTATATAAATCGCATATGTCCGAATCAAAATTAACGTCCAGTCTGAGCTTTTCGCGCGCCGGCACCGTTATTTTTTCCGTATGCTCCCACCTTTTAAAGCCCTTGTCGCCTATCGCATAAAACGTAACGTCAGCCGAAAGCTCTCTGTCCGTTGTGTTTGTAAACTCGTTGCACAGCAGCTTTTCGTCATTGAACCATTCAAATACGTTTCCGTTCACGTCTGTCCAGCCGTAATGCTTTATCGGCTGTGCAGCCGCGTTCCTTGTCACCTTAATGCTTTTTATAAGCACGTCCACGGTTGCCGGCTGATTCTGTGACCTTGCAAACGCCATAAGCGCGGTCAGTCGCAAATCGTATTTATCCTTTATTCTGTTAGCAAAAAGTGCATCGTCAAGTGTAAAGTTCACCTTTTCCCAGTTCTCGTTTTTTCCTACATAAACAATTTTCGCAAGCCTGTCAACCTGCGTTTCACAGTCATAATGCACATTAAAGAATGTGGAGCCCTGACTGTAATACTCAATCTCAATATCAAACGTCGAGCCGTCGTCAACGTTACAGGCAAAGCTGTCGTCCAAATCGACATATATGTCATATCTTGTGCTGTCCGAAACGTCAAGCATCCACGAGCAGTAACCCATTTTTGAATCGTATACGGGGTCAACGCCCTCTCCCATAGTCACTTCTTTTATATTGACCGATTCAACCTTTTTGTCAAGGCGCGCATACGCCGTATTTTCCGGAAGCACAGGCAATGCAGCCTCCGCCGTAAACGTAAGCATATTTATAATCAGGGTCAAAACAACTGCTATACTTGCAATTCGCTTCCTCATATTCTACCTCCGGGTACAGTCCGTACAGCGGCTTTTCAGGGCCGCTGTACAAAACCGATTATTTTATTTTTCTTCCTATTTAATTACTATGCTGTCAAGCAGCGGACGCATTGTATCCTTTTCCCAGATAAACGCCTTGAAAATATCGCAGCCCTTTGAAA
>ERZ1034913.943-NODE-943-length-19663-cov-16.603274_pt1 | contig 19663 bp, 15 predicted proteins | sample MGYA00520697_ERZ1034913 | MGnify/ENA primary metagenome ERZ1034913 (study PRJEB33766, sample SAMN09781786) | gut metagenome | biome: gut microbiome | host: Homo sapiens | place: Madagascar | study: EMG produced TPA metagenomics assembly of the PRJNA485056 data...
GCGTTGGCCCCGCCGTCGCCCACGCCCACCCGGTAGGCCCCCAGCCCAAAGTAGAGGGCCACGCCCTCTGCCCGGGGGTAGGCCAGCCAGGCAGGCACGATGTTCTCAAAGGCGAAGCGGGTGCTGCCGCTCTGCAGCGTATAGCCATAGCCCCAGTAGACCTGCGGACAGAGGTAATCCACTGCCTGTTCTTCGCCGCCGGACGCCAGCCAGCCGGTCACGTCGCTGTACTGGCCGTTGAGATCGTTGTCGGGATTCCCCTGCGGACTGATGCCGAACCGCAGCGTCGGGTCGGCGGCCTTCACGGTGCGGTACGCCTTCCGCACCAGGGCGCTCACGTTCTCCCGCCGCCAGGCGGCAAGGTCGGCCGCACCGGACGCCGCAAACTGCGCCGCGTCGATGCTCTCCTCCGTGGCGGGGTAAAAGTAATCGTCAAAGTGGATGCCATCCACCGCATAGTTCTGCACAAGTTCTGCCACGCCCTGCACCACATAGTCCGCCGCAGCGGGCTCGGCCGGGTTCAGGTAAAGCCCCTCTCCCACGGCGCAGACCCACTCCGGGTGAGTGTTTGCAAGGTTGTTCTCGGCAAGGTTCGGCGGCATGGCGGCCGACGACCGCAGCCGGTAGGGGTTCACCCAGGCTTCCACCGAGAGCCCGCGGCTGTGGGCCTCCTGCAGCAGGATATCCAGCGGGTCAAAGCCGGGGTCCTGCCCCTGGGTGCCGGTGCACAGGTGGCTCCACGGGAACAGCTGGCTTTTATACAGCGCGTCCCCGAAGGGCCGCACCTGCGCCAGCACCGTGTTCAGCCCAAGGCCCGCGCAGTTGTCCAGCAGCTGCACGCACCCGGCGCGGAAGGCATCGGCCGAGGAAAAATCCATGGCCGCCCATTCCAGGTAGCTCACCCACACAGCCCGCCACTCCCCGGCAGGCAGGGCCGGGTTCTGAACGGGCGGTTGATCTTCCTGCGTTTTATCCGGCGCGGAAAGGTCTTTCCGCCGCAGCCAGAGCCCCGCCCCCACGCAGGCCGCACCTGCGCCCAGCAGAAAGGCACGCCGCCCGAAGCGGCGCGGTTTCACTTCCGTCTTTTTGGACCTGCGCCGCTGGGTCACAGGGTCTCCTCCTGGGTCTTGTAGAGCACCAGTGCCGCCCAGCCGCGGGCGCAGGCCAGCAGCACGAACATCAGGTTCGTCCAGAAGGCAAAGCTGCTCATGCCGGCGTATTTCGTCATCATCCAGAACACCACCCGCATGGCCTCCGCGATGCACACCAGCTGCAGCTGGCGCTGAACGGGCCTGCCGTGGCCGTACTCAATGGCCAGCAGGCTGGGCCACACCAGCGCCGAGCACAGGTCGCCCGCCCAGCCCCCGGCAGCCAGCTTGCTGAGCATCAGCAGCACGAACACCAGCGTGTAATTGCGCTTATCCTTGGCCGGGGCACCCTTCTGCGCGGCCAGAAACAGCACCGCGATGCCGGTGATGCAGAACACGATCAGCTCCAGCCCCGAAAAATCCATGCCGCCCAGCACGGCAAAGCCGCCCAGCATGGACATGGCCGCAGCTGCCAGCAGGAAAAAGTACCAGGTCTTGCGTGTGAATTTGAGCTTCATTGCGTTCCTCCCGCCCGCGCTGTGGCGCAGGCTCTTTGTCAAAAAGTCAAAATTTTCAAAGAATTAAAAATATTATAGCACAAAAGTCCGCGCGTTGTGTTACAATAAGGAAAACTCTTTCGGAGGTGCGCCATGAACGCCGCTGTTTCCATCCTTTTTCTCGCCGCCGTGCTGGGCGTGATCGTCTTTCTGCTCTCCCGGCGGGAGTCCGGCCGCTGCAGCCAGTACGGCCCGTCCGGCCTGTCGGAGTTCCGTACCGACCTTGCGCTGGACGAATGCTTCGACCGTCTGGACGAGCACAGGGACACCGACGTGTTTGCCTACGACTGCCGCCGCGAAAAGGACGGCGGCTTCCTGCTGCACCTGACGCTGCACCAGCCCACCCAGCAGCCGCTGGACACCCTTTATACCCTGCGGCTGGACCCCGGCCGCCAGACCGTGGTGACCCTGATCTTCATCCGCGAAGCATTTGGCTACAAGGAGCCGCTGTTCCCGCAGGAAATGCTGGACACCTTCCTGCAGCAGAAGCTGGACGCCCACCGCACCAAATAAACTTTCGGGCAAATGCTTTTCATTTTGCGCGGAATTTGGTATACTGATATATGCTGCAGTGCAGCATCTGCGGGCTAGTAGCTCAGTTGGTCAGAGCTGGCGGCTCATAACCGCTTGGTCCCGGGTTCAAGTCCTGGCTGGCCCATAACAAAAAAGAACACCCCACAAAGGGGTGTTCTTTTTTGTTATCCGTCAGAGTTTGAACGTTTTCACTTGCACCACTTGGCGAATTCTTCGTCGGTGCACTTGACGTAGTGGCTGCCGCTCACGAGGTGATTGGTGCCCTTGTTGTAGTCGATGCCGGAAGTGGCGTAGTCGTAGGTCTCGGCCACGCGGCGCTTCTCCACAACGGGGTTCGGCAGCGGGATAGCCGACAGCAGGCTGCGGGTATACGGGTGGATGGGGTTCTCGAAAATTTCTTCGGTGGTACCTGTCTCCAGCAGGTGGCCCAGATGCAGCACGCCGATGCGGTCCGAGATGTACTTGACCATGGACAGGTCATGGGCGATGAACAGGTAGGCCGTGCCGGTCTCCTGCTGGATGTCCTTCATCAGGTTGACCACCTGTGCCTGGATGGACACATCCAGCGCCGAGATGCACTCGTCGGCAATGATCAGCTTCGGGTTCATGATCAGGGCGCGGGCAATGCCGACGCGCTGGCGCTGGCCGCCGGAGAACTGGTGGGGGTAACGCTCGGCGTGCTCGGGCGCAAGGCCCACCTTCGCCAGAATTTTCTCCACCTTCTCGCGGCGTTCCTCTTTGGTCTTGTACATGTGGTGAATGTCAAGGCCTTCGCCGATGATGTCCTCCACCTTCTTGCGGGGGTTCAGGGAGGCCATGGGATCCTGGAAGATCATCTGCATCTGGGTGCGCAGGGTGTTGTTCTGGCTGTGGCTCAGCTTGCCGCTGATGTCCTGCCCGTCAAAGGTGATCTTGCCGGCGGTAGGGTCATACAGGCGGATGACGCTGCGGCCGATGGTGGACTTGCCGGAACCGGACTCGCCCACCAGACCGTAGGTCTCGCCGGGGTAGATCTCAAAGCTGACATCTTCCACGGCCTTGACGGTAAAGCTCTTGCTCACGCGGAAATACTGCTTCAGGCCTTCCACCTTCAGCAGCGGAGCAGCGTTCTGTTCTGCCATTTATTCCGCCTCCTTGATCTTTTCTGCCTCGGCACGCATACGCTCGATGCGCTGAGCAAGCTCAGGCGGCATCTCCACCTTGGGTGCACGGGGGTCCAGCAGCCAGGTGGCTGCATAGTGGGTATCGCTGATCTTGAACATAGGCGGGTCCACTTCGTCGTCGATGTTCAGGGCAAAGTGGTTGCGCGGCGCAAAGGCGTCGCCCGGCTTCTCATGCAGCAGGTTCGGCGGCGAACCCGGGATGGTGTACAGGCGGTCGTCTGCGGTGTCCAGATCAGGCATGGCGGACAGCAGGCCCCAGGTATAGGGGTGGCGCGGCTCGTAGAAAATTTCGTTGATGGTGCCGGTCTCCACGATCTTGCCCGCGTACATGACATCGACATAATCGGCGACTTTTGCCACAACGCCCAGATCGTGGGTGATGTAGATGACCGAAATGCCGCGCTCGCGCTGGATGCTGCGGATCAGCTCCAGAATCTTGGCCTGAATGGTCACGTCCAGAGCAGTGGTGGGCTCGTCGCAGATCAGCAGGTCGGGGTCGCAGGCCAGTGCAATGGCGATGACCACGCGCTGGCGCATACCGCCGGACAGCTGGTGCGGGTAGCTTTTCATGCGCTTTTCGGCGTCGGTGATGCCCACTTCCTCCAGCAGCTGCACAGCCTTCTTATAGGCGGCATCCTTGGGCATCTTGTAATGCCACAGCATGCCTTCCATGATCTGCTTGCCGATCTGCATGGTGGGGTCCAGGCTGGTCATGGGGTCCTGGAACACCATGGCGATGCGCTTGCCGTTGATGTGGCGGCGGATCCACTTTTTATCCTTCTGCAGCAGGTCCACGGTCTCGGGGCTGCCGTCGGCGTGATGGTAGCTGAACTCGATGGAGCCGCTGTTCACGATGGCGTTCTGGGCCAGAATGCCCATGGCGGCCTTCATGGTCACGGACTTGCCGGAACCGGATTCGCCCACCAGAGCGACCGTCTCGCCCTTGTACAGGTCGATGTTCACGCCGCGGATGGCGTGCACCGGGCCTGCGGTGGTCTTAAAGGTAATGTCCAGGTCTCGCACCGACAGGACCTGTTCTTTTTTTGTTTCAGGCATGGGGTGTTCCTCCTTACATACTCTTCATCTTGGGGTCCAGTGCTTCGCGCAGGCCGTCGGCCACGAGGTTGAAGCTCATCATCAGCAGGCTCATGACGACCATGGGCGGGATGATCTGGTAGGGGTGGGTGGTGAAGCTGTTGTACAGCTCACTGATCAGAGAGCCCAGCGAGCACTGCGGCACCGGGATGCCCAGACCAACGAAGGACAGGAACGCCTCGGTGAAGATAGCCGTCGGGATGCTGAACATGACCTGGGTGATGATGGGTCCGATGATGTTGGGCAGCACTTCCTTGAAGATGATGAAGAAGCTGCCTGCGCCCAGCGTGCGGGAGGCCAGAACGAACTCCTGATCCTTCAGCTTGAGCATCTCGGCACGGGCGATGCGGCTCATGCCCACCCACTCGGTCAGCATCAGGGCAAAGATGATGGTGACCATGCCGGGCTTCAGCACCAGCAGAAGCAGCGTGACGATGACCAGACGGGGGATGCCGTTGGCCACTTCCAGAAAACGCTGCATCACCATATCCACCTTGCCGCCGAAGTAGCCGGAGATCAGGCCATAGCTCATGCCGATGACCATATCAATGACGGCGGCGGCCACCGCGATGATCAGCGAGACACGGGCACCTTCCCAGGTGCGGGTCCAGATATCGCGGCCATAGGTGTCGCTGCCGAACCAGTAGTAGACATCGTCCTTGCCCTTTTCCACATAGGCATTGACCGTCTTGGAGCCGGTGGTGGTGCTCATTTTTTCGTCACCGTTGAAGATGCCGAAGTTTTCCAGCACCTGCACGCGGGGCGCAAAGTTTTTCTGGCTCAGCTCCTGGCCGGAATAGGTATACTCGTTCATGCCGGGGCCAAATGCCGCCAGCAGCACGATAAAGACAACGAGGATCAGACCGAGCACCGCGCTCTTTTTGCGGAAGAAGCGCACCCGCACATCTTTCCAGAAGCTCTGTGCCGCAAAGTTGGAGTCCACGGCGATCTCGTCGTCGTTGTGCTTGAGCACGAAGTCCTTTTCGTCGAAGGTGTGCTCAGAATACATGGTATCCACGGCGCTGACGATGGCGTCCGCAGTGGATTCGCCGCCCAGGCGAATTGCTTTTTCTGCCATATCAGTCGTCCCCCTTTGCCAAGCGGATGCGCGGGTCGATGATGCCGTACAGCAGGTCAACGACCAGCATGATGCCAATGTACATGGCGCTGTAGATGAAGCTCAGACTGATGACCACGTTGTAGTCGTTGGACTGGATGGCGGTCACCAGCAGGCTGCCCACGCCGGGGATGGCGAAGATCTTCTCCACCACCAGAGAACCAGTCATCAGATCAACGATCAGCGGAGCCAGGACCGTGATGATGGGGATCAGGGCGTTGCGCAGCGCATGACGGAAGATCAGCGCCGGGCCGGAAATGCCCTTGCTCTCGGCCAGCAGCATGTAGTCGGAATCCAGCACTTCGATCATCTCACTGCGGGTAAAGCGGGCAATGGATGCCATGGTGAACATGGAAAGCGAGATGCTGGGCAGCACGCTGGAGCCGAACACGTCCTTTGCAGAGAACAGCATGGGGAACCACTTCAGCTTGAAGCCGAAGGTGTAGCTCAGGGCCAGCGCGATAACGTAGGACGGCACCGACACACCGATGACCGAAATGATGGTGGCCAGGGTGTCAAAGATGGTGTCGCGCTTGAGGGCTGCGATGATGCCGAGGACAAGGCCCACCACGGCACCCAGCGTGACCGCCATGCCGCCCACACGGATGGAGATGGGCAGACGGGACTGGATCAGCTGGGAGATGGGCGTATTTTTGGAGATGTTGTAGCTGACGCCGAAATCGCCGCGCAGCATGTTGGCCACATAGCGGAAGAACTGCACATAGATGGGCTGATCCAGACCATACTTTGCGTACAGAGCTGCGCGCATGTCTGCGGTCAGCTTTTCATCGTTGAAGGGCGAGCCGGGCATCAGCTGCATGAGGATGAACAACACCAGCAGGATGGCCAGCAGCGTAAACAACGAAGTGATGATACGCTTGAGCGTGTATTTTTTCACGTTGGGTAGACCCCCTTAAAGTTTCTTCTCCGCCCCGCCAAAGGCGGAGCCGGCCTTGCGCTGCCGCGGTCAGCCGTGCGCCGGGCGCGGACAGTCAAAAAGCCAAAAAGTCGCACAGCGGCGTTTTCGCTGCCACTGTGCGGCATTTTTGATTCAGCAGTTAAGCTTAGGCGTTCTTCTTGGTGTTCTTGTAAACACGGTTCAGAGCGCAGGGATGATGCTCGATGCCGGTGACGGCAGAGGAGATCATCTCAGCATTGCACTGGCCATACAGCGGGAAGATGACTGCCTGCTCCAGAACGATGGACTCAGCGTCATACATTGCCTCCCAGCGGCCCTCGGGATCGGTGCACAGATCGCCGGTGGTGCACTCTGCGATGATGGCATCGTAGTCAGCGTCGCTCCACAGACCGTAGTTGTTGGAGTTGCCGGTGACCCACATGCCCAGATAGGTCATGGGATCGGCGTAGTCGGGGCCCCAGCGGGTGAGGGCGACTTCAAAGTTGCCGTCCTGCATATCCTGCACGCGCTGCTTCTTGGGCTCCACCTTCAGCTCCAGAGTGAAGCCGGGCAGGGTGGTCTGCAGCTGCTCCTGCACGACCTGAGCGACCTTCTGGGGAGCATCGTCGGCATCAACGATCATGGTGAAGGAGAAGGAATCCTTGCCCAGCTCGGCCTTGGCCTGCTCATAGTACTCTGCAGCCTTGTCGGGATCGTATGCGCAGAACTCTGCAAACTTGGTCTGGTCGGCGCTGAAATCGCTGCCGTCCGGGCCGGTGGCGAACTGTGCGGGCACTGCGGTGTAGGCGGGAGAAGAACCGTCCTTCAGCACGTCATTGGTGATGGAATCACGATCCAGTGCAAAGGTGATGGCACGGCGCAGGTTCAGGTTTGCCAGCTCCGGCACAGCGTCGATGTTGGGGCTGATGTACCACAGGTAGCCGGCACCCACGCTGGTGAACTCGGGGTCGTCCTTGACCTGCTCCACCTGCTCGCCGTTCAGCAGGGTGATATCCAGATCACCGTTCTGATAGCTCATCAGAGCCTGCTGGCTGTCCTTGATGACCTGATAGTTCAGGCCGTCCAGAGCAATGCGGTCGGCATCGTAGTAGTCGGCGTTCTTCGCCAGCTCAAAAGCGGTGGCGGCCGGCTCATAGCTGGTCAGCACGAATGCACCGTTGGACAGCACGGTATCTGCGCTGGTGCCGTAGGTATCGCCGCAGCTCTCAAAGAACTTCTGGTTCATGGGGTAGAAGGTGGGGAAGTACATCAGGCTCAGGAAGTAGCTGACCGGAACATTCAGCTCCACCTTCAGGGTCTTGTCGTCCACAGCGGTAACTCCCAGATCGGTAACGGGCTTGTCGCCTGCAATGATCTCAGCGGCGTTGACCACCTGGCCGATGTCGCTCAGCATGTAAGAATACTCAGAAGCGTTTGCGGGGTCCACAGCACGCTGCCAGCCGAAGACGAAGTCGGCTGCGGTAACGGCATCGCCGTTGGACCACTTTGCATCCTTCAGGTGGAAGGTGTAGGTCTTGCCGTCCTCGCTCAGCTCATAGCTCTCTGCCAGAGCCTCCACAGCTGCACCGTTCTCGTCCATCTGCATCAGGCCGTCGGTGTAATCAGCGATGACCTCGAAGGAAGTACCATCGGTAGCCAGCTGGGGGTCCAGAGACTGGACTTCGGTCTCCAGCATGATGTTCAGCACGCCGCCCTCAGCGGAACCGGCAGCTGCACCGGAAGATGCAGTGGAGCCGGAAGCGGCGGTGCTGGAGGAGCCGCCGCAGGCAGTCAGAGCCAGTGCAGCAGCCGATACGCCTGCAGCAGCCAGGAAGCTGCGGCGAGAAATACGACGATCGAATTTCATAATCTTTCCCTCTCTCTCTTACTCTGCTGCTTTAACAAACTGAAGCGGCAGGAACTGAAAAATGCACAAAGGGTTTCGCCCCTCCTCCGGGGCTTGGCACACCTTTGTGCGATACCCGCATTATACGCTGTCCCGCCCAAAAAAGAAAGGCTTCCGACCGCTTTTCTGTGGTTTGACCAATGGTCATCCAAAAATTGCTTTCGATTTTTGTGCAGTTTTAAAGGCTTCCTGTTCCCGTGCAGCGCACACTTTTACTGAAACATGAGTTTTTTGTGTTTTTCAGGAAAACAATTGAAGAAATTTCATCTGTATATTTTTACATTTTATGCATAAGTCGTACTGTTTCGCCCGTTTTGTCCGCTTTCTGCGCACAGAAAAACTCCCTCCCGACGCCGCGCATCGGAAGGGAGCTGAGCCTTTGTTTTTGTTACAGGAACAGCGCCACCACATAGGTCCCGCCGCTGTATTCAATGAACACCGCACCCATCCTGCTGCAGCCTTCGGCCTCGCTGCGCAGGGCCTCCACGGCGTCCTGTGCTGCCGGTGCATACAGGCGGCCCGGGTCATAGTACGGGTTGCCGCTGTTGTCCATGGTCAGGGCGATCTTCACGTTCGACGAGAGATAGAGCGACCCATTGGTGGAGTCGGAGATGAATTCGTTGACGCTGATGCCCGGGTTCATGTTGCCGGTGCCCGGGTCCAGCTGCACCTTGCGGACCAGCTGCCCGTCCGCAGTGGTCAGGTTGGTCACTTCCTCGGTCATCCACTGGGCGATGCGCTCGGCGGCGTATTCCAGCTGGGTGTCGTACTGCAAAGCCGGGCTGACCCGCTTCATCAGGGCCTGAGCTTCCTCCGTGTTGACCTGTACCGTGGCAAAGTTCAGCAGCCCGCTGCAGCCGGTGAACGCCGCCAGCGCCAGCACCCCTGCTAGCAGCGCGGCCAGAAATCTCTTTGCGTGTTTCATGTAGATCCGTCTCCTTTCGGTGCGTTTTCTCCATGATACCCTTTTCGACAGGGAATTACAAGTATTTATGAATAAGAAAAATTCGCTGTGCAGGAACGCCCTCTCAGCTTCGCTGCGCTCAGCAGCTCTCCCAAAGGGAGAGGTGGATGCGACCAACGGGAGCAGACGGAGAGGGCGCGCCTGCTAAAAAGGGCCGCCGCACAGGAATGTGCGGCGGTCCTCTGATGCCAAAATCTTATTTCGCGTATTCGACGGCGCGGCTCTCGCGGATGACGTTGACCTTGATCTGGCCGGGGTAATCCAGCGTGTCCTCGATCTTCTTTGCGATGGAGCGTGCCAGCAGGATGACCTGATCGTCGCTGATGACATCGGGCTTGACCATGATGCGCACTTCGCGGCCCGCCTGCACGGCAAAGGCCTGCTCCACGCCCTCGAAGCTGGAAGAAATTTCTTCCAGATTTTCCAGACGCTTGACGTAGCTTTCCACGTTCTCGCGGCGGGCACCCGGGCGTGCGGCGCTGATGGCATCGGCCGCCTGAATGATGAAGGCCAGCGGGGTCTTGGGCTCCACGTCGCCGTGGTGGGCCTCAATGGCGTGGATGATCTGGGTGTTCTCTTTGTACTTGCGGCAGATGTCCACACCGATCTGGACATGGCTGCCCTCGATCTCGTGGTCCAGTGCCTTGCCGATGTCATGCAGCAGACCGGCGCGGCGTGCCAGCGTGACGTTCACGCCCATCTCGCCTGCCAGCAGGCCGGCCAGCCAGGCCACTTCCATGCTGTGGGTCAGGGCGTTCTGGCCGAAGCTGGTGCGGTACTTCAACCGGCCGATCAGCTTGATCAGGTCCGGGTGCAGGCCGTGGATGCCCAGCTCCATCACCGCGCGCTCGCCCTCGCGCTTCATCTGCAGCTCCAGCTCGTGGCGGCACTTCTCCACCGTCTCCTCGATGCGGGCGGGGTGGATACGGCCGTCGCCGATCAGGCGTTCCAGGGTCATGCGGGCCACTTCGCGGCGGGTCTGGTCGAAGGAGGACAGGGTGATGGCCTCCGGGGTATCGTCGATGATCAGGTCCACACCGGTGGCGGTCTCCAGTGCGCGGATGTTGCGGCCCTCGCGGCCGATGATGCGGCCCTTCATCTCATCACTGGGCAGCGGCACCACGCTGACGGTGGTCTCGCTGCAGTGGTCGGCAGCGCAGCGGCTGACGGCCTGACCGATCAGGTTGCGGGCAATGTTGTCGCAGTTCTCCTTCAGGTCGGTCTCGTAGGCGGCGACGCGCACAGCCTTTTCGTGGGTGAGCTCCTCGTCCACCTTGTGCAGCAGCACTTCGCGGGCGTCCTCCTGGCTCAGACCGGCCAGCGTTTCCAGACGCTCCATCTCCTTGGCGCGCAGGGCGTCGATCTCGGCCAGGCGCTCCTCGGCTTCCGCCGAGCGCTTCTTCAGTTCTTCTTCCTTTTTCTCCAGCGCTTCGGTCTTGCGGTCCAGCGCCGTTTCCTTCTGGTCGATGCGGTTCTCCTGACGGCTGATCTCCGCACGGCGCTGCTTGATCTCCTTGTCGGCTTCCGCCTTCTGGGCGTCCACCTCCGCCTTCAGCTTGAAGGCCTCGTCCTTTGCTTCCAGAACCGCTTCCTTGCGCTTCTGTTCTGCGGTCTTGATGGCTTCGTTCACCAGCCGGGTCGCCTCGGCCTCTGCGCTGCCGATCTGGGCTTCGGCGGTCTTTTTACGGTTGTTATAGCCAATAAAATAGCCCGCACCAACGCCGATCACAGCAGCGATCAGGGCCACGATCACTCCAATCGCGGTCATCGCGTTTCACTCTCCTTTGTTAAAATTCAGGTCTTGAATCATAAGCAGGAGACGCTGCACGGCAGGTGTAGGCTTCAAACGGGTCTATAAGTGAGCTTTCAATCCAAAAAGTGACAGCAGAACCACACGCGCGGTGGGAGCACCGTGCGGGCAGACTGCAGCTTTTCTCTCTACGGTTCTGTCTTATAATAAACAGGCATCACATGCCTGAAAGAACTCGGGGTTCACGGGACGACCTGCATCCAGCGTCTTTTATTCCATACTACTAATTATAGTACGAAACATTTGCCCGATTGTCAAGGGGAAAAGGCTCCCTGCGCAACATTTTGTGCACAAAAACAAAAATGTCCGGCCCGGGCAGGACCTGCTGCCGGGCCGGACAGAGCGTTTTGTTATTCCAGATACATCCGGCGCAGGCGCATCAGACGCGCCGGGGTCAGGCCGTATTCCTTTTCCAGATAGTTTTCCGCGCTGCCAAACTGCTCGCGGATGACCTGCAGCACAAAGGTGGCAGCGGCCGGGTCCACCCCTGCCATGGTGTAATACCGCATCCGGCGCGCCGGATTCTCTGCGATCTCGGCCGCGTGCTCGGCCAGCACCGCGTCGATCTCGGCCTTGCGGCAGGCATTGGTCTGTTCAAAATCGGCGCAGATCACTTCGTCCGAGGCACCCAGCGCCAGCAGGATCAGCATGGCAGCCACACCGGTGCGGTCCTTGCCGGACGTGCAGTGGAACAGGATGGGCGTCTCGCCTGCTTCCAGCGCCCGGAACAGCTCCCGGTACGCCTTGTTGCCGGTGAGCATCCGGCGGTACATCCGCCGCACCGGGTCCTCCTGCGGGGCAGTGCCGATGAGCTTTTCGATGTCCTTCGGCGAAAAGTCGATCTCGGTGCCGTCCTCGGCGCACAGGCCGCAGATCTGCACCAGCCGCGCGCCGTCCGGCAGATAGTCCGGGTCCTTTTTGGCTTCCGCGCTGCTGCGCAGGTCCAGAATGAGCCGCAGGCCAAGCGAATCCAGCAGTCTGCGGTCGGCCTCGCCGGTGAGCTTGCCCGTGGGGATGCCGCGGTAAATTTGCCCCCACTTGACGTGCTTGCCTTCGTCGGCCAGATAGCCGCCCAGCTCGCGGAAGTTGTTCCCGCCCGCAAACGCCAGCTGGGTGCCCGGAGCCGGGTGGGCCGGGGCAGGCTTTGCTGCCGCGCTGGACAGCACCGGAAAGTTATAGAAGGGCTTTGCCGGGCGGCCCCGGCGCGGCGGCAGGCTGGCCGAAGCACCCAGCACCTCCATCAGGTAGCTGCGCAGCAGGTCGATGTAGGCAGAGCTCGTGTCCCGCCGCTGCACCAGCGAAACGCACAGGGGCGGCAGGTCTTCCAGCAGCACATCGCGCACGCGGTCCAGCTCCCGCCGGGCACCGGGCTCATAGCGGGTCAGGCAGGTGCACAGCTGCTCCTGCACCAGGTAGTAGGCCTGGTAAAAGCTGGGGCCGATCTCGGCGTTGGGCGCAAAGCCCGCCCGGGCGCAGGCCGACCACAGCGGGCTGAACAGGTCCTGCCGCAGGCTGGGCAGCAGCACCCGCTGGCCCCGCAGGTCAGCAAGGGGGATGCTCTCCTTCTCCCAGAACGGGTGGCCCCTGGGCACCAGCAGGCAGGCAGGGTCCGCCCGCAGGGTGGTGCGGGCCAGCACCGGCGCGGCGCACCCCAGGTCGATGACAAGGCCCGCGTCCAGCTCGCCCTGCTCCACTTCGTCGGCCACGGCGTCGTTGTCCATCATGCGGAAGCGCATCTCCACATGGGGGTACTGCTGGCGGAACTTGTCCAGCTGCGTTTCCAGCCCGGGCAGGTAGTCCGGCACCAGCGACACACTGATGCCGATGCGCACCGGCTGGGCGGACTGGATCTCGGCCCGCAGCGCCGCCTGCATCTGCTGGAACTGCTCCACCACCGGCGCCGCGTGGCGCTGCAGGCTGATGCCGCGGTCGGTGAGGGTGAGCTTGTGGTGCGCGCTGAGGAACAGCGGGCCGCACAGCTCTGCTTCCAGCGCCGTGATGCTCTGGCGCAGAGCCTGCCGCGACAAAAACAGCCGCTGTGCCGCGCGGCTGTAGTTCATTTCATCGCACAAGACCAAAAAATAGTGCAGCTGGCGGATATCCATGGTTTCCTCCTGAGAAAAGTATCATATAAAGAATACCGCCTTTTGGCCCGATTGTAAAGCCGCTGGAAACAAAAAGCTGCCGCACAGCATCACACTGTGCGGCAGCCGGAGCGCAAAACGATCAGATCAGGCTCAGGGCTTCCTCATCGCCCACAAGGATGAAGTCCGGGTGCATCTGCAGGATGCTGGCGGGCACCTCCGGGGTGACGGGGCCGAAGAACGCTTTCTTGATGATCTCGGCCTTGTCTTTGCCGTTGGCCACCATCAGCACCTTGCGCGCCTGCATGATGGTCTTGATGCCCATGGTGTAGGCCTGCTTGGGCACAAGGTCCACGTTGCCGTCAAAGAAGCGCTTGTTGGCCTCAATGGTCTCCTGGGTCAGGTCCACACAGTGGGTCTCCAGCTCAAAGGCCTCACCCGGCTCGTTGAAGCCGATGTGGCCGTCGTGGCCGATGCCCAGCAGCTGCAGGTCGATGCCGCCCACAGCGTGGATGATCTGGTTGTACTTGGTGCAGGCGTCCTCGGCGTCGGGGTTGGTGCCGTCCGGCAGGTTGATCTTGGCCGGGTCGATGTTCACCTTGTCGAACAGGTTCTTGTGCATGAAGCTCCAGTAGCTTTCCGGGTGCTCCTTGGGCAGGCCGCGGTACTCGTCCAGGTTGACGGTGGTGACCTCGGAAAAATCAATGTCGCCCTTGTTGTACCACTCCACCAGCTGGGCATATGCGCCCACGGGGGTGCCGCCGGTGGCCAGGCCCAGCACGCAGTTCGGCTTCATAATGACCTGCGCGGAGATGATGTTGGCTGCCTTGCGGGACATATCCGCATAATCCTTTGCACGAATGATCTTCACGATAAACGACCTCTCTTATCTTGATTTGTGCGGGCGCACGCTCTGCCGCCCTGTTTCTGCTTCCAGTCTACCACATTTGCCCCGGGAAAGCCACAAAACGACACGATTTTTCTCTCCGCCCGTCATTCTTTGGCGCATTTACCGGGTGAACGCCATATTTTTTGTTTATTTGCACAAAAGGCCGAACCAGCTTCGAAAAATTCTTTCGGAACCGCCCCCGTCTTTTTCAAATCGTTCTTTCCCCGCGCATCAGCCGCACCGGCCGCAGGCCGCGCAGGCGGCGGGGGTCGTCGCACAGCCGCCAAGGGCGGTCTCCCGCAGCTCGGCGGGCAGGCGTTTGCCCACAGCGTACATGGCGTCCAGCATCTGGTCAAAGGGGATCAGCTGCCGGATGCCGGAAAGCGCCATCTCCGCCGCAACAAGGGCGTTGGCCACACCGGCGGCGTTGCGGTTCTGGCAGGGGTACTCCACAAGGCCCCCCACCGGGTCGCACACAAGGCCCAGCATGTTCATCAGCACAGTGGAAGCCGCATCCAGACACTGCTGCGGCGTGCCGCCCAGCAGTTCCACGGCGGCCGACGCCGCCATGGCCGACGCGATGCCCACCTCGGCCTGACAACCGCCCACGGCACCGGCCACGGTGGCGTTGCGCATGGCAAGGTAGCCCACCGCACCGGCGTTGAACAGCGCCTCCACGATGCGCCCATCCGGCAGGTCATAGCACTCCTGCAGGGCCAGCAGCAGGCCCGGCACCACGCCCGCCGAGCCGGCCGTGGGCGCGGCCACGATCAGGCCCATGGAGGCGTTCACTTCCAGCACCGCCATAGCGTAGGTCATGGCCTTCTGCAGCACGTCGCCGCAGATGCCCTTGCCCTCGGCCGCGTGGGCCTGCAGGTTCTTCGCCTCGCCGCCGATGAGCCCGCCCATGGATTTGATGGGCGTTTCCAGCGGCTGGGTGGCAGAAGCGCGCATGATGTCCCACGCTTTTGCCATGCGGCGGTCCACGGCGTCCTGCTCCACTTCGCCCAGCAGGCATTCGCGCCGGCGCATCACCTCGGAGATGGGCAGTGCGTTCTCGGCGCACAGCGCCAGCAGTTCCTTTGCGGATTTGAAATCCATGTTCATTTCGCTCCCCCTCCTTACGGCTGCACGACCATCACATCGTGGATGTTCGGGTTCTCCTGCAGCAGCTGCGCCACGTCCTCGGGCAGGCGCTCGTCCGACTCCACGATGGTGTAGGCGGTGTGGCCTTTTTCTTCGCGGAACAGGCGCATGAACGCGATGTTCACGCCGCGGTCGCTGAGAATTTTGGTGATGTGGGCCACCACGCCGGGCTTGTCCTGCTGCACCACGATGAGGGCATTGTACTCGCCGGTAAAGTCCACCGCCACGCCGTTGATGCGCACGATGCGCACCTTGCCGCCGCCCAGCGACTCGCCGCGCACGGTCATCACCTGCCCGGCGGCGTTCTCCATGCGGATGTCCACCGTGTTGGGGTGAAGGTCGGTCTCGGTCTCGTTGGGGGTAAAGCTGTAGGCAAGGCCCCGCTGTTCGGCGATGGCGAAGGAATCCCGGATGCGGGTGTCATCGGCCGAAAAGCCCATGATACCGCCCAGCAGGGCGCGGTCGGTGCCGTGGCCGTGGTAAGTTTTGGCGAAGGAGCCGTACAGGGTAAAGTCTGCCCGGCGCAGCGGCGGGGCGATCATCTTCTGGGCCAGAAAGGCGATGATCTCCGCGCCTGCGGTGTGGGAACTGGACGGGCCGATCATGTTCGGGCCCAGAACATCGAAAACGCTGATGAATGCCATGGGGCTTGTCCTCTCCTTGTCTGTCCGAGGGGCCGCACACGCCCGCTCTTTGGAAAATCATTTTTCAGCAAATGCTCTCCTTTTGCCCTCAGTGTATCACGGATGCACACACTTCGCAAGGCGGGGCAGGCAAAAGCAGGGCCGCCCGCGTCTGCGGACGGCCCTGCGGCTGACATTTTTGGTTTTTGCGTTTACTGGTTCGCGGCCTTCTCCTGCTCTGCCTCCTCGGCGGCGGCTTCGGCTTCTTCCTGCTTCTGGTACTCCGGGAAGGCCGACCACATGGGCTCGATGTCTTTGCCCTTCACGCGGCGGTCGAAGTAGTTGCGGGTGATGGCCACCACGGTGCCGGACAGTGCCAGCACACCGATGAGGTTCGGGATCATCATCAGGCCGTTGAAGGTGTCGGACAGGTCCCACGCAAGGCCCAGCTTCATGGTGGCACCCACCACGGTCATGCCCACGAAGACCACTTTATAGATGCGGCTGCCGGTGGTGCCGAACAGATATTCCACAGCTTTGGTGCCGTAGTGGCTCCAGCCGAGGGTGGTGGAGTAGGCGAACAGCAGGATGGAAATGGCGATGAACTTGGGGCCAAAGCTGCCGAAGGCAGCGGTGAATGCCTGGCCCACCAGCGCGTTGTCCTGCACACCGGCCAGCACGGCTCCGCTTTCCAAATCGACCACACCGGTGGTCAGAATGACCAGTGCCGTGAGGGTGCAGACCACGATGGTATCCGCGAACACCTCAAACACGCCCCACATGCCCTGATGCACCGGCTCCTTGACGTTGGAGGCGGAGTTGACCATGACCGCAGAGCCCAGGCCCGCTTCGTTGGAGAAGGCGCCGCGCTTGAAGCCCCAGGTGATGGTCTGGCTGATGCCGTAGCCCAGCGCACCGCCGCCGGCCGCGTTCAGGTTGAAGGCACCCTTGAAGATGGCGGCAAAGGCCGCCGGGATATTGCCCGCGTGCACCACCACGATGACGAGGGCACCTGCGATGTAGAACAGCGCCATGAGGGGCACCAGCTTTTCGGTGACGGCGGCCACACGCTTCAGCCCGCCGATGACGATGAGGGCCGTGACCACCATCAGGCACAGGCCGGTGACGAGGGTGGGCACACCGAAGGCCGCGTTCATGTTGCCGGCAATGGAGTTGATCTGGCTCATGTTACCGATGCCGAAGGACGCCAGGATGCAAAAGCAGGCAAACAGCACAGCCAGCACCTTGCCCAGCTGCTTGCAGCCCTTCTTCGCGCCCAGGCCGTCGGTGAGGTAATACATGGCACCGCCCGACCACTCGCCTTTTTCGTTCTTGCGGCGGTAGTAGACGCCCAGTACGTTCTCGGAAAAGCTGGTCATCATGCCAAGCAATGCCATGACCCACATCCAGAAAATGGCACCCGGGCCGCCGGAGACGATGGCCGTGGCCACACCCACGATGTTGCCGGTGCCGATGGTGCCCGCCAGCGCGGTGCACATGCTCTGGAACTGGCTGATGGCCATATCCTCTTTGCTGGTGTGGGTGGTGACATCCTTGTTGGTGAAAATGGCACCGATGGTGTGCCTGAGCCAGTAGCCCATTTTGCGGAACTGGAAAAAGCCCGTGCGGGCGCTCATCCAGAACCCGGTGCAGAACAGCAGTGCCAGCCCGAAGGGCCCCCACACCACGCCGTTGACGGCGTTGTTCACCTGCGTGACGATCTCGACCATAACTCTCTTTCCCCCTATACACAAAAACAAAACGGGCAAAGCCCGCCAAAGGCTCTGCCCGCAAAATCCGGAGCGCTCTCATTTCCGCCGCCGGGGCGCGCCGTGTTCCCGGCCGCACGCCCTTGTGCGCAAAAGACGATGCTCTGTCCTTTTGCCTGAGAGATACAGCCGCTTTCCCGGCGGCCTTACACCTTCGGCACCCGCTGCGCGGGTTTCTCCAGAGTGCGCGGATCTTTCCCTTTGCCGCGCACGTCTTTTCAGTTCTCCTGCTGCGCACAGTTGTGCGCGATAGAAAGATGATACCATATTTTGTCCGCCTGCGCAAGACATTCACTCCAATTTATGCGGCGGTTTCATCTGTTATGCCACAGGGTGAATTTTATTTTTGTATGACTTTTCACAGCGGCGTAGTAAGGCCAGCGTGCCGGTAGCTTTCTCCTCGGACACGAATCGGGCCATTCCATCGCCCGCCCTATTGCCCTTCGGGCAACAGGGTCCCACCCCAGCGGACGGTCCTCGGAGAAACTCCCTGCCCACTGGCCGGAAAATTGCATATTCCCTTCCATTCCAGTCAATACTCCCCACCGGAAAGGCAGGGATGTTTCATGCACAAACGGCACAAGCGCCGGGGCTGGGACCCGTTCTGGGCGTCGCTGCTGGCGGCCCTTTTGGTGCTGGTGCCGCTGGTGGGCGGCACGGCGCTGCTCAGCCGCCAGCAGCTGCGCACCCAGCTGCGACAGGCCGCCCGCAGTGAGAGCGGCATCCCCATCCGGCTGCCGAAGGCCGACGACCAGCTCACCGTGCTGCTGTGCGTGCCCGGCAAACAGCCCGGCTTTCTGCTGGCCTACCTGAACGCCAGCCAGAACTGCGTGCACCTGTTCAGCGTACCCGCTGCCCTCACCGTGCCATTTGCCGAGGGCGAAGCCACCCTCGCCCAGTGCTACGCCGCCGCAGGCCCGGCCCGCTGCCGCGAAGCCCTGACTGAAGCACTGGCCCTGCCGCAGGATACCCGCTATCTTGCCCTCTCGCCTGCTGTGCTGGAACGCATCGCGGGCCGCTACGGGCCGGTGCGGGTGAGCCTTTCCGGCGCGCTGACCGACGACGAGCTGGCCCGCTATGGCCGCAGCCGGGCGGTGCAGGGCATCTCGGCTGGGGACGCCCACGAGCTGCTCTGCCAGCTGCAGGCCGACGCCGCTCTCCCGCCCCAGCGCACCGCCGCCGCCCGGGCCGCCGTGTGGGACGCCTTTTTCCGGCAGAACCTCGACCTGCTGCCCACCACCCTGCCGGATGCCCTGCGCGGGGTCAGTTCCTCCCTGCTCACCGACCTGACCGCACTGGACTACGACGCCTTGGAGCGCACATTGGAATTCCTCGCGAACAACGCCGCCGCCATCGACGCGCAAGCCCTGCCCGGCGATTGGGACACGGCCACCGGCACTTACACCGTGACGGAAGCTTCCCGCGCGGCGGTGCAGACCTTCTTCAACGTCTCGCCCACCGAGGCGCAGGCGTCGTCTTTCAGCGAACCGTAACCCAGCACCAGCGTGCCCGCTGCCGAAGGTGCATCGCCGGTCAGGTCGTAGTCACTCAAAAGGCCCAGCTCCATGCCCGCAGCTTCGGCGGCACGGCGCAGGGCGGCATCCGGCGGCGGGTCCCTGAGCGCTGCCAGCAGGTGCAGCCCGGTGTGCAGCCCTGCGAGGGTCAGTTCACCCGGTGCGAAAGCTGCCGTCAACGCGGCGGTCAGGGCGTCCCGCCGGGCCTTGTAGGCCACCCGCTCCCGGGCCAGATGCCGGGTGAAGTAGCCCTCGGTGATGAACCGGGCCAGCGTCTGCTGCTCAAAGCGGCTCACCGTGCCGGAATAGAGCCGGTACTTTTCCCGCCAGGCGGGCAGCAGGTGCTCCGGCAGCACCATGTAGGCGATGCGGATGCTGGGCGCGAGGCTGCGGGAGCAGGTGGAAAGGTACACCACCGGGCCGTCGGCCCCGGCCATGCCCTGCAGGCTTGGCAGCGGGCGGGTGTCAAAGCGGAACTCGGAGTCGTAGTCGTCCTCTATAATGTA
>ERZ1034913.944-NODE-944-length-19650-cov-12.532126_pt1 | contig 19650 bp, 14 predicted proteins | sample MGYA00520697_ERZ1034913 | MGnify/ENA primary metagenome ERZ1034913 (study PRJEB33766, sample SAMN09781786) | gut metagenome | biome: gut microbiome | host: Homo sapiens | place: Madagascar | study: EMG produced TPA metagenomics assembly of the PRJNA485056 data...
CATTCAATGAATCCGGTTCCACATTGAATACTGTAAAGCCTTCCGGCAGTTCGTTTTCAAGCCAGCTCGACAGAACCGGGAAATACCGGATCGGGATTGACTGCACAGAGGGACCTTGCCATTTTTTGCACAAACTGCAGAAGAACTTCATCACCGATTGGACCTTCGACCGAATGAACAATGCATCGACCGAAGGATTCAACAACAAGATTCGATGGCTCATACGCCGGCCATATGGCTTTCGAGGCGTATTCTATCTCAAATTGAAGATCTTTCAACTACCCTCGATTCAGCCTCAGAAGGAGCTCTGATTTATGGTTCAAAACGGAGAAGAGACAAAAAATGGTGGCAAGGACCGGGATCGAACCGGTGACACACGGATTTTCAGTCCGTTGCTCTACCAACTGAGCTACCCCGCCACTGAGGGGATTATACAAAAAAAATGGTGGCAAGGACCGGGATCGAACCGGTGACACACGGATTTTCAGTCCGTTGCTCTACCAACTGAGCTACCCCGCCACATCCTCGTTGAGGAGTATGAGGGAAATATAGCACACCCAATAAAAAATGCAAATTCAAAAACGGAAAAAATACCGTTTTTTTTCATCCAGTCGCAAACATCACGAAAAATACCGTTTTTTCTCGAAAAGCCACTTGACATTGGAAAATTATGGAATATATTGGAAGAGAATGGAATAAACCGGAGAGTTGAAATGCTGTCTTTCTGCGGAATCGACAAATGCTCCGTAGACGCAAACGGAAGAATCAAGCTCAGTCCGCGGGTCATAGAGGATTTCTCGGCCCGCGGAAAAGACGTTGTTCTTCACTGTCTGCCCGAAGGCACAATCGCGGTTTATCCGGAAGACGTCTATCTCGAAATGCGGAAACATGAGAACAACCCGGCGGAACGAGCCGCCGATTCCATCGTCTTCCGCAGAACGCTTCGCAGATTCGGCGCGTGGACGCAGTCCGAAACAATCTCCGCGCAGGGGCGCATAACCCTGCCGCAGATGTTCCGAGAACATGCGAAACTCGCAAACGGATGCGACGCGGTAGTCGTCGGAATCGAAATCGGCGTGGAAATCTGGAGTCTTGAACGCTGGGAAGAGGAACAGCGGAAGATTATGGAACACGCCATGAAAAAGGATGAACTGGAAATGATGCAGGATCTGCAAGGCGGATCCGCTGAGTAAAAACGGAAAGAGAGGTGACATCATGAAATCAAATCAAGCCCGTCTTGCCTTCTGTGTTTTCGTACTTCTTCTCTCTTTGATGTTTCTTGGATCCATCAAAACAGGTGAAGGACGGAGGCTCTCCAGACGCGCGGTCAATCAGGGCTCCTGCCGCACGGCGTGCGAACTCCTGACCGCAGCTGTTCCGGCGGAACAGCGGGCCGCATGGGAACAGCTTGTTCAAGCAGCTCCGGAACTCGCCCTCAGAAGCTCGACGATCAATCTTCATCAGCTTCCGCAATAAAGATCATGAGCGATGCCGTTTTCCAAAGACGCAGCGGCATCATTTTGCTGCTGCTCGCCGGATGGGCGATCCTCGCAGCGGCGCATGTTCTCTATTACACATGCTGGAGACGCGAAAAACTTCTCGAACAGAGTCTGCATCTCGCCTGGCGCGAAGGAACCGTTCCGGCGGCGCGCGGAAGCATTCTCGACAAAAACGGCGTACCGCTTGTCTGGACGGAGCTCACGCATGACCTCACTCTCCCCCGCAGCAGAAATTCCGCCGCACGGACGGAGATGTTAATCCGTCATCTGAAAACCATCCTTTATCCTCTTCAGGCAGAAGCGGATGCGGAACGCGTTTTTCTCAAACGGGCTCTGACTCCGCAAGAAATTCTGCGGCTGCGCAGATTCACGATTCTGTATCCGGAACTGGAAATCCGTCCCCGCATGGAACGCAAAACGCTCAATGATCCGGAAGTCCGCGAAAAACAGGCGGAGTGGGAAGAGGAATACGACAGCAAACTTGCGGGGACTTCCGGGCTCTTCCGCGTCATGCTGGACAGCGCCGGAACGTGGGTTCCGGGAACCACGGAAATCCTTGCCGCTCCGATCCCGGGACGCAACGTCACGATTCCGTACGAACTGAAAGGAGAGCGGCGATGAGCGAAAACGCGCAGAAGCAGCCGTGGCTGAGCACGGCGTTCGGGCTGGCCGTTCTCGGACTCGGCGGATGTCTCTCCATCTACGGAGCGGAGTCGTTCGGCGAAACCGCGGTCTACTACTCGCTCCGGCAACTCGTCTGGCTGGTGATCGGACTCGCGATCTATCTCTGGATTTCATGCATCTCATTCGATTTCTGGAAACGTTCGGCAAAATGGCTTGCGGGGATCGCGCTTGCCGGACTCCTGCTCGTGCTGTTCGGGGGAACCAGAATCAACGGCATGCAGGGCTGGTTCTCCATCGGACCGTTCCTGCTTCAGCCCTCCGAATTCGCAAAGGGTCCGTTTCTGCTGACGCTCTCGCTTTATGCTGCGCAGGAGCTTCCGGAGCGGAAACGTTTTCTGCGGATGGCGGCAACCGGGATTCTCTTCTGCGGAAGTGTTCTGACGGAACCGGATTTCGGTTCGGCGACCGTCTTCTTTCTGGGGCTTGCCGCAGTGCTGGGGCTGACTTTGGATCTGCGGTATCTGCTTGCGCTGTTCTGCGGAGTTGCGCTTCCGGCGGCGCTGCTCTTCATCTTCCGGCACGAATACGCAATGCGCAGATTCGCCGGATACTGGAACCCCGATGAACATTTTCAGGGTGCCGGATGGCATGTCAAACAATTTCAGTTCAGCATGGCGCACGGCGGACTGTTCGGCTCGGAATGGGGCGGCGCGCTCTGGTCAAACGCCTATCTGCCGCTCGCACACAGCGATTCCGCATTCGCGGCGATCGTGGAATCCGGCGGACTGGCGGGCGGAATGCTTGTCATCGCGGGCTGTCTCGCCATTGCGTGGTTCTTCCGCCGCATCGCGCTCCGGACGGAGGACGAGGCGGCGCGAACCTTTATTTTTGCAACGGGGGTCATGTTCACGGCGCAGGCGCTGCTCCATATCGGAGTCAACACGGCGCTTCTGCCGCCGACCGGGCTGACGCTTCCGCTCTTCAGTTACGGAGGCAGCTCCCTGCTCGCCACGATGTTCGCATTCGGTCTTGCGGCGAGCGCGGGAAGAAGCGGTTCGAAGGAGTGACCGCCGGATATTTTATTTTTTCCCCGCCCGGTAGTAGATCCCGCGCGGGCCCACTTCGCAGGTGATGAATCCGGCTTTCTCCATCCGGCGCAGATGCGCTTCCAGATTCGGCTTCTGAAATCCGAGCGACTCGGCAAGGTCGTCCGCCGTGCAGGGACGCGACGCGCAGGTGGCGATGATGCGGTCATTGTACTCTTCTGTGGAAAGCTCCTGCGACTCGCCGCGCTTTGCGGCGCGTCCGCCGATGCATTCGACGGGAATGCCGGATTCGCCGACAATCGAAGCGATCTCCGCCATCACCGCGGGCGCGGGGATTCCGACATTGTGTTCGGTCCCGGGACGGTCCAGAGTGTTGAGCTGCACCTTGTCCGGCTGAATCTCGCGGACGTAACCCAGGAAGCGTTTCGCGGATTCAACCGAGTCGTTGATTCCTTCCGCAATGAAGATTTCCAGCCACATCTGCGCACGGGAAATCTTGCGGAACTCGATAACGGCGTCCGCAACGGCGCGGATCGTCAAGCCCTTTGCCGGACGGTTCATCTTCTGAAACTCTTCCTCGTTTGAGCCGTCGAGAGACGGGACTATCAAGTCGACCGCGGCGCATTCGCGGCGGACTTCGGGATCCATCAGCGGAACGCCTTTCGTGAGGAGGCAGACCTTGATGTCCGGATATTTCTTCTTGATGTGCGCAATAATCGTTCCGATTCCGGAATGGAGCAGCGGTTCGCCGGTTCCGGAAAAGGTGAAGAAGTCGATGTGCGGATGACGGTCCAGCGCCTCGTCGATCTGTTTCAGCGCAAGCGCGGTCGGAAAGTATTCCTTGCGCTCGGTGGTCTGATCGGTGGTTTTCCCGCACTCGCAGTAGATGCAGTCCATCGTGCAGGTCTTATACGGGACCAGGTCAATGCCGAGAGAAATGCCGAGCCGTCTGGACGGAATCGGACCGAAGATGCAGGTTCGCTTTGCGGAATTCATGAGATTTCTCCTTCCATTTCGGTTGAAATATTTCCGTTTCGCGTGTATAATATAGCATGATATTCTGAAATATAAAGGAATTCCCCGATGGATTGGCTCGAATTTTATCCGGCGGTCTTTGTGACGGCCCTGCTCTTTTCCGCGCTCTACACGCCGCTCTGCAAGAAACTTGCATGGAAACTCAACATTCTGGACGTGCCGAAATGCGAACAGCACAAACTCCATGCGAAGGCGACGCCGCTGCTCGGCGGACTCGCCATGTTTCTCTCGTTTCTTTCCGTCATCATCCTGACGGCGCTCGGAAGAGGCATTCAGCTCCGTTATTTTCCAGGTCTGACGGAGGGGTTGAAGGGCGTTTTTCTCGCGCTTCCGCAGTTCTGCGTGCTTGTGGGCTGCGCGGCCGCGGCGGTCCTGCTCGGTCTCTACGACGACAAGCATTCCATGAAAGCCTGGAAAAAGCTTATCGGCCAGATTCTCATCGCGTCCGTCACCGCCACATGGGGCGGGGTCTCAATCACTCTCTTCATAGGCATTCCGCTTGTCAGCTGGTGCATCACGGTCTTCTGGCTCGTGTTCATCTTCAACGCCGTCAACTTCTTCGACAACATGGACGGGCTTGCGGTCGGAACGGCAACGATTGCGTTCATCTTCTTTGCCTGCGCGGCGGCGGTGAACGGACAGTACTTTGTCGCCTCGCTTGCGGCGCTTTCTGCAGGTTCCGCCGCGGGATTCTGGCTCTACAACCGAGCTCCGGCCTCCATCTTCATGGGCGACTCCGGCAGTCACTTTCTCGGCTATCTGCTCGCGGTCGTCAGCGCGAAGGTGACCTACTACACTCCGGGCGTCGCTTCGATGAAATTCGCCCTGCTGATTCCGATTTTCATTCTGGCCATTCCCCTGCTCGACACGCTTATGGTTGTGGCGATCCGCCTGCACAACCGCAAACCGATTTATGTCGGAGACCACAACCACATCTCGCATCGCTTCATGCACATGGGACTGACCCGTCCGCAGGCGGTGACGATGGTTCATCTGCTTGCGCTGATTGCGGGGCTCGGCGCTCTGCCGCTGCTCTGGGGCGACCTGCGCACCTGCATTCTTCTGATCGTTCAAGGACTGCTGCTCTTCGTCCTTATTACCTATCTGCAATTCGTTCTCGTGAAAAAGGATTCAAAATGAAAAATTCCATGCTCTTCCGAAAAATCGGCGGAAGTCGTCAGCTCGTACTTGACAAGGCGGAAAACCTTGAACAGATCCCGCAGCTCGACGAAGCCTACTGGGCGGTCAACGCCATGCCCCTCGAAGCGGCCGTCACCGACCCGGAATTTCTCTCCTTCCTCGACGCCGACGCCAACAAACGCATCCGTCCAGCCGAACTCAAAGACGCAATTGCATGGCTCATTTCCATCCTGAGCGACTACCGGGGAATCGACGCCGGCAGCGACATTCTCGAGCTAGATGCCCTCAACACGGAGCTTCCCGAGGGAAAAGCCCTTCACACCGCCGCCAAACTCGTGCTCGACAATCTCGCCGCCGACGACAAGGCACACCTCTCTCTCGCCCAGATCCGCGACAAAAAAAGCATCATTGCCGCCAGCAACAGCAACGGGGACGGCATCATCACCCCATGCAACACCTCCGATCCGTTCATCGGGACCTGCATCAACGACATCATCGCCTGCTGCGGCTCCAAACAGGACCTCTGCGGACTTCCCGGAATCGACGGAGAGATTCTCGACAATTTCATCAAGATCGGCACGGCACAGCTCGAATGGCTCAAGCTCGGGCGCGACAACGCCGCGGATTCCCCCTACGGCGACCGCGCACCGGATTTCTACACACTCTTCGACGCACTCCGCGACAAAGTCAATGAATTTTTCTTCTTCTGCGGCGGAATGCTCGACAGCGAAACCCGGTTCGGCTCCACCGCAAAAACCGACCCGATGAATGTGGAGGAGATGCGCGCATTCATCGAAAAAGCGCCCGTCGCCATCCCCGTCCGCTCCGCCGAACTCTCGCTTAAAGAATGGATCAACCCGAACTGGCGCGAAAAACTCGAAAATTTCCTCGCCCTTGCAAGCGAACTCAAAACGGTTGCGAATCCCGAAGTCCTGACCGAAAAGGAGTGGCGTGCAATCGAAAAAAGCTTCGTCGTCCGCACCAGATGGTACGCAACCAAAGCAGACAACAAATTCGACGCCCTTTCCCTGGAACAGCTCGAATCCTATCTTGCGGAAAGCAACATCGCCACTCTGCGCAAGATGATGGAAATCGACCTTTCGGTTGCAAAGGAAATCGCCGCGTGCGAACAGCTCAAAAAACTCATCCTCTACCAGAAACACATGCTGGAGTTCGTCAACAATTTTGTCAACCTCGGACGCCTTTTCGACCCGAACAAGCTCTCGATGATCCAGCCAGGCGTACTGACAATGGATTCCCGCCGCTTCACGCTGGCTTCGATCGTCACAGACCTGGCGGAACACAAAAAGATCGTCCAGCGGAGCGACATCTGTGTCATGTACATTGAACTGACGACCGGAAAAGTCGGCGAAATCCGCAAAATGACGCTGGCAGTCGCGATCACCTCCGGAACGATGCGCAACATCTTCGTCGGCAAGCGCGGCGTCTACCGCACCTCCGACGGCGTGGAATGGGATGCGAAAATCATAGACCTCGTCCAGCAGCCGGTTTCCTTCTCCGAAGCGCTCCAGGCGCCGTTCTTCCGGTTCGGAGAATTCATGGGCAAGCAGGCGGACCGCTTCTTCTCCACCAAGGTCCAGAACATGGAGAAGGACGTGACGACCACGGTTTCACAGGCGGCAAACGCCAAGCTTCCGACGGAGCCCCCCAAAGCGCAGACTCCGGCAGTCAGCGGTTCGATGATGCTGATGGGCGGCGGAGTCGGACTTGCCGCCCTCGGTTCCTCGGTCGCCTTCATGGCAAATTCGCTGAAGAACGTTTCCGTCTGGAATATCGTAATGGTGTTTTTCGGAATCATTCTGGTTATCAGCGGACCGATCATGCTGGTTTCCGTTGTGAAATTAATCCGCCGCAACGTTTCGGACTTTTTTGCCGCGAGCGGCTGGGCGATCAACCCGAAGATGCGTCTTTCCCGCCGCATGGGGCGGCTTTTCACCTATTCCCCGAAGTTTCCGAAAAGCATATTTCTGCGCGGCGACGTGGTAACGCTTTTCTCGAAAAACTTTGACCGAACCCCGAACCCGTTCTCTGTCTTCCTGCTGGTTCTGACGCTGCTCGCCTGCGGCTTTGCCGCCGGATACGTTCTCTATCAGTATTTCGGCATTTAAATCTTGATTCATCGGCGATTTGCCTCATCTATGGCAAATATCGCCGATAAACCCCGGCATCGTCCGGAACGATTTCAATGTTCAGCTGCGGAAAACTTCGTCCGCCTTCGGGATGGAAACGGCGGCGCCGGCGCGGCTGACCGTGATGCTTCCGGCAAGAGCGGCGGTTTCCATTGCACGTTCAGGAGAGCATCCCCGCAGTTTCGCGGCGATGTAATATCCGGAGAACGTGTCGCCCGCACTGGTGGTGTCCACAACCACGACTTCCGGCGACGCCACACGGAAGCGTTTCGCGCCCTTCGCATACGCCGCACCGTCTCCGCCGAGCGTCATGACAATCTCGCATTCGGGGAAACGCTTCACAAGAACATCCAGAATTTCATCCGGCATTCCGTTCACCCCGGAAAGCTGGGCGGCTTCAATCTCATTGACAAACAGCACATCCGCAAGCTCCAGCGGATATTCCGAAACTTCCGGTCCGCAGGGAGCGGGATTGATCGCTATCCGGAAACCGTGCGCTTTCGCCTCACGCATCAGATACGGGATTTCATTGATTTCATTCTGAAGCAGAATCCATGTTCCAGGCTCCAGACGGTCCAGAACGGAATCGATCTCCTCCCGCGCAACCGCGCGGTTTGCGCCGGGATAAAGCAGAATGCAGTTCTGCCCTTCACGGTCCACCTGAATGATCGCGTGACCGGTCGGCAAAGTCCCGTGAATGAGAAACCGCGTATCCACGCCCGCCAGCTTCAGAGTCTCTTCCAGGAACGCGCCGTCCGCGCCGATTTTTCCGGCATGAGCGGTCCGCACGCCGGCCCGGGCGAGAGCGACCGACTGGTTCAATCCCTTTCCTCCCGCGAACTGCGCATAATCCATGCAGGAAAGAGTCTCCTTCGGAGCGACAAAATGCGGAACTTGGTATACATGGTCGATATTCAGCGACCCGAAATTCAAAACCTCTATCTTATTCATCAGCGCCAACTCCTTGTGTAAAAGTATTCTGTACTGTATAGCAGGAATAAATTTTTTCAAGATATGGGAAACGGAAATCTGTTTTTCAAAATTTGCGGCGGAACCTTGAAAGCAGGTTCCGCCGCAAGATATCACCAGTTGTGGAACGCATCCACATCGTAAAAATCCAGACCGTCGATGTACGGCGACCAGGCGTCGGCGGAATCGGCATCCTCCGCAACGACCTGGAGCGGACCGACCACTCCGCCGGCTCCCCAGCGGTCAAATACGCGGATCATGAGCGTATTCTCCTCTCCGAATTTCACGGCGTCTGCGGGAATCTCATAATTCCGCAACGCCGCATAAGAATCCGGATTCGTTTCCAGCGTTGTTTTACCGATCAGCCGACCGTTGAAATACGTCCAGTCGCAGTCGTCAACCGGACCGCCGACCAAGCGCATGGCATGACTCTTCCAGCTAGCCGGAATCTTCACCGTGCAGCGGTACCACGCATAGCCGTCGTACGGACGCGGCACCATCCGTTTCGGCGGATTCACCGGAGAGTAGTGCGGGTTCTTCTGTGTGAAGCCCTGATCCTCCCACGGAATGCCGAGCTTCACCGGGACAAAGCCGTCCGTATCGGCGGGATTTCCCTTGTTTTCCGGATCAAGCTTCAGTGCGGCATTTTCCAGCTCCGCCTTTCCGAAACGGAATTTCAGCGTGTTGTGACGCGACTTCGAGGCAGTGAAAAGCTTCAGGTCTTTGCCGAGCCCGAGATTCATATTATTGAAAATCGCATTCCAGACCCGCATCACCTTCTCCGGTCCCCAGAAACCTTTCACCATGTCCGGCGCAAGATTCAGGACAACCGTTGCCGTTGAAACACGGTCGAGTTTCGCAAAGAGCGCCGGTTCCGTCGCGACCATCCAGTCCGGCATAGAGGTCAGAACCGGCAAGTTCTGCGCCTCACGGAAATAAAGATCTGCTTCCGTGATTCCGGCGAACAGCGGATCGTTCTTCGGAAGCGCGGCGCGGAACACCTGTTTCCCGCCCGCTTTCAGATTCCCGGGCAGGACCGCCAGCGGAGCCCCGGGAAGCGCGACAACAGTCCGGTTCTCAAGGAATTTTTTCAGTTTCTCATATTGCGAAGCCGGAACCGGATTTGCGCCGAGAAGCACAACCTGCGCATTGTTCAAATACCACAGATTGTCCGCTGAACCTTTGCTGTACTGCATCCCCATCCGCTTCAGAATGGATTCATTCTTTTCATCGCCCAGATAAACGACCCGCTGCGGTCCAACCGGAACAAACGGTTTGTTCATCTCTTCCAGCATGTTGTCCACAAGAAGAGTCGCCGCCGGATCCTTTCCGTATCGGGAAGTCACATCCAGCTGACAGAAGAGGACAAGCCCGTGTTCCTTGCGGAGTTCCATAAGCGAGGCGAACATCAGATTGAATCCGCAGTCCACAATGGCAGTGAAGTTTCCGTAACTCGGTTTGCGGATGACGTTTCCGCTGACGATTCCGCCGTTTCCGCATTTCCATTTGGAGCGCGGATAGTGCGGAGAGTTTTCATCGGAAACAACAAACGCGGAAACCGTGTCGGATGCGCCGCGCCAGTTGCTGAAATCCGCATCCTTCAGCCCCCGGAGATAGAGACTCTCCGGACGGCGGATGAACGCGTTCCGGTAACTCGGCGACTCAAACACAAAGTTTCCGAGATTGCACGGCTGTTGTTCAAAAATCAGAATCTTCAGTCCGCCTTCCAGCAGACCGCTGTTTTCCATCTCTTTCAGGAACTCGGGATTCGCATCTTTCAGCGCGTTCTGTCCGATGATGAGCAGACGGCAATCCTTCACATCCTTCAGCGACTTCACTTTCCGGAACGGAAACCCTGCGGCTTTCAGCACAGCTTCGGTCTTCCCCTCCGGATCGTAGAGCCCAGCTGCCGACTTCCGGAAATTCCGTTTTGCATGACGCGGGAAGAACTGAAGCGCAAACGAATCTTTCTTATACAGCACACCGTCCTTCAGGACGAGAAGACGCAGCTCCGCATCGGTGCGCTCCAGAACGTCCGGAGCAGTCAGTTCGATCGGGAGTTTGAGAATTTCTCCGGCGGGAGCAGCCGCATCAAAGGTCCCCTGCTGAACCGCCACTCCGTTCATGACGAGCTCCCACCGGAACACCAGCTTCCGCTCCGAAGCATGATCGTTCACGACAACCGCGCTTTTCCGGACCTTTTCGCCGGAGAAGAACGCGTGGTCCTTGTTCGTAAAGTCTTCCGTCATTCCGCCGAGGAACACAAGGAGCGGATTGAACGCATCGCGGATCACATCGTAAAGGCCTTCCGGAATCGAATAGTCCGTGAGAAGATGACGCTGCGTTTCACTTGTGCCGATTCTGACATCCGGCTTGTAACCGGGTGCCTTGACATTGTCGTCGATTTCATAAACGGTGTTGTGATGATCGAAGGTTCGCGCAGTGCGGGCGAGATCGCGCTCACCGGGGAAATCGCCGAGAGCCGACATGTCATATGCGCGCCACGCCTTGACGACATGGCTGTACATCAGCGCATTCAGAGCATTGCGGTTCCGGTTGCGCGGGGCGTACGGAGAATCCAGCCAGCACGAAGCATTCGGAACCGGACGGTCCTCGCGGGCGAACACGAGATCTCCGAAGTAACGTGCCGCATGCTCCGGGATCATCTCGTCGCCGCTTGCGCCGCCGCTCCGGAAATGCCAGAACTGCGCCGGATACGGAAAACCGGACTCCATCACCAGAAGCGGCTGTTTGCGTTCGGACGCCGACCACTGTGCCGGCCAGTCCTCCTGCTCCTGCAACGGAGTTCCGAACGACTGGTAGTTCATGGAGGTAAACGCCTTTCCGACATTTCCGCCGGCATGGCGGATGCACTCGCGTCCGGAATCAAGCGAACGCATGGTATCTTCCGCATACTGAGCTCTTTTCCGCGCGACCGTGTGGCGGACCGGCGCATAGGCGGTATCCGTCAGCTTCGCGGGATCCTGATTCCACGGATAGCCGCACGTGTTGAATTCGGTATACCAGATCAGAATCGCCGGATGATTTCCGTAATGCTCGAAAAAACGCTCGATTTCCGCATTGTAAAACGCCTTCTCTTCATCTTCGTACGGCGGCATGGGAAAAATGTTGTAGAGTCCCTGCCGATCCGACTCGTTCAGATATTCCGGGGTTCCGATCTGCGACTCCTTGCCGAACAGATCGTAACGGACCGCATCATAGTTCATCTCGCGGATATGCGCCACATACTGTTCCGCCCCTTTTGCGGTTCCGTAATAAAAGCGCACGCGCTGCATGCCCGGACTCGACCACATCCGCATCCGCAGTTTGTTGCCGTTCAGACGGAACGCCCCTTTTTCAATCCACGCCTCCCGGAAACCGAAATTCTGTTCCGGAAGCGCATCGAGAGCTTTTCCGTTCCGCTCCAGAGCAACCCTCATCCGGTAAAGTTCCGGCGTGTCTGCATTCCAGAGAACCGGATTCTTCCAGTTTTCCGTGAAAATAATCAGCTGTTCCGGGCGGCCGTCAAGTTCAATTTCCTTTGTGAAGGACTTTTCCGTCTTTCCGTTCCGGATGAAGTCAAAACGTACGCGGGCTTTTCCTTTTTCTCCGGAAAGATTCTGAATTCTCGCACGCAGACGAACATTTTTCCGGCGGAACGACGGAGATGCGACGGCGTTCTTCAGCGAAACAGCCGACGGTGCATTTTCCAGCCAGACGTCGCCGATTGCAAGCTCGGAATGGTCGCCGATACTCGGCTCCCCCTTCCACATGCTCACGATCCGGCGGTCGATGAAAACCGTCACCACATTCCGCCCGTTCCGGTTCACAACCTCCGTCACATCCAGACGCTTCGAATTCGGAGTAGTCATGAAAGACTTGAAATCCTGACGGAATTCATGAATCAGCTTCCCATTCAGATAAACGCGTCCGGCGTCACCGTTGAGATTTGCGAAGTTCAGGTAAATCCGCCCGCCGTCCTTCAGATCGGCGGGAACCTCAAACACGCGCTGATACCAGCCCGCCTGTTTCTTCGCAATGGATTTGCCATTCCACTTGCCGTTTGCAGATTCCAGTTTGCCGTTGTTGTCGCGGTAAATCTGGAACAGCGGGGAGCGGAAACTGCCCGGGACCCGCATATACCCCCATTCCCCTTCCGGCGGAGCGTAACTGTAATCGTCGACAGGAATCACGCGCCAGTAACCGTTCAGACAAACGCCTTTCCGGATGTCGTTTTCAGCGCGTGCGGCATCGGCAAGATCCCAAAGAGGCAGTTCCGCCTTGCGCACGGAAAGATCCGAAAGTCTCTTCCGCTGTTTTGCCGACGGCACCGACGACGGCGCTGAGAGGGAAACGCCTTCCGCCCCCTCCGCCTTCACAATTTTCCCGAAAGGAACGGAGAACACAACTTTACCCTGCACACCGTCGTCCAGTTTGAAAATCAGCTCTTTGCCATTCTGCAGAAGCGTAATGCGGTGCGGCTCCGTCAGAGGAAACGAACTGGCGGTCTCCAGAGTCTTCGTCTCACCTGAATTTTCGGCAATCATGGAGAGTCTGCCGGATGCGCCCATTGCGGTAAAGGAGATTTTCCGTTTCGAATCAGTCCCGTGCAGAACCAGCAGTTTCTTCGGTCTCGCATAACGGCTTTCGGAATTGCGGAAGACCGTTTCAAACACACGTTCGCTCCGCACGGCCGAATCAAGAGAAAGTTCCTTGAAGTTCTCTTTTGCGCCACCGGAAGCAAGCACGAATATTTCCGCAGGCGTCAGCGGAATGTTGAAGATCTTAACTTCATCATAAAGTCCGTTTCCGACCTGCGCCTTGAAACGGTCGGTGCTCTCATTTCCGAGAAAGAGATTCAGCGGACGCGGCGTTTCCATTTTTTCAAACGCATTCGGGATCGACCGTTTCGCGACCTCTTTTCCGTTGATGAAAAGGCGGACTTCCCCGTTCGCCTGATTCCAAGTGAACGCAACATGATGCCACTTGCCCTGTTCAAACAGTTTCTTCCGGATGATCTGAACCTGTTTCGGAGCACAGACGCTGAGTTCCGTGACGCCATCCTTGAAGTTGATCATGTAAAACCGGAACTTCCACCGGGAATCGCGTCCGCTGATGATGAAATTCTGCTCCGGATCATTTTCCTTCCAATGCGGCTTGAACCAGAAAGCAACCGTTCCGCCGGTCAGATTCTGCGCAGGCAGATTCTTGGCCGTCATCACGGTAACCTGATCGTAGGCATGACGCCTCACATCCAGCGCCTTTCCGATCACTCCGGAGAGATATCCGGCGCGGCCTTCCACGATTGCGGCGCCATTTTTCTTTCCGTCCGCCCCGATCACATCGCCTGAACCGTCGAGCGGAAAGTAAAACACCGGTTCCGCCGCCGGAAGCAGAAGCGGCAGAAATGGCGCAAGCAAATTCAAAAAACGTTTCTTCATGGATTCTCCTTTTTCTTATTTTTTCGCAAGTTCCGCAATCTCATCCGCGCTCAGAACCCGGTCGAACATCTTGAAATCGTCATATGCGCCATTGCCGGAACCAGTCTCTCCTTCCCGACCGAAAAATACCGCGGGACGGATCGGTTTTGTTTCCGGATTGAATGCATCCTTCACCGTCCGGGTCCGGACAGGCTTTCCGTTCAGGAAGAACTGGATTTCGCTTTTCCGCAAATCCCAGGTAAAGGCGATATGCGCCCATTCGCCCGACCTCAAGGAGTCTTTTCCGAAAATCTGAACCTGTCCGGGCATGCAGACCGACAAATCGAAATTTCCGTCTTTCGTATGGAGCAGATAGAAGCGCACCGGCTTCCAGTCCGTATCCCGCGAATTGATAATCCATGCACTTTCCCCCTCTTTCCAGGCCGGACGGAACCAGAATGCGACTGTTGCCTGAACATAATTGAAGCCCGGCAGTTTCATCAGACAGGGCGCAGGCTTCTCCGGAACGACATTCAGAGCCTGTTTGAAAACGCCGGGGACGAAATCCGCGGCGTTCTTCGTCTGCACCGTTTTGATTTTCGCCTTGTCCGCGCCGGATGCGTCGAGTGAACCGTCCATCGCCACATGGTAAACGGGTTCCGCCGCCACGAGAGCAACGGGAAACGCGAGCGCCAGCCATTTCAATTGAGTTTTCATGAGAATAGTCCTTTCATCATTGTGTTATTGTTGTATTATTCTGTTTTCAGTTGCCCCATGCCCAGTAGTTTGGATTGACCTGATTGTAGGAACCGTCTTCCACGCGCTTGTACGAACGGTTTTCCACATGACCGTCAAAAAATCCCGTGTTCATCCGGTATCCCGGATGACGGTATCCCGCCACTCCGTCCGCCGTACCGACAGAATCCTTCTTTGCCAGATAATTTGTCAGTTTCGAGCTCCAGTAGTAAACCCGTCCGCCGTCAAGCGTTTCCAGGAACGCGAACTTCACCGACGGACGTTTTATCTTCACCAGCCGGTAAACGATATCATCCGGAGCAGCTCCCGCCAGACCGCAGGGAAGCCCGTAGATGCGCTTCATCTGCACAAAGCCTCCGTTTTCCTTATCATCCGGATTTGAACTTGGCTGATATTCCGGACACGCCGCACTCTGCTTCACCCGCGCAAACGTCTGATCCGCATCCTCCCATTTCGTTCCCAGCAGACTCTGGAACGCCTGGTTCGTATACCACCGGCTCTCAAGAGTTTGCGGAATCCAGTAGTCGTCATTTGCCGAAGCATAGCCGACTCCGGCGAAAACCACCTGCTTCATTGCGGAAAGACATTGCACCTGTCTGGCCTTTGACCGTGCGCTGTTCAGAGCCGGCAAAAGCATGCCGGCAAGGATTGCGATGATCGCAACTACCACAAGGAGCTCTATAAGCGTGAACATCCGGACATCCCCCTTCCGGCCTCCGGCAATCTTCTGTTTTCCTCTGCAATTCTGTTTCATGACCTTCTCCTTCTTATGGTTATTTTGTTTCAATCAGTTCAAAAAGCGCCGTTTCCGGTTTGCGGAAAGTGTAATCAAATGATCCGCAGTTTTCCGCAACGGTCCGTCCGCTGAAGAGCTCCACGACTTTTGCCGCCCGCCGCTTCAGGCGGAACGTATGTCTCTCCGCCTCCGCACAGTGACACGAGAGCAGAGAACCCGACGCCCACACAGGAAGCGCAGCATCGCAATACAGATGAACTCCGGCCAGCTCCGCTTCCCTTCGCAGAATCTCCGCCGAAAAAACGGAGCAATCCGGAAACGCCGTTCCTTCCGGAAGAACTTGAGCCCCCCAGCGGTTCCCGTCGGTCAGACCGCACGGACCAAGCCAAAGGAGACGGGTTCCGGGCAGACAGCTGCGGAGCAGTTCGCGGCGGCGTTCATCGAATTCAATCCACATCGGCAGAACCGTCAGTTTCGGAACCTCCCGCAGTTTCGGCAGGTCCGAAATATCACACATCGCATACGGAGCCCCAAGATGATTGCAGATTTTCTGAAGCGTGTGAAATATTTCCAGCAGCGGATTGTTCTCCAGATGGTCGTTGCAGTAGAACACGCTCTGCGGATCCACGACGAATGCAACTTCCGCTTCGGGCTCGCGTCCGTAATCCGCCAGGCGATCCCAGAGGATCTTCATTTCCCGGATCGCATTCTGAATTTCCGGTTCGGAATAATATCCGCCCCACATGTCGAAGAACCAGAGCGACGCTCCATGCATCAGCGAGCGGCAGAACTCACGCCGCAATCCCGCGATATCCGACGCGGTATCCGGCCAAGGCGTCCACCATGAAGCCCGCGCATACGGCGTCACCTGAAGATTGCACGTATGCGTGTGATGATCCAGCTCATGCAGAAAATGCCTGCTGTTCCGGTGAATGCAGCCGTTCAGATTCTGAAAACCGCCGCCACCGCCCATCCGGCGGTCATGATAGTCACCGGGACTGATGAGAAAATCAACCGCGCCAGATGACAGAACTTTTTCGTATCCAAGATGCCCGCAGCCGACCAGATAATTTTTTGTCAGCTCCAGCACATAGCCGTAAAAAACGCCGATTTGCTGTCCGGTGCGCAGATATTTCCGCGCTTCCATTGCAAAATCGCAGATTCCCGATGCGATCAGATCGCTGTGGAAACGCCAGTAGCGGATTGCCTCACGATCCTCTTCCGGATCACGCAGAAGTCCGCCGAAACGAGACGAATGATAGCGCCGCTCAAAGTCCGGGATCGCCGGGGGAACGGGAAGCCCCTGCTCCGCACTCCATTCGCGGAAAAGACGCAGTTTATCCTCCGTTTCCGCCCCCAGAGAGTAATCCATCCACTCATCCGTTGCGCCGCACGCAAGAATTACGCATGCGAGATGCTTTCCGTATTTCTCCTGAACATGCATGAGAATATCTTTCATATATTCCGCGGTGACCTCCCGCCAATACCCGGAGGCAAGGGTTCCGGAGACCTCCGCGAAGCTGTCGGAAGCTTTCTGCTGGCATTGCAGTTTCCGCACGAGCCACGGCGGAGAATTCAGATCGAGCATGAAGAGAAACTCCGCATCCGGACAGAATGCCAGAATGTCTTCAAACTGGCGGTCGAGTGCGGCAAAATCGTATTGATGTTCCCAGAGCCAGACCGGAGGATATTCCGAATAGGGCTGTCCGAGAGCATTGATCGTATTGGCGGGAAAAATGCAGAACTGCCGCACGCCGAGTCCGGCAAATATCTCCCGTGTTTTCAGTTCCTTGCGGAACGAGCGGTAGGCAAACCAGGGTTTCGCGGTTGTTTCAGTCATGAACGGCTCCCGTGTAGGACATAACCGGAAAGTTTCCGGAGGTGAAGTCAATGAATTTTCCAGGCGCAAGCGAAATGATTCCTTCGCGCGGCACTCCCGGATCTTCGATGCGGCGGATCAGCTCCTGAATTCCGCGATGGGCCTTCTCCGCCGTGCTCGTGCGGATGCCGCCGACGATCAGCGGACTTTCCAGGAAGCAGTGAAACTCATCCACACCGATGACCAGGTCAGGCTTGTAATCTTCCATTCCGCGGATCATGGCAAGCAGCGGATAAAGGCTCTGACCGTTCAGAAGAATCGCCCCGGGACGCTGCTCCGCGACGAAATCAAGACACGTCTGCACCGAATCTTCATACATCCGATGAACAAGATGAAAACCCGTAGCCTCCAGGGCTTCCGCCATACAGGCATTCCAAGGCAGAGGTTTATCCAGATAACTGTACGCAGTCTCATGCCCGCGCGACCGCAGGAAGCCGAACGCATCGCAGAACGCCTCCGTCACATCCGCCTGAACCGACAGCATGCCCGGAGCCGAATACGCCGGAAGCACAACCGGAAGATCCTTCCCTTTCAGAAGAGCGCATTCTGCAACACTCAACGTTGCGGAATAAATGGCGTCGACCCGGTTTCGGAGCAGAAAATCGACCGCCTCGGCAATTTCTTTTCGCTCCGTTCTGGCGAGAGCGAAAATCAGCGTATAGTCATGCTTCCGCGCCTCCTCCAGAGCCTCGTCGGCGAGATGTCCCATGTATGGATTCGAAACATTGCCGCCGAGCATTCCGATACTCCGCGACTTCCCCGTCCGGAGCGAACGCGCCAGACGGTCCGGGCGGTAATTCAGACGCTGAATTGTCTCTCCGATGCGTTTGCGCGTCTCTTCGCTCATCCGCATCGTCTTGCTCCCGTTCAGATAGCAGGAGACCAACGCGCTGGAAACCCCCGCTTCCCTTGCAATATCTTTTAAAGTCGCCATTTTTGCTCCTGATTTATCGATTAATTTAATTATACTACACATCTCCGTTTTTGTCAAGAGGGGGAAATGCAGATTTCCGGATTTTTTACTTTGAGAAGTGGCATTTAAGTTTGCAACGCACAATTTTTAAAAAAAATAAAAAAAGAGACTTGCATAATTCCCGGAAGCATGTATATTACTCACATCATAAGAGAAATGGTGGTTGTAGCTCAGTTGGTTAGAGCGCCTGGTTGTGGCCCAGGAGGTCGCGGGTTCGAGCCCCGTTTACCACCCCATTGAGAATTCTACGCTCCGGTCAGTCCTCTGATCTGGAGCTTTTCTTTTTTATGCGAATCCCGTTTGTAGTAAAGGGATTTGCAAAAGCACCCCCGTCCCGGATGTTTCTCCGGAGAGAGCCGCTTCCCGGAGGTCGGGCGCGTAAAATTAACGAAAAACGCCCCAAATTCTCCGGCAGACTTGAACAGGCGACCTCACCCAGGAGGTCACGGAGAATCGACTTAACAAAAAGCACACCCCCAGTTTGACGACCTCCTGGGGCGAGCTCATATGCGAGAGAAAAATCCGGAGGGCGACTTTTCATAACATCCATTGGAATAACGATTTATGATTTTTCGTCAACAGGGCATCGGTTCGCACCGACGATAACGCGGGGTCCGGTTTACGTTAAAAATCCCTTGGTTGCCCTCACGTTTTTGCATTTTTTCGACTTAACGAAAACCGACCGGTTTTCGTCAACTTTAACCCTCGCCCTCGGAAACGTGTGTTTTGACCTCAAACCTCCATCGGGGGTGAGGGCTGATCAGATAGTTTGACGCCAACTGCTTTTTTTTCGGTTAACGTCAACTCCCCCACTCGCCCTCCTGTCCACGACCTCCTCCCTCAAAACGTGAGGTCGTTTTGCATGACTTAACGGAAACCGCCCGGTTGTAACGCCGAACCCTCGCCCTCCTGCGGGAGGTGAAAAAGAGGGGCGGGACACCCCCTGTTCCGGCGACAGGGGAAACTGCCTGGTCTGCTTTACGAAGGTCACGGTGTGGAACGCGTCTATGCGTAGCGAATGAAAAAATGGAGCTGCTGCAAAACGGCGGGTTTTGCAGCAGCTCCAATGTCTCGGTTGACAGGATTTTACGATCTGCGGCGGATGATGCGGCAACCCTCCGGGAACGCATTTTCGGCGATCACGCAGTCGTGCGGCACGCTGACTTCGCGTAAATTCTGCGTGTCAAATGCATACTCAGCGATTTGGATCACGCTGTCGGGAATGGTCACTTCCAAATCGTCACCGACAAAGCTTCCGCAGCCGCTGAAGGCACTGTTGCCGATCCGTGTCACGCCCTCCGTGATCTCCACCCTTAACATGTGGTCAAATCGGACTTTTCATCCCTGGGGGTCTGTGTAACGAATTTTCTGTAAAATCGCAAAGGGAGCCAGAGCGAGGAGGCACTTGAATTGGCAAAAAAAA
>ERZ1034913.952-NODE-952-length-19553-cov-9.486819_pt1 | contig 19553 bp, 12 predicted proteins | sample MGYA00520697_ERZ1034913 | MGnify/ENA primary metagenome ERZ1034913 (study PRJEB33766, sample SAMN09781786) | gut metagenome | biome: gut microbiome | host: Homo sapiens | place: Madagascar | study: EMG produced TPA metagenomics assembly of the PRJNA485056 data set...
GTTCCGAGGTTCCGAGGTTCCGAGGTTCCGAGGTTCCGAGGTTCCGAGGTTCCGAGGTTCCGAGGTTCCGAGGTTCCGAGGTTCCGAGGTTCCGAGGTTCCGAGGTTCCGAGGTTCCGAGGTTCCGAGGTTCCGAGGTTCCGAGGTTCCGAAGCACGAAGGTTGATGGCAAAGCGCGGCGAAGCGGCTTTACGATGACCACGCCTAGCGCAAGGGCGTCGCAACAAGAACGCGCCCGGATACGCGAACGCGAAACCGGGCGCCGTACTTGATGCGGACAAGTCGATTTATGCCTGCTTATCGGTTTTCACTATGAAGCCGAAGTAGATGATGTGGCCGATCCATACCGCTGCCAGAATGAGCCGTCCGACGGGGACGCGACCCATCAGGGCGAAGCCGATGGCCAGCAGCGCCGTCACCGGGACGAGGATGGTGAGCTTCGCGCGCAGCGTCATGGAGCGCTTGGTCACGTAGCCCTCCAGCACCTGCTTGTACACCTTCGTGCCCTTGAACCAGCTGTTCAGACGCGTGGAGCTGCGAGCGAAGCAGAACGCCGCGACCAGGATGAACGGCGTGGTGGGCAGGATCGGCAGCACCACGCCGACCATCCCCAGCGCAAAGCACAAGAAGCCGCCGACGGCCCAAAGGGCATGGCGGACCTTCGAAGCGCTTTGCGCGGGCTGATCGGACGCGACGACCTGTTCTGCCGTCATTGCCTGTTCGTTCACGTGTAGCACCTGCTTACTGTTCACGATTGCTAACAAATGCAGGAAGTTTACCATGGCTTTCAATCAAAGGCAACCATGGGAAACTCTGGCATCCTCTAGGCGAAGCTGCTGCGCCTTCACGGGAGTCTACCGCGCGCCTACCGTTATACCGCCAGCACGAAGGGCTTGCCTTCGATCGTGGCTACGGGCAGGCGGACGCCGTAGACCTCTTCGAGCAGGTCGGACGTGATGATGTCGTCGGGCGCGCCCTGCGCCACGATGCGGCCGCCGGCGAGCGCCACCAGGTTATCGCTGTAGCGCAGCGCCTGGTTCACATCGTGCAGCACCATGACCACCGTCATGCCGAATTCGCTGTTCAGGCGTTTGACCAGGTGCAATATATCCAGCTGATAACGGATGTCCAGGTACGTGGTGGGTTCGTCGAGCAGCAGCACGTCGGAGCCTTGCGCCAGCGCCATGGCTATCCACACGCGCTGCGCCTGGCCGCCGGACAGCGCCGACACGGGGCGCTTCGCGTACTCGGTCAAGCCCGTGACCTCGAGCGCCCATGCCACCATGCGCTCATCCTCTTCGGTGTTCGCGGCGCTCCCCATGCCGTGATACGGGAAGCGGCCGTAGCCCACCAGCTTCTCAACCGCCAGGTCGCCCGGAGCGGAATTCCTCTGGTGCACGATGGCCACCAACCGCGCGAAATCGCGCAGGCGCAGATCGGCCACATCGCCGCCGCGCAGGTGCACCGTGCCGCCCGTGGGCTTGAGGTTTTTCGTCAGCAGGTTGAACAGCGTCGACTTGCCTGAACCGTTCGCCCCGATGAGCGTGGTGATCCGCCCCTCGGGAATGGTCGCGTCCAAACCGTCGAAGATGGGCACGCGCCCATGGTCGTACGCGAACGAAAGCCCGCGCACGGTGAAGACGTTGCCCACGTTCGCATTATTCGCCATAGGTACCACGCGCCTTTCGGAGCAGGAGGATGAACGCCGGACCGCCCACCACCGACATGATGACGGCGGCGCTGATCTCGTAGGGCGCCGCGACGATGCGGCCGATGGTGTCGGCCAGCAGCAGGCAGAACGCGCCGAGCAGCATGGTGTAGGGCACCAGCCACTTATGCGACGTGCCCACCAGCAAGCGCGCGATGTGCGGGACGATCAGGCCGAGGAAGCCGATCGGGCCGATGACGGCCGTGGAAATGGACGCCAGCAACACGGCGACGGCGCTGATGAACAGGCGGTTCCTGTTCACGTCGAGGCCCAGGCCGCGCGCCGTCTTGTCCTCGAGCGAAAGCAGGTCGCAACGCTTCGTCACCAACAGCGCGATGACGAGCCCGACCGCCGCATAGCCCGCAAGCGTTTGCAGGTCGCTCCACGTTTTCATGGTGATGTTGGCGTCCACGATGCTGGCCACGCCCGACAGCGTGCCGCCCGTGCCCGAGCTGAACGCGCTGGAGATGCCGGAGAACATGGCGCTCACGGCCACGCCCACCAAGATCACGCGCAGCGGCGAGAGCCCGCCGCGCCACGACAGGCTATACACCAGGCAAAACGCGATCATGCCGCCCGCGAACGCGAACAGCGGCGTGAAATAATACAGCGCCGGGGCGAAGGCGGTGACCAGCACGGCGGCCAGGCTTGCGCCGCTGGACACGCCGATGATGCCCGGGTCCGCCAACGGATTACGGATGACCGCCTGCAGCAGCGCGCCCGAGACCGCCAGCGCCGCACCGCCGACCATGGCGATGAAGACGCGAGGGAAACGCAGGTCGTAGATGGTGGCGACCGTGTCGTCGTATTCGACGAACAGGCCGCTGACCAGCTGCTCCGGCGTTACCTGCAAACTTCCGGTGTTCACGGCCACGAAGAACAGCGCCAAAAGCGCCGCCGCCGTTATCGCGAACACCGCGATTTTCCTTCCAGTGCTTACCATATGGTCAGCCTTTCTAGCTGTGGAGCGTATCCGCTCGAGATGTGTGAGCCGGGGTCCGCGCCTGCGGGACCGCTCCGGACGCGCGGTTTGGGGCTCGCGCCAACGGAGGGCCGTGCGGGACGCGGGCCTGCGGAGGGCCGCTCGGGACCCGGGCCTGGGGGGCCACGCGGGACGCGCGAGCCGGGACGCGGGCCTACGGAGGGCCGCTCGCGCTGCGCACGCCGGGACCCGGGCCTACGAATACGAGGAATAAAGCATGGGCTGCAGCGTTTGCAGCGCGTCGGGGTAGTTGAAGGTGGCGCTCATGCCGAACTGGTCGTAGGGCAGGTCGTACACGCGCCCCTCCTTCACCGCGCGGAAGTGCTTCCATACGTCGTTGGTGGCGAACTCGTCGGCGAACATCTGCATGACCTGGTCCGGCAGCGCATGGGCCGTGCGAAGGATGATGTCGGGGTCGCGTGCCTGCATGTCCTCGGTGTTCACGTTCAGAAACTCCTGGTCGGAACCCGCGTACACGTTCTGCCCGCCTGCAAGCGCCACCAGGCTGCCCGCGTAGCTGTTCTCCGTCGCCACGATGTAGCTGCCCGGCAAGCCCATGAGCACCAGCACGCTCGGCTGCGGCTTGCCCTGGATGCTTGCGCGGAAATCCGCCATGAACGCCTCGTATTGCGACACGAGCGCCTGCGCCTGATCGCGGCGGTCGAACTTCGCGCCCATGGCGGAGATGCTCTCGTACATGCCGTCGACGCTGCGCAAATCCAGGAACATGCACGCCACGACGATGCCCGCATACTTCGGGCGCAGGTCGTCGATCAGGGTGTTCGGGCTGATCACGCAGCTGGGATGCAGCGACTTGAGCGTCTCCAGGTCGGGCGACATGGGGCTTCCCACCTGCGGCAGCTCAGCGTAGTGCTCGGGAAGGTCGCGCGTGGTGTTGCACACGCCCACCAGGTCCAGGCCGAGCTTGTCGCAGATGGTCGCCACGGCCGGCGACGTCGCGACCAGGCGCTGCTGCTCGGAGCCGTCGGCGTTGCGGTACGGATGCTGGTCGACGCAACCGGCCAACGGGAAGGCCGCCGCCGACAGCGCGGCAACGGCCAACCCCCGCGCGAAGGCACGGCGCGTGAGCAAGCGGCGCGGCGCAAAAGCCTCCGCATCGCGGACCGCCGCCTTGCCCGGCAGCGCCAGGCGGGACGCGCCGGCGGAGACCCCGCTGGAAACCCCGGCGACTTCTTCGACATTGCAGGCAACCGCCCGGTCCGGCGGCGCCGGCCGGGGCGCCGCCGCGGTCTCCCCGACGGCCTCCCCTGCCCCGCGCGCACTCGTTGCGGCGGTTTCGCGCGGTTCGTTCGCGCTGTTCATCGAGCTATTCGCCCTTCGGCTTCGCAGCCGCTGCCGCCGCGGCGGCAGCTTGCGCCTGCTTGGCGCGCTTGGGCTTGAGGTACGCGACGTACGCCACCGCGCCCGCGACCGCCAACACCACCACGATGCCGCCCACGATCGCAGCGGTCGTCGCACCGTCAAGCGGCTCGGAACGATCCTGGCCCTCGGTGGTCTCCTGGCCGTCGGCGTTGTACTCCTTCACGCCCGTGTTCACCGCGCCATCGGCCTGGGGCGCGGCCTCGCCCGATGCGCTGGAAGCAGCGGACTCGGCGGTTGCGGAAGCGGCGGGCTCGGCGGCAGCCGCAGGGTCAGCGGCCTTCTCACCAGGGGTGATGGTCTGCACGAACGGCACGGCGTCGGTGTTGCCCTCGACAAGGCCCGTCAGCTGCGTGAAGTAGACGACGTCGCGGCCCATCGGCGTCACGTACATGCTCACGCGGATGTTCGACGCCTCGCTGGGCACTTGGAAACGCCAGTCTGCCGTGTTGTTCGCGGAATCGACCCGCATCTGCGCGGCCTCGACCGCGGCGAATGCGCCGTCGCCGCCGTTGTCGGCCCAGAAGCTCATCGTGCCCATCTGGTCCGCAAGCTTGAAACGCAGCGTGACGAACGTGTCGCCCGCCGTATCCTTCTCCACCAGCGCAGCGGGGTACGTGCAGCCCGTGGTCATGGATTCAGCCAGCGCAACGTTGCTCTGACCTGCGGAATCCTCGATCGCGCCCGTCACGGGGTTGGCGTACGAGGGCGCCGTTGAGGCGGTATACACGGCGGAGGTGGCCGCATGAGCCGTGCCGACGAGCACGCTCGAGGAGACGGCGAACGCCGCGAGCAGGGCGAACGCAGCCGCGCACGCGCCGCGCAAAAGTCGCTTAGTCATAGGAAACAACCTTTCGAACAGGGAAAACGTTTTTCTTCATACGGCGAACGGGCCGGCCCCGAAGGGAACCGGCCCACATTCGCGATCAACCCGCGCAGCTTAGCGTGAAGCGCCCGCGGAAGGAGTTTGCGGCTCCCGCGGGCATGCGCCGCGCTATCGACGCTGCATCCGACGACGGGCGACAACGGCCGCACCCGCCGCCACCGCGGCAACGGCCGCGGCGCCGGCCACGCCGGCCGCGTTATCGCCGGTCTGGCTGAGAATCTTGCTGCTGGAGGCGACCACGTTGTCCTGGCCCGTGCCCAGGTCCTTTGCCTGCGACAGCTTCAGATGCATATCCGCGATCTGCGCGCCGCCGCCCAGCTGCTCCATCTCCTTGATGGTCATGCTGATGGGCACCACGGTATCGGAGTCGGCCTTCGGGATGGAAACGGTGTACTGGTTTCCGCTTTTCGCCAGGTCGGAGCCGTTATATGCCAGCGAGATGATATGGTCTGCACCTTCGCTCGTGGCCGAGAAGCTCACCTTGAACGTGCCGTCGGACTGCGGGCGGACCAGCGCGGTGTCGCCGAAGTACTTGGCGGCCATGGACTCTTCCGTGCTGTTATGCTTCAGCCACGAAGCGGGCACCTGGTAGGTGTGGCCGACCTGGAAGCCCTGCTCGGCCTGCTGGCCGTTGGGGTCGGTGGTAGCACCGCCATTGCCATCATTGTTGCCGTTGTTGTTGCCCGCAGGAGGCTGCGGCGTCACCGGCTCGCCGGAAGCGGTCGGCAAACTGGTGGTATCCAGGCGCACGCCCATGTCGACGGTGCCGCCGGGCATGGTCACGCTCACCGTGATGTCCTTGCTGATAGCAGGCACCCCGGAAATGGTGAAGGATCCGTCAGCGTTCTGAACTACGGCTTTGCCCCCGTACGTCATAGCCGTCAGGAACTGCTTGCCCTGCGCGTTCGGCGTCACCGTCACGGAGTACGAGCCATCGGCATACGAAACCGTAGCCGTAGCATCCATGAAGTTCGCCGCGGTGGACTGCTCGCCCGTGGTCGCGTTGATGAACGAAACCGGAAGCGTGTACTCCTTGCCGGCGACCAGCTTGAAGCCGTCCGCCGTGGTCACGGTCTCCTCCTCGGAAGGAGTCGGCGCAGGGGTTTCAGCGTCCTTGCTGGTGTTGAACGTTTCGACGGCGGCCTTCAGCTGCTCGGTCACGGCATCGACGCCTTCCTGGGGGATCTTATCGTTGGCAGCCGCCTTCTCAGCGGTTGCGATAGCCTCCTTCAGGGTGTTGAACGCCTCATCGGTCTTCTTGCCCTGCTCGATCGCCTTCGCGGCGGCGATCGCCTTGTTCAGCGCAGTCTTATCGACCTTCTGCTCATCCTGGCCGGGGTCTGCCTTGTCGTCGCTCGCGTTGAACGTTTCGACGGCGGCCGTGATCGCGTTCACGCCTGCGGCGATGGACGCATCCGTGGCATCGGCGGCGTCGACGGTCGCATACGCATCGGCGATCGCCAGCTGCAGCGCGGAGAACGCCTCGTCGGTCTTGCTACCCTGCTCGACGGCCTCCGCCTTCACGATCTCCGACGTCAGGCCCGTGCGGTCCACGAACGAGACGTTCGGCGTGGCATTGCCCACCACCAGCTGGAACGGATGCAGGTTCGTCACGGTGCCGCGATTGGGGATGCTCACGGTGTAGCCGAACGTGATGTCGTAGGTGCCGGTGATGCTTGACACGGGTATGGAATACGTTGCGGAACCATCCTCGTTCACGGTCTTCGCGACCTTCTTGCCCTGGTAGGTGACGTCGCCCAGCGTGTTGCCCTCGCCAAGCGACTTCGCCGTCAGCCCGATGATGTACGAGCCGTTCGACGCGGTTACCTTCACCTTGTCGTTGAACGAACGCGAGGTATCGTATTTCGACCCCTTGAAGTACAGCGTGAACGCATCCTCGTAGGACGGGATGTCGACGCCCTCGTCGATGGTGCTCGTATCGAACACGGCGCGAGCGCTTTGCATCATCGGCATGCCGGGAGCCGTCACTTGGAGCGTAAGCGCATCAAGCTTCAAGGTGCTCACCGTGAAGGTGCGCGTGCCGTCCGCGTTGTCCGCATAGGGAAGCTCGGAACCGGCGCTCAGCAGCTTCACGCCCATGCTCTTGCCGCTCTCGTTCGCGGTCAGGCTGACGACGTACTCGCCGTTTTGGTACACGGCCTTCGCCGTGGTGGAGAAATAGGCGCCCATCATGGACGAGCTGTCGGAATCGGCCTTCAGCCACTTGACCTGGACCGTGTAAACCTTGCCCTCGACCGGGGCGAAGCCGTTTTCCGCCTGCACTGCCACCGGGGCGTCGCCGCTGCCGGCATCCTGCGCCAATGCAATCGCCGGCACCATGCCCGTCGCCAGCGTCGCCGCCAGCACCAGCGAAGTGCCCTTGCGCACCACCGTGTACCTTACCTTGCCCATGCTGTTCCTTCCTATCCTGAAACCCGCCTCTTGCCACGCGCCGAAGGCCAAGCTGGGCAATGAAGCCGATGGGTAGCGCCTGGACGTCGCCAGTTGTTACCCTTAACTTACAAAACGGAAAAAGTATATTGCATTTAACTTCTTTAGAAAATAGCCTTGGATAACTTTTGCCACGGTTTCTCCAAAAGGCGGGACGCATATGCGCCCCGCCCGAAGCCGCGCCCCTACCGTTGGCGCTTGCGGCGCGCGAAGAAGGCCGCGACCGCTGCGAACGCGGCGCTGAGCACGCCGGTTGCGGCAAGCGGGGCAACCGGCAGGCTGTCGCCGGTTTGGCTCAGTGCGCCGCCGTTGCTGCCGGACGCGGTTCCGCTGACGCCTGCGGCCCCGTTACCGCCGGCAGCACCGCCATTGTTGCCGCCATTGCCGTTGCTGCCCGTGGCGCCGTTGCCGCCGTTGCCGCCGTTGCCGGCATCGCCGGACGCCCCGCCGCTGCCGCTATCGCCGTTGCCGCCCGCTCCACCGTTGCCGTTGCCGGCGCCGCCATTGTCGCCGGACGCACCGCCGTTGCCGTTGCCGTTACCGTTGTCGGTACCCGGGTTCGGGTCCGGATCGGGGTTCGGGTTCGGCTCAGGCGAGACACCGGCCTTCACCAGCGCCGACTGCGCCTTCGTCAGCCCCTCAAGCGCGGAGGCGACATCATCCCCGCTGGCATCGGGATTCGCCAGCACATCCTCCGCGGCCTTCAGCGCGTCGGAGAACGCCTTCCAGCTATCGGCGGTGTAGTCGGATTCCCTCAACTGCTTGGCCGCATCGACGGCATCCTGCAAAGCCGCGGTGTCCGGCTTATCAGGGCCGGGCTCGACTTTCACCAGGGCGTTTTGCGCCTCGGTCAACGTCCTGAGCGCATCATCGACGGCCTGCTGGTTCGTCGGGTTCGCCAGCACGTTCTTGGCGGCGGCAAGCGCCTGCTCGAACGGCTTCCAGCTATCCGCAGTGTAGTCGGGCTGCTGCAGCTTCTCGGCCGCCGTGATGGCGCCGGTCAGCGCATCGACGTCCACGCCCGACTCCACCAATGCGCCCTGCGCCCGGGTCAGCGCCTCCAGCGCACCGGCGACCGCCTCCGCGCTCTCCGGGCTCACCAGCTGCTGACGGGCAACGGCCAGCGCCTTCTGGAACGCCTGCCACGATTCCGCGGTGTAATCGCCGCGGTTCAACGCCTCGGCGGCATCCACCGCTGCCTTCAGCGCCGACGTGTCGACATCGGACGCCTCCGCCGCCATGCGCACGGCGACCTCGCCGCTCACTGCGTTCGCGGCAACGCCGTCGGCCGTGACCACATGGGCAACGACGCTGTACACGCGATCGGCGGACGCATCGGCATCGCCCTCGGCGCCCGTGGGCGTGTACGTCGCGCCCGTGACGCCCGCGATGGCGACGCCGTTGCACAGCCATTGATACGTCACCGTCGCCCCCTCGGGAGCCGTGACGCTTGCGGCAAGCTCGGGCATGGGCTGCCCCGCCGCCACGATCACCACGCCGGACTTGTTAAGCGAGACCGTCGGCTGCATGCCCGCAAGCGTGGCCTTCTCGGTAAGCAACGTGGCGTCGCGGACCTCGACGAGCACTGAAGAGCCATCGGCGGGAACGTTCCAGTTCACCGTATCGGCGGTCGACCAATCCTGCAGCACCTTCCGCTGGCCGTTCGGAGACAGCTCCGTGAAGCGGAACCGCTTGTCGCCGCGCACGCCGCCTTGCGCCGTCGCCTTAAGCGGCGTCACCGTGCCCGCCTCTACCGCGCCCACGGCGGAAAGCGTCACCGAAAGCGGGGTGTATTCAAGCAGCTGGTCTTCCGACAGCGTGCCGTACGTGCCCGCGATGGCCGCCTTCGCCGTCTCCCAGCCCTTAGAGCCGGCAGGCGCGTAAATGCGCACTTCGGAGGCATAGCTTCCGAAGCTCCACGGCATCTCGAGCTTCTCGCAATCCGCCGGGATCACGATGGTCTTCGGGAACGTGCCGGATGCGTTGAAGCTCAGATCGGTCATGCCCGGGCCGAAGTAGGCCGTCTGCATGATCGAATCGTCCTGCAGCGAGCTCGACACATACGAGCCGCCCTGCCCGCCACGCACGATCAGGTGCGCAGGCACATGGCCCGAGAACGGCGATGCGCCGATATAGTTGTCCGGGTTGCCGAGCTGCTTGATGCTCGTCCCGAACTCGACGAAGTCAAGGTTCAGATCCCAGTTGAACGCCGTGTCCGCCACGGTCTCCAGGCTATCGGGCAGCACGACCTCGCTCAACGAGTCGCACGTGTTGAACGCGCCCCACCCGATGCTCTTCACGCCCTCGGGGATGACCACGCGCTCGATCACGCGATTGGAGCGGAACGCCTCGCGATCGATGGAAACGGTGCCGTTCTGCACGATAACGTCGGCGGTCTTGCTGGCGGCGGCGGATTTCACCAGATGCAGCCCGTCATCCATCTGCGCGTACAGCACGTTGTCGACTGCGGAGTACACCGGGTTCGCGCCGGCGACCGTCAGCACCTCGAGCGCATTGGCGCCCGGGAACAGGTCGGCGCCGCCCGAGGTCAGCCCCGCGCCGATGTGCGCGCGCGTCATGCCCGTCAGGTTCTTGAACGCGTTCGACCCCACCTCGGCAACGGAATCGGGGAGGATGATCGCCGCGATCGCGCCATCGTACGTCGCCGTATCCGTGTCGTCACCGGAGGCCGTTGAGGCATCGTACCCATAGTCGCCGCTCGAGGAGGATCCGCTCTCCTCGTCCGAGAAGGCGAGCGCGCCGATCTTCGCCAGCTTGTTCAGATCGCAGCGCAGGTTCACGGTGGAAAGGGACACGCACTTGGAGAACGCGCGCTGCGGCACCTCGATCGCGCCGCCGATGTTGACGTACGTCAGCGACGAGCAGCCCATGAACGCCTGCTCGCCCATGGTCTCGAAACCGTCGGGGAGCACGACCGAGGACAGCGCCGCGCCGGCGAAGCCGTTCGCGCCGATGGACGCAAGCCCCTCGGGCATGTTCACCTTCGACACCTGCGCACCGCTGAAGGCGCTGGCCGCGATGTCCTTGACCGTTTCGGGGACGGTGTACACCCCGCCCGCCGTCTTCTTCGCCGCGGGGAACGCGACCAGCTGCGTTTTGCCCTTGTCGAACAGCACGCCGTCCGCAACGGAGTAGTTGGCGACCGAGTCATCGGCCTTGAACTCGAGCAGCGACCCGTCGCCCACGAACGCTTCCGCCAGCGCGCCTGCGGGCACCTGCCTGCCCACCGTCACGGTGTTGAGCTGCTTCATGTTCGCGAAAACGCCGCTGCCCAGGTTGACCAGCGAATCAGGCAGCACGACCTCCGCCGCGTTGGTCCCGGAGAATGCGCCGTCGCCGATGGATGCCAGGCCCTCGTTGAGCACGAGCGTCTTCAAGCTCGAGTCGTTGGCGAAGGCGTTCGACTCGACCGTCTTCACATTCGAGGGAAGCTTCACGCTCTGCAGACGGGCGCCGCTGAACGCCGCCTTGCCGATGGTCGCCAGGCTCGACGGCAAGCCCTCCGCCACGGCGCCGGAAGCGTCGCGGACCTTGATCTTGTTGAGAGCCGAGCATGCGTCGAACGCGTTCGCGCCGATGGTCTCGACCTTATCGGACATGGTCATATCGGAAAGCTGGATGCAATTCTCGAACGCGCTGGCCGGAATGGAGGTTACGCCATCGGGAAGCACCACGCGCTGCACCGAGGAGGTGGAGAACGCCTCGGAGCCGATGGCCGTCACGCCCTCGGGGAGCTCTATGTCGGAAAGCCCTTGGGTGCCGAAGAACGCACGATCGCCGATGTCGACGAGCCTGCTGCCCGATTCGAAGCGCACCTGGCCCAGGTTGTGCGTGCTCTTGAACGCCTCCTTGCCGATGGAGGTCACGCTGTACGGAACGGAAACGCTCTGGATGTCCGACCCGGAGAACGCGCTATCGGCGATGATGGAGACGTCGTTGGGAATGGAGATGTTCGTGGATTCGCCCGTGTATCCGGTAAGGACGCCGTTCTCGTCGATCGCGAAATCGCCGTAGTCGGCCTGCTGCGCCCGCACGTGGATGGTGGCGGACTTCTTCTCGCCCTTGGAATCCGTCACCGTGGCGGTCACGTCCGCGTCGCCCGTTTGGCCTTGGGCCGCAAGCGTCACGCGGTTGGCGACCTGCTTGAGCTTCGGATCGGCCTGCTGCACCTTCACGACGGACTCGTCGCTGCTGGTCCAGGTCACGCCGCCTGCCGCGCAGTCGTCGGACACGAGGGCCGCGACGTCGATGGTGCCGTCGAGCAGCAGCTGCGCGCTGTCCTGAGACAAGGCGACGCCGGTATCGGCGGAAACCTGCTCGACCTTCACCTGGGCCTTCGCGCTGATAGCGGGGTTGTCGGCCACGGACACGGCGATCTCCGCCTCGCCCTCCGCAACGCCCGTGAGCTGGCCGGCCTCATCGACGGCGACCACATCGGGGTTGCTTGATGCCCACGTCAGCTTCGTCTGCGTGGAGTCGGCCGGCGCAACGGTCGCCTGCAGGCTGCTCACCTGGCCGGGGGCGAGCTTCACGGAATCGGCCGACAGCGTCACGCCCGTCGCGGGGACCGGGTTCACCACGATCTCGACGTCGCTGCTGATGTTGCTGCCGTAATCCCACGCGCGCATATGCACGACGTTGGGGAACGCCGCGCCGTTGCTGCCCGGGCCCTTCCAGCCGTTCCAGGCGCTCTTAAGCGCGGAAACGGGCTCGGAGACATGCCATGTGCGCGTGCCATCGGCGTTTTCCACCGGATCGGAGATGACGCTATCCGCCCAGGAGCTGGTCGGGCAGACCACCTGGTAGTAGCAGCCGTCGGCTTTCTTCGCATCGTCATCGGGGCCGATAAAGTTCACGCCGGCAAACCACGAGGAGTCCGTCACGTCGAGCGTCACCGTGCGCGCATCGCCTTCGCCGGTCAGCTGGACGTTCGATACCTCGGGCTTCTTCGTGTCGTAGCAGAAGTCCTGGTCAAGCGTCTGCTGAGCCGCATCGTCGGTGGCCAGGGTCGCCGTACGGCGCAGCGTGTACCTGCCCGTCCGGCAGCTGATTCCCGTCTTCGCCCAAGCCATCGAACACGGGCTTGGAGGAGTTGTCGCCCAGATAGTAGTCCTCGACGTACAGGTAGTTGCCCACGCTGTCGTTGTACGTCGTCTTCGAAACCCAGTCATAGCTGAACGAGCGCACGCTCTCGCCATCGGCGTTCAGGTAATCGTACGCCAACGTGCTCGCATTGCGCTGCATGGTGGTGAACGGCACCAGGCGCGTCGGGGCATCGGTTGCCGGCGACGACGAGACGACCGCCTTCGACAGGTCGGCGCTTCCGTATTTGTCCAGGGGGTTCTTGCCAAGAGAGGTCGACGTGCCCTGGTTCATGAGCGAGCTGCCGACGATGTGCTCGTCACCGCTTCCGGCCACCGCATCGATGGCGGGCTGCTGATCCCAGTCGCCGTAGAAGCCCAGGAAGGGAGCGGACAGGTCGACGCCGCCGTTTTGCGCCGCCAGCTTCACGAAGCCTTCGACATAGGCGCCGTTCGGGGCGTTTTCGGCGACGAACGACTTGAACGCGCTATCCGCCGTCACGTTGACGACGAGCGTCGCGCTTCCGCCCAGGTTGTTGTCCGGGTCGTTGGCGGGGACGGTGATGGTTTCGCCCTGCGCATCGCCGCCGAAGCTCACCTCGATGCCGCGGCCCGTCCAGTTGTAGTCGCTGCCCGTGAACACGCCGTTCGCGATCTGCTCGGACATCGCCGCCGCATCGAGCGTGTAGGTTTGCTCCTGCTTGGTCAGGTTGTTCAGCTTCAGCGTGAAGCTCCATACGCCGTCGGCCGATTCGCCCATCTCGCCCTTCGGACGGTCGTTGTCCGAGTCTTCGCACGTCAGATGCACGGGCGTGCTGATCGCCGCCTTCGCGTTCACCAGGCCGGCGCCCTGGAAGCGGGGGCTATAGTACGTTTCGGGGCCTTCGTCGACCATGGGGTCGGCGATGGGGGAGGCGGTGGACATGAGCAGCTGCGAGATCAGCATGCTTTTCGCCGAATCAGAGTACCAGGCGAACTTGCTGTCGGACTCCACGTATTCGCGCACCAGCGCCGAGATGCCGGCAACCTGCGGCGTCGCCATGGACGTGCCCGACTTGTAATCGTAGTCGTTGTTCGGCACCGTGGAATAGATGTTGCCGCCGGGCGCCGTCACCTCGGGCTTGATCTTGAGGTCCGTCGTGGGTCCCCAGCTGCTGAAATCGCTCATGGTGAACGCGGTAGCGGAGGCGGTCGTCAGCCCGGACTCCTTCACGATGCGCTTGTCGGCGGCCGCCAGCAACGCCTCGCCGGAGGCCTTCGTCACCATGATGGCGGTGGTGTCCTCGCTGTCGATGGAGAACGAGGTCAGCTTCTCGTCGCGATCGTCGTAGATGACCACGGCGAACGGCGACAGGGCGCCGATGTTGTTCACCTTGTCGGCAAACGTCAGGTCCGAACCATCGGAAGCCGCACCGCGCTTGACCAGCACGATCGTCTTACGGTCCATGCCGTCGGGATGCGCTTCCTTCAGCCTTGCCACGTCCGTCGCGTCGCCGACGCCGCCGTCGACGTACTCGTACGACCCGTCTTCAAGCGCCGAGAACTTCGGGGACCCCCAATAGCTTTGGTTGTCCGCCTCGATGTACGGGATGACCGTGCCATCTGCCGCCTTGAACGCAGGGGATGCCTCGGCGTTGTTCACGCTGGCAACGGCAACGGTGCCCGGCATGGCGGACGGATACGACAGCACGGAGCTGTCGGGGTCGGAGGCATAGGGCTTGTTCTGCCCGGATTTGTTCTTATAACCCGAGGTGTACGAGTTGCCGGCCGCCATGTTCACCGATGCGCCCGTTGCCGTCAGGCTGTCGATGGCGTCGCCGTACGTTGCCGCCGCGGCATCGGAAAAGCCGGCGTCGCTGCCAAGCGAAACGTTCACGGAGTCGGGAGCCAGAACCACCGCGTCGTCGAACGCGGCAAGCAGCGAGCTGTCGTAGATGGTGCCGTCGGAGCTGCAGCTGACCTTCAGCATCGCTATCTGGGAATCGGGCGCCGTGCCCTGGACCTCGCCGGCGTTCGCGCCGATGATGCCGGCCACGTGCGTGCCGTGGTCCATGCCGGACAGCGAGCCCGGGTCGACGTCGCTGTCATGGTCGGCGTAGTCGTACACGAAGGGGATCTTCTCGCTCACGTAACGGCCGTTCTTGCCCTCGCCCATCTTCGTCATCTTGCTGTTGACGCCGGACTCCGTTTCGGCGAGCTGCGAATCGTCCAGGTCGCCTTTGAAGGCCGAGTGGTTCACATCGAGGCCGGAGTCGATGATGGCGATGAGCTGGCCGTCGCCTTTCTGCTCGACCTGGTCGGCAGCGGTCATGTCGAGCGAGGTTTGGTTTGCAGGCGCATCCTGCATCCCCTGGTCGGCGGGGACCTCGTAGCCCTTCTCGATGAAGGCGTTCTTCACGCCGTCCAGGTCCTGGATGGTTTTAAGCAGGTTGGCGGGCGCCTTGATGGCGAAGCCGTCGATGGCGTGATAGTAGTCGTAGAGCTCCTGGAACTCGGGCTGCTCCGCATCGTCGGCGCCGCGCGCGGCATCCTCCGACGAGGATTCGTCGTCGTTCAACAAACCGAACAGACTGAAACCCTGGCCCTGGTCCTGCTCCTGCTCCACCATGTCGCGGATCTGATTCTTGAAGTAGCTGTGGCGATCCTGGTTCACCGTCCCCATCACGCGGCTGAACAAGCTGACGCCGCGTGCGCCCGCACCGTCTTCCAGCTGCACGATGATGGTGACATTGCCTTGCTCGTCCGCATCCGCCGCGGCCTGCTGCATCGCCTGCTCGACGGCGTTTGCCGCCGAAGGCTGGGCACTATCGTCCGCATCTGCCGCAAATGCCGCGGTCGAGGGAACCATCAACGTCCCCACCAGCGTCAACGCAAGACCCGAGCGTACGACGCGCCTTCCCTTGAGCTCTTCTCCCATGAGCATCCTTCCCGATTCGCCTCGATGGCTCATCCCACATCCGGTAAGCAGCGCGGCCGCGTGGATCCGCTGCGCGCCAAGACCGCGATCCGGATGAGACCTTTGGTAACGGCTTCAAAGTTCCAAAGTTACCCTTGTTGTACAAAACGAGTGAAGTATACCGTAGGCAACAATTTGACAACCGTGTCGGCAACTGCAGCTAACTTTCACTACATGTTCTCCATAAAGTTACCCTTGGCTATCCGTGTGGCGGTTGTGCGGAGCCGGGCGGTTGCGGGCGATTGGCGCTTGCGCTCGAGCCGGGGGCCGGGTATTCTATAGCTATTGAGATTGATTCTCATTAACGATTCCTACAGGAACCACTACTTCAGACGAGAAGGAGTATCACCATGAATAAGCGTACCGAGCTGCCCACCGCAGAGAATTCCTCCAACTTCAACCGCGTCGCCGGCGCAACCTGCCAGGTCGGCACCACGCTGGAGAACCTGAAGGCCGCCGTGTGCGGCGAGACGGGCGCTTCCGCCAAGTACGCCGCCTGCGCGAAGCTGGCCAAGGAGAAGGGCTACGAGCAGCTGGGCCGCCTGTGGGAGGCCACCAGCGCCGCCGAGCAGGTGCACATCCGCCTGGAGGCCGGCCTGGTCGAGGAGCTTGAGCCGGGTTACGAGCGCCCCACGGCCGACGCCCCCGAGCTGGAGGAGATCGACCTGAACCTGATCGCCTCCGCCAACGGCGAGATCTTCGAGACCTCCGACATGTACCCGGGCTTCATCGCGAAGGCCCAGGAGGAGGGCAACGACAAGGCCGTCCAGGTGTTCACCAAGGCCAAGCTGGCCGAGGCCGTGCACGCCGAGCTGTACCTGCAGGCGTACAACAACATCGACGCCGCCGATGACGACTCCTACTTCCTGTGCCCGGGCTGCGGCTACATCGAGAAGGGTTCCGTCGCCCCCGAGAACTGCCCCATCTGCGGCGCTCCCGCCAAGGTGTTCAAGCAGTTCTAAGCTGCACGCAAACGACAGCATTCCATCCAGGGCCGAGCAAAAGCTCGGCCCTTTTCGTTTCCGCGGGGAAATGCCGGCAACACGCAAGCGGCCGCCCGATCGGGCGGCCTTTTTGCTGCTTGCTGCCAAATAGAGGGGCCGGCAGCCTGCCGCCATCGCGCTCCGGGGGCAACACGCAAGCAACACGCAAGGCGGCTGCCCGATCGAGCGGCCTTTTTCGTGCTTGCTGCCAAAAATCGCGCGAGTGCGTGTAAATACCGCAGGCTCTAGCCATATCGGGTGGCCAATCCTGCTCAAAGCGATTTCGATGCTTGCGTTCATGACATAAATCGCTGCGTGTGGAGCACTCATCGCTCCCAGGCTATGAAACCAACACGCACTCGCGCGTTTTTTGGCAGCAACCAGATCGAAGCGTCAAAGAAAGGGACCGGCAGCCCGCTACCATCGCACTTCGGGGGCAACACGCAAGCGGCCGCCCGATCGGGCGGCCGCCTCGCTATCTACTTCCCCATCTCCAGCACCACCTCGCCATCGAGCGACTCCACGCGCGCCGCTCGCACGCGGCCCGCTTCCAGCTCGATGAAGCCGACCGACGCCGGAAACCCGCCACGCGGGCGGCTGCAGCTTCCCGGGCAGATGAACAGGCTGGCCGGGTACGCATCGCGGCCGGTGAGGATCTCGGGGATATGGGTGTGCCCGTGCACGCACACCTGCGGCAACGGGTCGCCCGGCGCGATGGCGCGCGAGCCGTTGAAGCCGATGCGCGCGTCGTTGGGGTAATGCGCCACTAGGAAGCGCACGCCGTCGATAACCGGATGCGCGAACCGCGTGACGGATTTGCCGTACTCGTCGTAGTCGTTGTTGCCCAGCACCGCCGTGATGGGCGCCATGATCTGCAGCTCGCGCAAAATGCCGGGGTCGCAGATATCGCCCGAATGGATGATGTGGTTGCAATACGCCAAAGCGCCCAGCGCCGCATCGGGCAGGCGCCCATGCGAATCCGAGATCAATCCGACCAGCTTCATGCAAGCATCACCTTTCCTTTTAGGCGAACCGGCGAGGACACGGGCCTCGTGCAGAACGAATCGCGCCGCCTTCGCAGGGCAACCGCATCGGCAAGAACCCCGCATTTGCAAGGCGCAACACGGCCACGAAGCGCTTGCGTAGCCGCATTCGCCCCGCAGGGCCGATACGTCTGCGTTTGAGGACGTACCGCCGAGTATACCCTCAAAGGCGCACGCTTCTCACCTGGGCAAACGCATTTTAACGACCGCGCTATACTTGACGCATCCCCATTCAAGCGCAGACGTATCGACCCTCCAACCACGCAACAGCCAGGATCAACGTAGCCGAATGGGTGCGGCAGCCGCGGAAGCCGACCTCACGAACAGCGCCCTACCCCTTTTCCACCAGGTCGATCAGGTCCTGGTGCGAGTGGATGTCTAGCTTCGCGTATATGTGCTTGACGTGCGCTTTCACCGTGTTGCGCGATACCACCAGCTGCTCCTGGATGTAGGCGCGGTCGCGGCCGCGCGCCAGCATCTGGAACACCTCGAGCTCGCGCGGGGTCAGGCCGTACTGGCTTGCCAGCGCCTGGCAGCGCTCGTCGAACGTGGCCTTGGGAGCCTCGACGACCGCCGTCTCAACGGGCGTGACGCCGTCGATGACCTCGCGGAAGCTGAAATTCCTCAACCCGATGAGCGCGTACCCCGCGAACAGCAGGATCAACGCCGCGGCAAGCAGGTCGAACAGCGGCGTGCCCATGCCGGCGAGCATGTTCGCGCGCACGCCGAGCGTAGCGCCCAGCGTGGACCCCAGGCCCGAGATGCCGCGGCCCCATGCGAACGCCGCCACGGCGCCGCGGCTGTTGCGCGCCGCCACGGCGACGAGCACGGCCCATGCGACCATGTCGAACAGCGTGTTGCCCGTGGACAGCAGCAGCACCGTGACGGTGCTCGAGCGCGGCAAGTCGATGGTCATGGCAAGGAAGCCCGCCACGATGAACAGCACCGACACCTGCACGAGCAGATCGGCGGGGAAGCGCTTCTCGGACAGCAGCGCCCAGACGGCGACCACGGCCACGGGCAGGATCACGAAGAACGAGGACAGCGGCACGCCGCCCACCTCGCCGAAGCGCAGCGAGCAGCCGAAGGCCACGCGGAACAGGAACAAGCACACGAACAGCTGGCTGGCCAGCGGCAGGAACGACGACGGGCGCGTGACCGAGAAGTCGTGCGGCGCCTCGCCGGCCTGCGTCTGCTCGAGCACCGGGCGCGCTTCCCGCCACGACAGGGCCCACGCGGCGAAAGGCGCCGCAAGGAAGAAAACCATGCCCACCCATACGGGCAGAAGCCATGCGAACGCCGACGCCGCGGTCTGCGCCACGAACGCCAGCGGGATCAACACGCTTGCCTGGGCGGTGGACAGCCGCGACGCGGCGATGCCGGCGGTCAGCACGCACCATGCGCGACCAACAGCCAACGCGCACGACGTCAGCACCAGCAACGGCACGCTTCCCAGTGCCAGAGCCAACGGAAGGGCGCATCCTGCCGCCATAAGGGCAAGGGCGCCCGCATTCAGCACCTTCACATGTAAAAGCGCAGGTCGAAACGTTGCCAGCAAGCCAACGGCGATAAGCACGGCCGCGTTGGCCGTGACGGACACGTCGCGCGCGTACGTGAACACCCCGTCGAAGGACGGGAACACGGACACGTTCATGAACGACGAGACCGACAGCACCAGGGACAGCGCGGCAAACGAACGCCAGAAAGCCGGCGTGAACAGCTCGCGCGCAACGGCGCGGTCGGAGCCCCCGGCGGGAGCCTTGTCATCGGGCGCGCTTCCCCTCGCGCCATCGCAAGATTCGCCGCGCGCGGCGACGTCTTTCTCATGGGCGTTCGCAGCTTGGCCTTCGCCGTATGTCAGTCTCTTTGTCATGCGCCCCATTCTAGCATGCTGCGATCCTCATCCGTCGGCAGGGGCGATCGGCTTGCCCTGGGAGAGCCCCATCGTTCGCCGCGTACAGCGCCACCATATCGCCCCAGCATACGAGAAAGCGCCGCACGCCCGAAGGCTGAACTGCGTCCCAAATCTTGGACGCATTAATTAAAACTCGCGGCTATGCCGC